>Ga0209707_1000007_pt1 | contig 141080 bp, 128 predicted proteins | sample EN4Hudsemesocosm_FD_184630 | JGI IMG/M metagenome (GOLD analysis project Ga0209707, IMG submission 184630) | Methane-oxidizing microbial communities from mesocosms in the Hudson Canyon - EN4B Hudson Canyon (SPAdes) (version 2) | ecosystem: Environmental > Aquatic > Marine > Cold seeps | place... | reverse complement strand
TGGACTTGGGCGCTTAGACGAATCTAATGCTCGAATCCTAGGGGTTGTACTAAACCAGCTAGACGCTGAAAAAGAAGCGCGCTATGGCAATAGCTCTAGCGGTTATTACGATACTTATGCTTATCATGAAGAAAATGCCTAAGTTTTCTATTAGCGAACTATCCAATAAAAGCTGGCGCATCATTGCGCTGGCTTTATTTTTGCCAGCGATTGCACTTTTCCATGCGGCATTGGTTTCTGCCTTGTTAGCCTTAGGATTTATTTCTGCTGCGGATGCGCTTAGCTATAACAATCCCAATGTGGCCGAAGCTCAAGCTCAAAAGAGCAGGGCGATTGCCATTGATATGGATGAGTCGAATGAAAGAAATCAGATTTTAACTGAGAGCCTTGAGTATTGGCAGCAAGGGATTTCCGCTCGACCATTGTGGCCTTATTACCATTTAGGGGCATTGGACGTAGAGGTTCTGCTTAAGGATCAAGCTGCGAGTCAGCAGCGAATTCAACATATTATTGAACTAGCACCCAATGAGCGTGGGCTAGATCAGTCTTTTATGATTTTAGCGTTTATTGCTTGGAATTGGCTTGAAGCTGCTGAAAAAGAGTGGGTATTGCAGCGTTTAAGCATTTCGAGCAAGAGGATTTTAAAAGAGGTGTTTTTCTACGCTAAGCAAGCGAATAACCAGCAGGATATTTGCGCTCATTTAGCGTGGAATAAGGTTAAAAAGCTGTGTTCTGCTCATTAACCCTAACAAGACTACTTATTTGCAATATAGGTTAGCCCACTAACAGTTCTTCAACCCGGGCGATATCGTCTGGAGTATCAACCCCATGCCCTGGTGGGGTTGTTGTTATCCCCATGTGAATTTTCTCACCGTACCATAAGGCTCTTAACTGCTCTAAGCATTCAGCTTGCTCGATAGCGCATGGTGACATGCGGGTATATTTCTGCAGAAACGAGACGCGATAGCCGTACATGCCAATATGACGATAGACCGGCATGATGTCGGTGATCTTGTCTTGGCTATGCTTATACAAGTCACGATCCCATGGAATAGCGGCGCGACTGAAGTACATAGCAAAACCACGTCCATCCAGCACAACTTTAACTACATTGGGATCAAACGCATCTTCCGCGTTATCAATAGCGGTGCAGATTGAACTCATGCCCGCTTCAGGATTCAATAATAAACCCTGAGCGGTTTGCTCGATCAACGACTTAGGTACCAGTGGCTCGTCGCCTTGCAAGTTAACCAAGACATCGTCTTTATCCCAGCCTTTGATTTCAGCCACTTCAGCAATGCGTTCTGTGCCGTTTTCGTGGGCTGGGTCTGTCATAACAACATCAGCACCAAAACTTCTCGCTACATCATAGATACGCTGATCGTCCGTCGCGATCACGATATCTTTTACCCCCGTTTCTAATGCACGTTCATAAGTATGCTGAATCATTGGCTTACCACTGAGTTCAATCAGTGGCTTGCCTGGTAAGCGGCTACTGGAATAACGCGCGGGGATTACAATTTTATAATTTGCCATACTGAGTCAAAAAGCCTTTTATTCTTTAGTCGCTTAGGATTTGTAGAAGTCGCGATACCATACTGCGAATTTTTCAATACCTTCTTTTAATGGGGTATTGGGGGCAAAATCAACATCTTCAATTAGATCATCCACATTAGCGTACGTGGCCTTAACATCACCATCTTGCATGCCCATGTAGTTTTTATTCGCTTTCTTGCCTAGAGAGTCTTCGATAGTTTCGATGAACTCGCCCAGCTGAACGGTATTATGGTTACCGATATTGTAAATTTTGTATGGTGCAGAGCTGCGGCTGGTATCACCGGATTCTGGTGTCCAATCATCCCCTGCACCTTGTGGAGCCTGCTGAGTGATGCGGGTTACCCCTTCAACGATGTCATCAATATAGGTGAAGTCGCGCTGCATCTTGCCGTGGTTATACACATCAATGGTTTCACCGGCCAAAATCTTTTTGGTGAAGCTAAAGTAGGCCATATCTGGACGACCCCAAGGGCCATACACGGTAAAGAATCTTAGCCCCGTGGTTGGGATGCCGTATAAATGACTATAGGTGTGGGCCATTAGTTCGTTAGACTTTTTGGTCGCCGCATATAATGAAATAGGGTGGTCGACACGATCAGAGGTGCTATAAGGAATGCTGCTATTTAAGCCATATACAGAACTGGATGAGGCATAAACTAGATGCTCAACCTTGTTTTGACGACAGCCCTCAAGAATATTCACAAAACCAATCAGGTTGCTATCGACATAAGCATGAGGGTTTTCAATTGAATAACGCACCCCAGCCTGGGCCGCTAAATGCACAACACGGTCAAACTTGTGCTCGGCAAACAAGCCTTCAATCGCCGGGCGGTCCGCTAGGTCCATCTTGATGAATTCAAAACCGTCTAATTCATTGAGCCATTCTAAACGGCCGTGCTTAAGGGCGACGTCGTAATAATCATTTAGGTTATCGATACCTACGACCTGATGGCCTTGCTCGATAAATTGCTTACTGGTGAAAGAGCCAATAAAACCGGCGGCGCCTGTTACTAAAATTTTCATGATATTCTCTTAAATTACGCGTTATGCTGTTTTTCGAATTCTGGCAACATGGCCTTGATGTACGCTTCTTCTAATGGCATACGACTGCCTAATACAATGTCAGCTACTTCACGAGCGACGCCTTTGCCACCTGGAGCATCGGTAATTAAGTCTGAATGCTCTTTTACCAACCAAAAACCATCGGCCGGAGTGATACTTAGGCCAATGCGTTTCATCACCTTAAGATCGATCACGTCATCGCCGACATAACACACTTCACTCGGCTCAACCCAAAGTTCGTCCATCAGCTCACTCAGTTTTTCCCACTTGTCTTTACAGGCTGGATAGAAGTGGGGGATGGCTAGATCGCTGATGCGCTTTCGTAATGGCGCACTGTCTTTGGCAGAGATGACGGCGGTCGTGATGTCGTAGACATTGAGTAACTTTATGCCAACACCGTCTTTAACATTAAAATGCTTAACTTCTTCACCGTTGGCACTGTAGCTTAATGTGCCGTCGGTTAATACGCCATCTACATCGAAGACCACCAATTTGATATTGCGGGCTTTCTCTTTAATCGAGTTAGGCAGGTGGACCATGAGCATCTCTTTTTTATCTATTTAAGCTCTATTGTAAAGCAATATGGTGCCCCCGAAAATTATAAAAGCTGCTATAATGCTGATGTTTTGTAATAAAAGGGGAAGTTTTATGATCGATGCTGCTAATGATCGTAAGTATGGGTACGCGGGTTTAATCCCTTTGGCCGTCGGTTTTGCAGGAGCACTTTTTGCTGTTTCGGGCTCAGTTGAGGTATTTTTAACTTACTCACTGCTAGTCTTAGTTTTCCTAACCGGTAGTTGCTGGGGTGCATTGCGTACCAAGAAGAAAAAAGCCGAGGATTGGCAATTAGGGTTTACCATTGCAATTTTCCTTTGGGGTTGGTTTGCTTATTACCTACCGCAGAATATCTCTGTTTTAATGCTACTTGTTGGTTTCTGGATGCTTCGCTTCTTGGAATCAGACAAGGTATTTAAAAAGGTTTATACCGACGAGTATCATGATATACGCCGCAAACTTACCTGGGTGGTAAGTGCGCTTCACATTATGGTTTTTGTTTTGAGCAATTATACTAATCAGCTGTCTTAGTCTTATCGACAAGCAACGTTTAGTTATTTAGCTCGCTTTGGCTGCGCCTTATCAAGGCGCAGCCAAAGTTGGTTATTCGCCGTACTGACCCGCAAATCCTTTCTATTACCTTTTTTCTTTCCTACTGCCGTATTACCCAGGCCTTCACTAAAAACCTCATTCCATTGCCCTAATTGCAGCGGATAGACTCCGGAATAATGCATTAACTGACCGTCATCTTGGCTCTTGATGACTATTTTTAGCACTAGGTTTGAATTTAGCTCTAGCTCGACATACTTCTGTCGATCAATGATGTACGCCTTCCAAGGCGACTCCAGTAAGGAGAGGTGTCCTAAAGTGATCTTCTGGTCTGGATGCAGCAATACCCGCATACTTTCACCCTGAGTACTGATTGAATTAATATCGGTATTTCGCACAACCAGATAATAGTTATTGGGCTTATCCAAAGCCGTGGCTATTTGGATAATCTGAGATATTTGATTAGAAGAACCACTTAAGCGGATTGCTGTCGCTGTTGATTGGTCTCCGTCGTTTATCAGTTCAAGCTCCACTCCCTCAGCTAACTGACGAAGATGTGAACTAGCCATAAGCTGTTGCTTTAGCTCTTCATTCGTTAGATGTTCTGCTTGGATTTCTAAGGTTTGCTGCTGACAGCCCATCAGTAGGGCGAAGAATATTAATGCATACCATTTCATACTTTCACCCTTACTTGGTTATTTTCACCAGATGGCTTTTTACACTAGATAGCTATTTACACTAGAGAGCTATTAACATTAGATAGATAGCTTTCGGCCTTCAATTAACTCTTTGGATTTTGCCCAGTCTTGTTCAAAATGCGCCCGATGGCGACTAACGCTTATCTTATTGCTGAAATTGCAGTAGGTCGTTTGATAATCAAAGCGCATGTATCCCTTAAGATCAAATAAGATTTGGTTACTATTATTTTCTTGGGCATTAACTATTTCAAGGCGGCGTATCTTGAAGCGACTACTCATTCTTTGCTGTAACTGCATGAGCGGGTGCTCAGACAAACCTGGGATTTCTTTTATAATCAAAATCCGCACTTGAGTCTGATGCGACTGGCGAAGAAAAGCTGATAAATTAGCTACGCAAAAAGCATTATTAAAGACCGGATGGGAGAGGTCGGCTATCTGAATATCAATCTCTCGACGGCTTTGCTGACTTCCTATTTGAAACCAGACCGGAGTTGCCGCTGGCTGATCAGAATAATAGCTTTCATCATCCTCACCCAAGATATAGGTTTTGCTCGCAGGGTCAGGGCGGTTTAGGATTTTTTGCATCCGCACGTGAGGAATGTTTGCGTCCCAAAACATTTCTTCCTCAGGACGATAACCATTACTAAAATAGAAGTGATAGCTGTTTGCCTGACTATTAAGCTGGATCTTGTTTTTACGCTGGTCTAGCTGGTGCTGCTCAGCCGCTCGCAATATACGCCCACCCCAACCATGCTTACGATACTCTTTTAAGACCGCAAGGCGGCCGAGCTTACCATCAGAGAGAATACGAGCGCAGGCAACCGGGCGATTGCCTTCTCGACCCAGCAGGTGAACACAGTTTCTGTCCTCTGCATCCCACTCAAGCTCTTCTGGCACTTGCTGCTCTTCGACAAATACTTTCTGTCGAATATGGCGCAAGGAGGACTTGGCATCCTCCCAGGTAACAATGCTTATTTCCATCAAGATCTCTTATCTAGATTGTACGCTGGGTTATTCTTCAGTATAAAAGTGACCGCTCTTCCATAAGCTTAGCAAAAGCTGCTGATTGTCCCTAACTTCGCAATAGGCCTGCAATGCTTTGCCCTTATAGTGGCGCTGGCGAGTTAAATATCTGGCCAGCTCTAGACTGCTCTCATTTATCTCAAATACCTTACCTGCCGCATAGAAGCTATGTTTACTATCGGTCGTATTAAAGGCAAATCTAGAGTGTAATTCTCTATATATATCAGTAGCTTGCAGGTCATACCTCAAGTCAGATATCGCATATCCTTGCTGCTTATTTGAATCTCCAGATAGCTCATCTACTTGCTCTTGCGGGTATTTAGCTTCCGTCATAAGTTTGCCAATGGTATCACTAAGCAAAATAGGATCCGCCAATGCTTTTTGCATGAACTCACGCACTTGCTGCAGCGCCATCTCGCTGATCTCACCACTGCAATCTTGCAAGGTTAAATCTGGGTCACCATAGCGCCGATCTTCATTACTGCTGGCATCAATCTGATCCACTAAGCTGTGCATCAATTCGCTTTGACTCGGCGCGCGGAAACCAATGCTGTAAGTTTGGCAATTGCCTTGAGAGATGCCGTAGTGCGCAAGGCGTGGCGGAAGATAGAGCATGTCGCCCGGTTCTAAAGTCCAACGATCCGTCTCATTAAATTGAGATAAAATTCGCAACTTAGTCTCTTTCAAGAAATCGTCGTTTTCGCTGCACATCTGGCCAATACGCCACTCGCGCTGACCTTCAGCCTGTAATAGAAAAACGTCGTACTGGTCATAGTGAGGGCCGACACTGCCACCATCGGTTGCAAAGCTTATCATCAGATCATCGATGCGCCAGTTCGGAATGAAATTAAAGTCTTGCAGCAAATCAGCCGCTTCCGGCACCCATTGATCAACCCCTTGGATTAGGAGTGTCCATTTATCTTCAGGCAGACTACCGAAAGTCTCTTCTTCGAAAGGCCCTGATAGAAGCTGCCAAGGAGAGTCTGGGCCATTTTCCATAATGATACGAGATTCTATTTCTTCTTCAAGACTCATGCCCGCGAGCTCATCGGAAGGGATTAGTGGTTCGAAGTTTGGGTAGGCCTGACGGATAAGCAGAGGTTTTTTCTGCCAATATTCTTTGAGGAATTGCTCTTTACTAATATTGCCTAGGATATCCACTGTAACTCACCGCGCTGATTTGATAATTGGCGGGGATGATACCGTAAAGAGGATTTATCAAAAAGAAGATTCACCACGGAGATCACGGAGGCGCTGCGCTGCACTGAGAAAGGCCAAAAGCGAGGAGGAGCAAAAGCAAAAAAAGGGGAGGTAATGGGAGGAGTAATGGACGTTATTATTTATATTCTCTCTTGTTCTTTCTCCATCTTTTCTCTGTGTAGCGGAGCGCCTCCGTGTAGCGAAGCGCCTCCGTGTAGCGAAGCGCTCCGTGGTCAATGCATTTAAGCTTTTAGACAGCCTTGGCTTGGTCTGCGGCATTACCCACATAAGAAGCTGGGGTCATTGCTTTTAATTCTGCAATGGCTTCTTCTGGCATATCCAGAGTTTCGATGAACTCAGCCATGATTTCTTTAGTAATCGCCTTACCGCGCGTTACAGCTTTTAGCTTCTCGTATGGCTGCTCGATACCGAAACGACGCATGACAGTCTGTACTGGCTCAGCCAATACTTCCCACGCGTTGTTTAAGTCAGCGCCAATGCTTGCTTCGTTTACCTGTAGCTTGCTTACGCCTTTAAGCGCCGCTTGGTAGGCGATTAAGCTGTAACCAAAACCAACACCCATGTTACGTAGAACCGTTGAGTCCGTTAGGTCACGCTGCCAGCGCGAGATCGGCAGCTTCTGAGCTAGGTGACCCATAATGGCGTTTGCCATACCTAGGTTGCCTTCAGAGTTTTCGAAATCAATTGGGTTAACCTTGTGCGGCATCGTAGAAGAACCTACTTCACCAGCAATAGTTTTCTGCTTGAAATAACCGTTGGAGATGTAAGCCCAGATGTCGCGGTTAAAATCGATCAAGATGGTATTAAAGCGTGCGATTGCATCAAACATTTCAGCGATGTAATCGTGTGGCTCAATTTGAGTGGTGTATGGGTTAAAGGCTAGGCCCAAAGACTCGATGAATACTTGTGCATTTTCAGCCCAATCGATTGCTGGATAAGCTGAAAGGTGAGCGTTGTAGTTACCAACCGCGCCATTGATCTTACCTAATAACGGTACTGATTCTAGCTGGGCAATTTGGCGCTCTAAGCGGGCAACAACGTTGGCCATTTCTTTACCTAGCGTAGTAGGAGAAGCCGTTTGGCCGTGTGTACGAGAAAGCATCGGTAGTTCAGCGTAGTCGTGCGCTAAAGAACGGATCGCATTGGCAACTTTACGCATGTAAGGAAGAGCAACATCTTCACGGCCTGCTTTTAGCATTAGGGCGTGAGATAGGTTATTGATATCTTCAGAAGTACAAGCGAAGTGTACAAATTCAGAAACCGCTAAAAGCTCATCGTTACCTTCGAAAGCTTCTTTAATGAAGTATTCAACCGCTTTCACATCGTGATTGGTCGTCGCTTCAATGTCTTTAATGCGCTGGGCGTCAGCTTCGGAGAAATTGGCCACAATAGCATCTAGCTGAGCATTGGTTTCAGCACTGAAAGGGGATACCTCACCGATTTCTGCGTGGTCAGCTAAACGCTGCAACCAACGAATTTCTACTTCTACACGACAGCGGATCAGACCAAATTCAGAAAATATTGAACGTAACTCTTGAGTTTTGCTGCCATAACGGCCATCAATCGGGGAAATCGCGCTTAGTGCAGAAAGTTCCATGGGATTCAGTTCTCGTCAGTAGATTAAAATGTAACTGGAAAATTAAGGCGCGCATTTTACCTGAAAAGCAGGCCTTGTGCATCCTTGATGTAGCGTTTGCGATTAAACAGTAGGTGCCAGCGTCGTCCGCCGACCTGTCGCCATAAGATCGCAGCACGAATCCCTGACAACAATAGCGCTCGCACTTTATTAGCATTATGACTGTTCTGCAGAATTTGCGGATTACCTGTCACTTTAATTCGAAAGGATAGGGTGCTCAGGGTTTGTTTGTAAGTATCAGCCAAACTACCAATCACACTTTCGTGGGTAATATGGAAATGATCCGCCTGACGCACGCTGGACTGAATGCTTTCACCCAACTGATTCATCATGTGGCCATTTTTTCGTAAACGGCTTTCTAGGTGCACAATGCTTAATGCATAGCGCATAACCTCTGGCTTAATTTCTTGTTTTAATTTCGCAGCATCACTGCCCATTAATTTGCAGATGCCGTGATAACCCGCCTGCAAGTTAGGGCGAGCACCATAGATTTCATCAAAATTATCTGGATTTTGCTTAAATAGGCTAGTGACGAGCAGCTCAAGCTCTGCGGCAGGAATTTCTCCCGTACGGGCAAGCTGCTCAACTAGACTTGCCGCCTGAAAAATAGCGGCTAGGGCGATTGTTTGTTGTTCGTGCTTATTAATCTGACTCATATCTTACTTCTTAATCGCTCTATCAGGGTCTACTTGAGTATGTTCGATCACACCACCACCGAGGCAGATTTCGCCAACATAAAAGACAACACTTTGCCCAGGTGTAACAGCGCGCTGCGGCTCTTCGAAGACAACTTGATACTGCCCTTGAGCATCCTTGTTCACTACGCACTTTTGATCGCTTTGACGATAGCGAACTTTGGCGGTACAGCTTAGTGGAAATTCAGGCTCTTCATTCACCCAGTAAATCTGGTGAGACGTCAGAGAGTGACTAAATAGAATTGGATGATTTTTACCTTGCGCAGCAATCAGCACATTTCGCTCTAGGTCTTTTTGAGCAACATACCAAGGATCATCGGAATAACCATTTAGGCCGCCGATACCTAAGCCCTGACGCTGGCCTAGGGTATGATACATCAGGCCTTGGTGCTTACCGATCTCATCGCCTTCCGGGGTCTCAATAATACCGGGCTGAGCAGGCAGATATTGCTGCAAAAAGTCCTTGAAGCGACGCTCACCAATGAAGCAGATGCCTGTTGAGTCCTTCTTATTATGGGTAACCAGATCATGCTCTTCGGCGATACGGCGCACTTCAGGCTTCTCCAGCTCACCGACAGGAAATAAGGTTTGGGCAATTTCAGTTCCAGCAACAGCGTGTAAGAAGTAACTCTGATCCTTATTGCCGTCTAAACCTCGTAACAACTCTGCTTTAGCATTGCCATCAACCTCACTATCGCGGCGACGCACATAGTGACCAGTGGCAATGTAATCAGCCCCAAGTACCTTGGTATAGTCGAGAAAGGCTTTAAACTTAATTTCACGATTACATAGAATATCGGGATTAGGTGTGCGTCCTGCCTTATATTCTTCTAAGAAATGCTCGAAAACATTATCCCAGTATTCGCTGGCAAAGTTAGCAGTATGCAATTTCATCCCGAGCTTATCGGCAACAGCTTGTGCGTCAGCCAGATCATCCATGGCAGTACAATAATCCGTACCATCATCTTCATCCCAGTTTTTCATAAACAAACCTTCCACCTGATACCCTTGCTGCTGCAGAAGCAGAGCGGATACAGAGGAATCAACACCGCCGGACATGCCGACTATGACGAGGGTTTCTTCTTTGGGTTTGTTAATCATTTTTCTTCGGCTTCTTTAGTGCTGTGTTCGTAAATAAGATCAAGGGGGTATTGCTTGCCATCTATATGGTCTTTAATGCAGCGCTTTACAAGAGGGCTGCGCAAATTATCTAGCTGATCGACTTCTTGCCAAGCAAACCATTTCGCGTCGATTATACCATCATCAAGTTCATTTTCGGGCAGCTGTTTTATTGCCTCAGCCGCAAAACAATAGCGATGATAGGTCACGCCGTTAGCGGGAGCGGTGAAAATATAAATTCCCACCAAATGTTTTAATTTAACCTGCCAACGAGTTTCTTCGAGGGTTTCACGAATAGCAGCCTCCAGAATAGACTCACCTTCATCGACATGACCTGCGGGCTGGTTATAGACGACGCCATAATTGCCATCTCGATCAATCAGCCGTCTTTCTTCCACTAATAAGAATTTGCCGTCTTTTTCAACAATGGTTGCGACGGTGGCGTGAGGCGTCCAGCGCTCAGGCTCAACCTTTAAAACAGGCTTAGTCATTATCTTCTGTTCTTTTTGTATTTACTGCGCGTCACATTACCACTGAACTTTTTATCAATATTCTTCTTTGTCGGACCACTGGTCGCTTGCTGAACTGATTCACTTGGTAGGGCAACGGTATCCTCGCGCACATCCCCAGGCTTTAAGCCTTTGATGGTCCATTCGCCAATTTGCATGCGAATTAGACGCAAGCAGTTCAGTCCCACCGCCGCAGTCATGCGACGCACTTGGCGATTACGGCCTTCTACTATAGTAATTTGAATCCAACCTGTGGTTTGACCTTCGCGCGGACGAATAGGAGGGTTTCTTGGCCAGATTTTTACCGACGCCATTTGCTTTACTTTCGCCGGTGCTGCCATGCCATCATTAAGCTTCACACCATTACGCAGTTGCTCTAATGCTTCTTTTGTTACTTCACCTTCCACCTGAACCCAATAAGTTTTTGGCAGTTTGTGGCTTGGGTGACTAATCTGATGTTGTAGTGCACCTTCATTGGTCAATAGCATTAAGCCTTCAGAATCAAAATCAAGGCGACCCGCAGGGTGAAAACCTTTTGTCTTAATGAATTTCGCCAATGTGGTTTTCCCTTCATGGGCTGAAAATTGCGACAACACATTAAAAGGCTTGTTAAAAAGAATGAGATTGGACATAGAAAGACGAAACCTTGTAAAGAAACTACCAAATACTACAATATTGTATAAATAATAAGCGCTTGCTGTAGAAATACTACATAAAAGCCTGTTGATTATACCATTGCGTGTTAATATTCGTGCCCGCTATAACTCATAATTTTGTATATGAGACAAAAATAGAGTGAGAATAAAATAAAAGGTGACCAAAAGTGACCTTTGTTATGCCTGTCGGGCCCAAAGATACGAAGTCGATCAAAAGTCGTCTTTCTTCGGCTACTGGCGATACAGCCAAGAACATTAGGATAAATAATGACTAAGCAAACTCCTAAGATTATTTACACGGAAACGGATGAAGCTCCAGCACTAGCGACTTACTCTCTATTGCCTATCATCCAAGCATTCGCGAAAACTGCTAACATCACAATTGAAACTCGTGATATTTCTTTAGCAGGGCGCATCATTGCCAATTTCCCTGATAATCTGACCGCAGACCAACAGCAGTCAAACGCACTCGCAGAATTAGGCGAGCTGGCCAAAACTCCAGCGGCCAACATCATTAAGCTACCGAACATCAGTGCTTCTGTGCCACAACTTGTGGCAGCGATTAAAGAATTACAAAGTAAGGGTTTCGATTTACCTGACTACCCTGAAGACCCAGAAAACGATGCTGAAGCAGATATTAAAGCGCGCTACGGTAAAATATTAGGCAGCGCGGTAAACCCAGTATTACGTGAAGGCAACTCTGATCGTCGCGTAGCGGGCCCTGTGAAGCAGTATGCAAAGAACAATCCTCACTCTATGGGGGAATGGAAAAAAGATTCCGCATCTCATGTTGCTCACATGACCCGTGGCGATTTTTACGGCAGTGAAAAATCCGCCGTGATCACTAAAGCAGATGATGTTCGCATTGAGCTGGTTAAAGCAGACGGCAACATTGAAGTATTAAAAGACAGCACAGCCTTGCAAGCGAATGAAGTGATCGACTCAGCGGTGATGAGCAGTCGTGCTTTACGCGAGTTCTTTGAGACTCAGATGCAAGATGCTAAAGCGAACGATGTAATGTTATCGCTGCACTTAAAAGCCACCATGATGAAGGTTTCTGACCCTGTTATGTTTGGTCATGCGGTCACTGTGTACTTTAAAGATGTATTTGAAAAGTATGCCGATGTATTTGCTGAGCTAGGTGTTGATCCAACTAACGGCCTTGGTGATGTCTATTCCAAGATCGAAAGCTTACCGGCGACGCAAAAAGAAGAAATTGAAGCGGCTATCATGGCGGTTTATGCAACCCGCCCAAGCCTTGCGATGGTTGATTCTGATCGTGGCATTACCAACCTTCATGTTCCTAGCGATGTCATCGTTGATGCTTCTATGCCTGCGGCAATTCGTGCTTCCGGCAAGATGTGGGGCACCGATGGTAAGCTGCATGATACTAAAGCCATAATCCCTGATCGTTGCTACGCAGAGATTTTTGAAGAGACAATTCAGTTCTGCAAAGCGAATGGGGCATTTGATGTCACGACTATGGGTAACGTTTCTAACGTTGGCTTAATGGCACAAAAAGCTGAAGAATATGGCTCTCACAATAAAACCTTCATCGTCCAAGATGCAGGGACTATTAGAGTTGTTAATCAAGCTGGTGAAACCGTGCTTGAGCACGCAGTCGAAGTCGGCGATATCTGGCGCATGTGTCAAACTAAAGATGCACCGATTCAAGATTGGGTGAAGCTTGCAGTTAAGCGCGCGAAAGCGACTGGCCAGCCTGCAGTATTCTGGTTAGATCCAAACCGTGGTCACGATGCCAACATCATCAAGATTATTGAAGGCTATTTGAAAGACCACAATACTGACGGACTTGAAATTCTTATCAAGTCACCAGTAGAAGCGATTCGCTATACCTTGAACCGTGTTAAAGCGGGCCAAGATACTATTTCTGTTACCGGTAATGTGCTTCGTGATTATTTAACGGATTTATTCCCAATTCTTGAGCTTGGCACCAGTGCTAAGATGCTGTCTATCGTCCCTTTATTGGCTGGCGGTGGTTTGTTTGAAACAGGTGCTGGCGGCTCTGCTCCTAAGCATGCTCAGCAACTTACTGAAGAAGGGCACTTACGCTGGGATTCTTTGGGTGAGTTTTTGGCGCTATCTGTTTCCTTGGAAGATCTAGGGCAGAAAACCGATAATGCTAAGGCGTTAATTTTGGCTAAGACGCTAAATCAAGCAACAGGCAGATTCTTGGATCATGACCGCTCGCCATTGCGCAAGGTGGGTCAGGTTGATAATCGCGGCAGTCACTATTATCTAGCAACGTACTGGGCGGAATATCTAGCTACTCAGGACGAAGATGCTGAGCTGAAGAAGAAGTTCACTAAATTGAATGATGAACTGGCCGAGTATCATGCCGATATTGTTGCTGAGCTAAGTCATGCTCAAGGTACTGCTGTTGATTTAGGGGGCTATTATCACCTAGATCCTGCTAAAGCGACCAATATCATGCGCCCAAGCCAGACCTTAAATGGCATCATTGATGCAGTTTAAGGTTCCTGTCTAGCAGGCACAAAAAAGGCGAGCTTATAGCTCGCCTTTTTTGTGCCTGAAATAAACTGAAGTTAAACTTCAGCCATTTCTGCACTGGATTGATGAGCATGCTCTGATTCATCAATCGCTGAAATATTTATCGCGTGTATACCGTTCTCAACCGTCTTTGTATCAAAGCAAACGCCTTGACCGGCTTTTAAGGTTTTGTAGCCGTCCATCGTAATTGACGAGTAGTGGGCAAACATATCTTCGTTGCCACCATCCGCTACGATAAACCCATAACCTTTAGCATTATTAAACCATTTAACGGTTCCAGTAACCGCACCCATGGTTTTTTCATCAACATTCCCTGTAGGCATCACTTTTCTCCCTGGCCGAACGACTAGAGCGAGACATCATAATGAGAAAGGATTAGTTTTGAGTTCTTTCTCATTAACTTCGCCAAATAGGCTAATTAGTAAGTTTCTACCATAAAAGCCTTATTCTTAAAGGTCAAGAGTTCTAGGGCAATTGGCCTTATCTTGGTATTATTTTACTTTAAAGCGGGGGATTGATCCCCATATCCATTAATACACAGAATGAAAGTCGGTAAGATGTTGAAATCTCAACTAAGATTACAAGAGGACGACCATATTGGTGATGGCGATTTGGCGGTAGAAACTGCTAAGCCTAAATTGAAACCACCAGCAATGTATAAGGTCTTAATGTTAAACGATGACTATACGCCGATGGAATTTGTAGTCGAAGTGCTACAAGTCTTCTTTGGTAAGTCCGGTGAACAGGCTACTCAGATAATGATGACTGTTCACAACAAAGGTGCTGCAATTTGTGGTGTATTCACCAAAGACATAGCAGAAACAAAAGCCGCTATGGTTAATGATTACGCTAGAGAGTGCCAGTATCCATTGCTCTGTGAGGTAATACCCACGGAAGATGATGACTAAAAGATCTATTACTCAGGAGGCATTATGCTAAATAGAGAACTCGAGCAAACGTTAAACGATGCATTCAAAGAGGCGCGAGTTAAGCGCCATGAATTCATGACAGTTGAACATCTGCTGCTGTCTTTATTGGATAACGATGCCGCGCTAGCAGTGCTTAATGCCTGCGGGTCGGATATCGGTAAATTACGCAAAGATTTATTAGAGTTTGTTGACTCTACGACTCCTCTAATTCAAGAGCAAGATGACGAGCGCGAAACCCAACCCACCCTTGGTTTTCAGCGTGTATTACAGCGTGCGGTTTTTCATGTGCAATCCTCAGGTAAATCAGAGGTAACCGGCGCCAACGTGCTTGTGGCTATTTTCAGCGAACAAGAAAGCCAAGCCGTCTATTTTCTTAAACAACAGAATATTGCCCGTATTGATGTGGTTAACTTCATATCCCACGGCATCGCTAAGGTCCCTGGTCAAGAAGAGCAGGGCGAGCATATATTAGAGGCTGATGATGAGAATCAAGAGCCGGGTAGCAAGAGTGCATTAGAGGGTTATGCGACCAACCTTAACCGCCAAGCAAAAGAAGGTCTTATTGACCCTCTGATTGGCCGCGAGTTTGAAGTTAATCGCGTAGTTCAGATTTTAGCCCGTCGTCGCAAAAACAACCCGTTATTAGTTGGGGATTCAGGGGTGGGCAAAACCGCCATCGCTGAGGGCTTAGCCAAGCGCATTGTTGACGGTGAAGTACCGGACGTTATTTCTGACGCCGTAGTCTATAGCCTCGACATGGGTGCTTTATTAGCGGGTACTAAATACCGTGGTGATTTCGAGAAGCGCTTTAAGGCATTATTAGCCGAACTTAAAAAGCAGCCTCATGGTATTCTGTTTATTGATGAAATCCATACCATTATCGGTGCCGGCGCGGCTTCTGGCGGTGTCATGGACGCCTCCAATCTGTTGAAACCTATGCTTAGCTCTGGCGAAATTCGCTGCATGGGCTCTACAACGTTCACAGAATTCCGTGGCATTTTCGAAAAAGACAGTGCATTAACGCGCCGCTTCCAGAAAGTCGATGTGGGTGAGCCGAGTGTTGATGATACCTATCAAATTCTAAAAGGCTTGAAATCTCGCTTTGAAGAGCATCACGAGCTTAAATACCAAGATAAAGCCCTACGTGCGGCGGCAGAGCTTGCGGATCGCTATATTACCGATCGCAACCTGCCAGATAAAGCGATTGATGTGATTGATGAGGTTGGGGCTAGCCAGCGTTTATTGCCCGCTAATAAGCGCAAGAAGGTTATTGGTATTCATGATATTGAAACCATAGTCGCGTCTATTGCTCGTATTCCACCCAAAAGCGTTTCCGCTTCCGATAAAGAACTGCTCTTCGGATTAGAAGATAAGCTGAAGATGGTTGTTTTTGGTCAGGATGAGGCCATTACGACCTTATCTGCCGCGGTCAAACTGTCTCGTGCAGGTCTTAACTCTCCAGAAAAACCAACGGGGTCGTTCTTATTTGCAGGTCCAACTGGTGTCGGTAAGACCGAGGTCAGTCGTCAGCTCGCGAAAGTTATGGGCATGGAGCTTGTGCGTTTCGACATGTCGGAATACATGGAGCGCCATACGGTATCTCGCTTGATCGGTGCACCTCCAGGCTATGTAGGTTTTGATCAAGGTGGACTATTAACCGAAGCGGTTAATAAGAACCCGCATTGCGTATTGCTGCTTGATGAGATCGAGAAAGCGCACCCTGAAGTCTTTAACTTGCTACTGCAGGTAATGGATCATGGTACGTTGACCGATAATAACGGGCGCAAGACGGACTTCCGCAACGTAATCCTGATCATGACCACGAATGCCGGCGCAGAGACGATCAGTCGCCGCTCCATAGGCTTCTCTCATCAAGACCATACCTCTGATGGTATGGAAGTGATTCGTAAGCAGTTTACGCCTGAATTCCGCAATCGCTTAGATTCGATCATTCAGTTCTCAGCATTAACCCGCGATAACATCATGTATGTGGTCGATAAGTTCTTGGTAGAGCTGCAGGCGCAGCTGGACGATAAGAAAGTACACATGCATATTGATGATGACGCGCGCAACTGGTTTGCAGAAAATGGCTACGACGAGAAAATGGGGGCTCGCCCAATGAATCGCCTTATCCAAGAGAAGCTGAAGAAGCCACTGGCCGAAAAGATCCTGTTTGGTGATCTTGAAGGTGGCGGTGAAGTGGACGTTTGTTTAAATGATGCTAAAGATGGCATTGAACTGCATCTGGTTGAGGAGGTTGTTGCTTAGCAGCAATCTTTTCACTTTCATCAAACTGCAGACAAAAAAAGGGCCGGGTAGCTAAGCTAACCGGCCTTTTTCATTTTATCTACGTACTAACGTGCGCGATAAGTAATACGACCTTTACTTAGGTCATAAGGTGTTAATTCCACCTTTACTTTGTCGCCGGTCAAAATGCGAATGTAGTTTTTACGCATTTTTCCAGAAATGTGTGCTGTTACAATGTGTCCGTTTTCTAACTTAACACGGAACATAGTATTCGGAAGGGTATCTACAACCTCTCCGTCCATTTCAATGTGATCACCTTTTGCCATTCTTCACCTGTTGACAGTATATAATGCGGGCGAATTCTGCCTTAAAATTCGCCAATAAGCAAAGCCTTATCGCTATATAAGCTCATCATCGACCAGTTTTCGCCAAAACTCACCATCAAATACCTCTAAAGGCTGATAATTTGCTTTGTAATTCATCTTACTGGACTCTTTTATCCAGTAACCAAGATAGGTATAGGGCAGACCCATTTGCTGCCCCTGGCTCACCAAAGCTAGCACCATATAACGCCCAAGAGATCGTTTATCCTGCAAGGGGTCGAAGTAACTGTATATTGCCGATAGGCCATCATAGTAAACATCCACGACGCAGCAAGCCACCAGTTTACCTTCAATATCCCGAGCTTCGAGGAATTTATGGGTATTATGACCATCGACTAAAAAGCCCTGATACTGGCCCTTGCTGGCGGGATACATCTCGCCATCACGATGGCGCTGATTAATATATTCCTGGTAGAGCAAGTAGTGCTCTTCTAGCATTTCAGGGTCTCGCCAATTTAACCTCAGGTCTTGGTTACGCTTAATAGCGCGCTTTTGGTTTTTACTGGTTCTGAAGTCCTCATTGATAATTCTTGATGAATGACAAGCATTACAAGCTGGGCATTGAGGGCGATACACTAAGCGGCCACTGCGACGAAACCCTTGCAGGTGCAATAGATTCAATTGATCTTCGCTAGGCTGGCTATCAGGGTCAATAAAAATGCTATTACTGACTTGTGAATCAAGGTAGCCACAGGGACTACCTTCTATATGCCGATAAAACATCAGCTCTTCATCACTCACGTGCAACCTCCTTTATTAAGTCGATAGTTGTTTATAGTGTTAAAAATGTCGGAAATTGCAAGGGGAGTGGATCTTTAACCGCTGACTTCAACTTAGATTCAAACTCATTACGGGAGACTTCCAAAGCACCAAATTGCGCCATATGATCACTGTACATCTGGCAGTCGATCATCTTTACCCCTGAGTCGAACAAAAATTGCGCGAAATATGCAAAAACGAGCTTAGAAGCATTATTGGCTCGGCTAAACATGGATTCGCCAAAAAAGGCACCATTGATTTGAATGCCATAGAGTCCACCGACCAACTCACCGTCTTGACTCCAGCATTCGACCGAGTGACTAATACCATTAGCATTCAAGCGCACATACGCCTCTTCCATTTCCTGAGTAATCCAGGTACCTGCTTCATCCTCACGCGGCTGGGCACATTGATAGATCACTTCAGGGAATGCTAGGTCACACGTTATTTTATAGGGGTTGCGTTTGATTAATTTACGGATTGTGCGACCGATATGAAAGTTTTCCGCTTTGAGTACCATTCTTGGAGCAGGACTCCACCAAAGAATTGGGCTTTCATCATCAAACCAAGGGAATATCCCTCGCGAGTAAGAGGCTATTAGCCAAGCAGGGCTGAGCAAACCTCCTGCCGCCAGCAAACCATTTGGCTCTTGCTGTGCGTTCTGCGTTTTGGGGAAGTGAGGGGGAAGGTCCTCTTGCAACCAATCGATCATAAGACTCTATTAAATTAGATGGCTCTATTAAGGGAAAATGCGTGATAGACTGTGGCCTATCGAATGTTATTGGTTAAGGATACCTGCTTTGGCAGAGGAAAAACTAGAAAAAAAGGATCGTAATTTCAAACAGGACTTGGCGCTTCTCTCTCTCACCGCCCTTTGTTTGTATGTTCTTTTATCATTAATCACTTATTCTCCCCTTGATGATGGCTGGTCTGCAACAGGCGGAAGCAGTGCTTTTCTTAATGCAGGTGGACCCGTAGGGGCCTATATTGCGGATAGTTTGCTACACGCTTTAGGTTATCTCGCTTATATTATTCCCTTACTCGCAGCGGGCAAGGTATTACAAATTTTCCGTATGCACGAAAATCACGCGTCAGGCTCAACCTGGTTATTACGCTTACTGGGTTTCTTTTTATCAACACTGTCATTTGCCGCATTAACTGAAATCAGCATCTTTACCAGTACGTCGCTACCGGCTGGTGCTGGAGGTATGATGGGGCAGAGCATCGCTCAGCTAACGGTTTCCTTATTCAGCACCTTGGGTGGTGGAATTATACTGACCCTTATCCTGTGCATTGGTCTTATGCTTTTCTGGGAATTTTCTTGGTTAGCCGTATTTGATGCCATAGGCCGCTTTATTCTAACCGCCGTTAAAAAGACAAAAGAATTCGCCAAGTCAAACCTAGAGAAGTTCAAGTCAGCTCGCGCTGCTAAACGTGAAGCGAAAGTATTACAGCCCAACTTAGAAAAGCCTAAGGTCGAAAAAGCGACAAAAAAAATCGCCATTGAACCCTCACTTGAACCAACAGTAGAGCGCAAGCCAGTAATTCTTGCTGATCAAACACCAATTGCCGATGGCTTTGAGTCAGAACCAGCCCCCAGTGGAATTTCTGGTTTAGCGAATAAGCTTAAAAGCCAAGCGATTAAAGCCATCCCGGCAGTAGTTAAAGAAGTAAAGATTGAGCCATTAGAAAAACGTGAAACGAAACCTAGCGAAAGGGCGGTTAGAGATTTACAAGGTAAGCTATTTTCTGAAGAGAATCCCTTGCCGTCTATTGCGCTATTGGATCCTGCAGATGAAAACCAAGAAATTGGTTATTCCAAGCCGCGTTTAGAAGAACTATCAGTATTGCTTGAGCAAAAACTTGCTGACTTTGGCATTAAAGCTGAAGTCGTTGCGGTGGCACCTGGCCCAGTAATTACCCGCTTTGAAATTCAACCCGCACCGGGCACTAAAGCCAGCAAGGTCTCTGGCATCGCACAGGATCTAGCCCGATCTTTGGCAATGAATAGTGTACGCGTGGTGGAGGTGATTCCTGGTAAGTCAGTGATGGGAATCGAAATCCCTAATGAAAACCGCGCCATGGTGAGATTGTCGTCAGTGCTTTCCGCTGAAGATTTCGATAAATCAAAATCACCATTAACCATGGCTCTCGGTCACGATATCGCCGGTAACCCGGTAGTCACCGATCTTGCTAAAATGCCTCACTTATTAGTGGCAGGAACAACCGGGTCAGGTAAATCCGTTGGGGTTAATGCCATGATCATTAGCCTACTGTACAAATCGACCCCGGATGAAGTCCGCCTCATCATGGTTGACCCCAAAATGTTGGAGCTCTCGGTATATGAAGGCATTCCACATTTATTGACACCGGTTATCACCGACATGAAAGAAGCCGCCAATGGCTTGCGCTGGAGTGTTGAGGAAATGGAGCGCCGCTATCAATTGATGGCCGCCCTCGGGGTACGTAACGTTGCAGGTTATAATGCCAAGGTAAAAGCCGCGATTGATGAAGGTAAACCTATTCCTGATCCGTTATGGCAAATCGATCAAAGTTTCGATACCACACCACCCACATTAAAACCTTTACCTTATATTGTGGTCATCGTTGATGAATTTGCCGATATGATGATGACGGTCGGAAAGAAGGTAGAAGAATTGATCGCCCGTATTGCGCAAAAGGCCCGTGCCGCAGGTATTCACTTGATTCTTGCGACTCAGCGTCCTTCGGTAGATGTTATTACCGGCTTAATTAAAGCCAACGTGCCGACTCGTATCGCTTTCCAGGTTTCATCAAAAATCGATTCTCGTACAATTCTTGATCAAGGTGGAGCGGAACAGCTATTGGGTCATGGTGACATGTTATTCCAACCCGCAGGCACCAGCATTCCCATTCGTGTTCACGGTGCTTTCGTCGATGATGACGAAGTTCACCGCGTTGTCGCAGAGTGGAAGACTAAGGGCGAACCGAATTACATTGAAGAAATTACTCAGACCACCGAACAAGCTGGTTTAACACTAGAAGGTGGTGATGAAAAAGATGACCTTTACGATCAAGCCGTGGCGTTTGTAACGGAAACTCGTAAAGTTTCGATTTCATCGGTACAGCGTAAATTACGCATTGGTTATAACCGAGCAGCTCGATTGGTTGAAACTATGGAAGCTAGCGGTGTGGTTTCTCCCGCAGCCCATAATGGTAGTCGTGAAGTCATCGCTCCACCGCCTATCTAATATAAACAAAGGAATTATTGTGATTAAGTTTTTAAATCTCGGATTAGCAAGTGCCATCTCTTTAGTATTGTCTTCCGTTACCGCTGCAGAACCCGTTAGCATTGAAGTCAATAGCCAGGTCGTTGCCAGCACTACGGATGCGGTAGAGCACTTACAGCAACAACTGAAGCGCATCAATAGCTTCTCAGCAGACTTCATTCAACTTACTCAGGATGGAGCGGGGGCGACCTTACAAAAGGTCGAAGGGTTTATGCAGGTTGCTAAGCCCGGTAAGCTTCGCTGGCAGACTAAAGGCATTTATGAACAACTGGTTGTCTCTGACGGCCAATCCTTGTGGATCTATGATGCTGACCTAGAGCAGGTAAGCATTAAAAACATGGATAACCGCCTATCAGAAACCCCAGCACTATTACTCGGGGGTGATGTTAGCGCCATCGATGACGACTTCATCATTACTCAAGCTCCGGATGAGAATTCAATTTATTTTATTCTACAGCCAAAGGATAGCAGTCAGCTTTTTGATTCTTTGGAATTAATGTTCAATAAGCACGGCCTTGATCAACCTTTAACTCAAATGATTATCCGAGACGCTTCAGGGCAAATTACGGACATTAGTTTTGAAAATGTGAGTAATAATCCAGAGTTAAAACCGAGTATTTTTACTTTTGATGTCCCTGAAGGCATTGACGTTATTGATGGTCGATCAGGCCGTTATTAAACCGCTAAAGTAAATTATTTTATTAAGAATTGAGCTATGGCTGCCGACGATTTATTCAGCGAACAAACTAAATACGATGCGCAAAAGAGTGCGCCTCTTGCTGCGCGTCTGCGCCCTGAATCTTTAGCGGATTATTTCGGCCAAGATCACCTACTCGGTGAAAATGCCCCATTGCGCTTAATGATCGAACAAAAAAGCCTGCACTCTATGATTCTCTGGGGCCCGCCAGGCGTCGGCAAAACCACCTTAGCGAGATTACTCGCCCAGACTGAAAATTGTGATTTTTTATCCCTCAGCGCCGTGATGTCGGGAATAAAAGAAATTCGTGAAGTCGTTGCCAAAGCTAAGCAGAACCAAGCGATGCAGCGCAGAACCGTTTTGTTTGTGGATGAGGTACATCGCTTTAATAAAAGCCAGCAGGATGCTTTTTTACCTTACGTTGAAGATGGCACCTTTATCTTTATTGGCGCGACGACAGAAAACCCTTCTTTCGAATTGAATAACGCGTTGCTTTCTCGGGCACGAGTCTATGTGCTTAAGTCCATGCCGGTTGAGGTATTGGTAACGGTATTAGAACGGGCATTAGTGAATGAATTAGGATTTTCTAATCACTATTCAGTTGCAGATGGGGTATTAGAAACTCTAGCCAAGGCCGCCGATGGCGATGCCCGCACAGCGCTAAACTTATTAGAAATCGCCAGCCAGCTAAGCACCGATCAGCACATCACTATGGATGTTGTTGCTACCAGCTTGCAAAATAGTTTTCGTCGCTTTGATAAAGGCGGTGATGCTTTTTACGATCAAATTTCAGCGCTGCATAAGTCGGTTCGCGGCTCAGACCCTCAAGGGGCGTTATATTGGTTCGCCAGAATGATTGACGGCGGCTGCGACCCTCTTTATATTGCGCGCCGTGTTGTACGTATGGCTAGCGAAGAAATCGGCAATGCCGACCCAAGGGCTTTAACCATTAGTTTAAATGCTTGGGATGTACAGCAAAGACTAGGCTCACCGGAAGGGGAGCTGGCTATAGCTCAAGCCATTAGTTATTTGGCCTGCGCAGCAAAAAGTAACGCTGTCTATATGGCTTATAAACAGTTATTGGTAACAGTGAAACAGCAGCCTTCTTATGAGGTGCCCATGCATTTACGCAATGCACCCACATCACTAATGGCCGATATGGGTCACGGGGATGAATATCGCTACGCTCACGATGAACCGAATGCGTTTGCGGCGGGTGAGTGCTACTTGCCTGAAGAAATTAAACACAGTCAATTCTATCAGCCGGTAGAGCGTGGCCTTGAGCAAAAAATGGCCGAGAAACTCAGGTACTTAGAAGAACTTAATCGCGCTTCTCAGCAACAGCGATACTCAGGACTAACAGATGATTAATCTCGTTTGGATCGGCATTGGCGGAGCACTCGGAGCCATGGCCCGTTTTAGCTTAGCCACGGCGATATTTAAATGGGTCGGAAAGGCCTATCCTTATGGCACCTTAAGTGTGAACCTGATAGGCTCCTTTGCTATTGGCGCAGCCTATATCTGGCTGGTCGAACACGAATTTGGCGGCGATGCACATCGCCACTTGATTATGGTGGGTTTTTTAGGGGCGTTCACTACCTTTTCCACCTTTTCATTAGAGAGTTTAACCCTATTGCAGCAGGGTAGAATCACGGCATTTTTAACCTATATTGCCCTGAGTTTGATTGGCTGCATGCTGGCGACAGCACTTGGTATGATATTAACAAAACAATTGGTTTAAAAATCACATGCTCGACATTAGAACAATCCGCGACAACTTAGACGACGTAGCTGCACGACTTAAGATCAAAGGCTTCGATCTTGATGTAGAAAAATTTCAACAACTAGATAAAGCTCGTAGTGCAGCGTTAACCGCAGCTCAGCAGCTACAAGCGGAAAAGAAAAAAGCGTCCAAGCAAATTGGCCAGCTAATCGGCCAAGGCATGACTCCTGACGAAGCTAAGGCTCAAGTCATGGGCTCACTGAATGACAACATTGCGGCGGAAGAGAAAAAAGCCAAAGCCGCCGAAAGTGATGTCAAAGAATTTTTATTATCGATTCCAAATATCCCGCAATCAGATGTACCTGCCGGTAAAGATGAAGACGATAATATCGAAGTTTTAACTTGGGGCACCCCTAAAGATTATGCTTTTGAAGCTAAAGACCACGTTGACTTAGGTGAAGCAAACGGCGGCTTGGATTTTGAGGCCGGTACAAAGCTTACCGGCTCACGCTTTGTGGTGATGAAAGGGCAGATGGCTCGCCTGCATCGCGCGCTTGCTCAGTTCATGCTGAATACCCACAGTGATGAGCATGGCTACGAAGAAGTTTATACACCGTATCTCGTTAATAAAGATTCTTTATTTGGTACAGGTCAGCTACCTAAGTTTTCCGAAGACTTGTTTAAGTTAGAAGGCGAGCAGGAGTTTTATTTAATTCCTACCGCCGAAGTGCCCGTGACCAACATCTATCGTGACAGCATTCTTGATGGTGAGTTACCGCAAAAATTTGCTTGTCATACCCCGTGTTTCCGCAGTGAAGCGGGTAGTTATGGTCGTGATACTCGCGGCATGATTCGCCAGCATCAGTTTGATAAAGTTGAGTTGGTTCAGTTTGTTCATGAGTCACAATCTGAAGCGGCACTAGAAGAGTTAACAGGCCACGCTGAAGCTATTTTGCAGAAATTAGATCTGCCTTATCGTAAAGTAATCTTATGTGGTGGCGATCTAGGTTTCTCTGCGGCTAAAACCTTTGATTTAGAGGTTTGGCTACCGGGGCAGCAGAAGTTTCGTGAAATCTCTTCTTGCAGTAACTTTGAATCTTATCAGGCGCGTCGTATGCAAGCACGCTGGAGAAATCCTGAAACGGGTAAACCAGAACTGGTCCATACTATTAATGGCTCTGGCTTGGCTGTCGGCCGTACCATGGTTGCGGTATTAGAAAACTATCAGCAAGAAGATGGAACCATTGTAGTTCCTGAAGTATTACGCCCATACATGGGTGGTCTTGAAGTTATTGGCGCTTAATAATTTCAGTATATATAAGGTTTAAAAAATGAACTGGCTACCTCTGCTACACCGCTCCAACGATGTTAAATTTATAATCTTTGGCGGTGGGCAGGTAGCTCAGCGCAAAGTTCAAACTCTGATTAAGTTTACCTCAGCCATCACCGTGGTTTCTCCAAGACTGGATTCTCGCCTGCAAGCTTTTGCCGATAAAGGCCAGATCCTGCACATCAATGCCTTGGCTCAGCAAGATCATGTCTATGCGGGATCTCGCATAGTCGCGGCGACTGATGATGCTCAAGTCAATCAGCAAATTGCTCAATGGGCTAAGCGGTTAGCTTGCCCCATCAGCATTGCCGACGATCCGGAAAATAGTGATTTTATTTTTCCTGCCATAATCGATCGTAATCCTGTGATGATTGCTATTTCATCCGCGTCTGAGTCTCCGGCATTAACCCGTTATTTACGTAATCAGCTCGATGCCGCGCTTTCTTCAAGAATTCCCCAGCTAGCTCGGTTCGTATCGGCATTACGCAAAACAATACGCACCAGTATTGATGATACACAACAGCGCCAACAACTTTGGCGCAAGCTGATGTCCAGCGCCATGCCGAACCTTGTATTGGCAGGCAAAGAAGATCAAGCCAAGGCTATTTGTGATGAGGTGATCGCTAATCAAGATCATAATGGTGAAGTGTTTTTAGTGGGTGCAGGTCCTGGTGATCCAGAATTATTAACCCTCAAAGCTGTACGCTTAATTCAGCAAGCGGATGTGGTTTTTTATGACCGCCTAGTTTCCCCAGCGATCCTAGAATACTGCAATAGCAAGGCTGAGATGCATTATGTGGGTAAAGCGAAAGCCGATCATGCCGTACCCCAGGATGATATTAACCAACTGTTAGCGGATCACGCTAAATTGGGTAAAACGGTATTACGCCTTAAAGGCGGTGATCCCTTTATATTTGGCCGCGGTGGAGAAGAGATTGAACTACTGGCCGAGCAACAAGTTCCTTTTCAGGTTGTACCGGGAATAACGGCCGCATCAGGCTGTTCCAGCTATGCCGGTATTCCTTTAACCCATCGAGATTATGCGCAATCTGTCCGCTTTGTTACGGGACATCTAAAAGATGGAACTGCTGATCTGCCCTGGCAAGAATTGATTCATCCTCAGCAAACCTTAGTTATCTATATGGGATTAACGGGCATTCGTCATATCAGCCAAGAACTTATCGCTCATGGCATGAGTACTGATACACCGATCGCCCTGATTGAGAAGGGGACGCAACCGGAGCAAGCGGTTTATACAAGTACCTTAGCTGAAATTGGCAATGTCATTGCTAATAATAAGATTTCTGCTCCAACCCTGACCATTATTGGTGATGTTGTCTCGCTACATAAAAAACTTAGCTGGCTTAAATAAACCAGTCTATAAGCAGCAAAATTCCTAAATTGTCCTATTCTCTATATATGATAACTATATGAAGAATAGGATCGTTATGGGATTTTTAGGCAACTTAAGCATTAAAACCAAGATAATTTCGTTGGCCGCCGCTGCGATTATCGGTTTTGGTGTAAGTCTCGCAGTTAACACCAGCATTAACTCCGACAATAGCAACCGAATGGAAAAAGTTCGTGATGTTTATTTCCCCGTTGTTCAAAAATCGGACTCTAACCTCGTAAAACTTCGACAAATAGAAGAGCTTCTTAATACCGCCGTAAGCACAGGTGAAACTGAGTTTATAGATAGCGCGGATAAACTAAAAAAAGAAATCAAAGAAAATATTGAAGCGATTACCGTGCTTTGGTTAGAAAAAGCCGACGATTCTAGAAAAATAAATAATCAATTTTCTAATTATTACTCCATGGCTCGGGAAGTTTCTGCGGGCATGCTCGATGGCACTCTTGATATGTCGATGATGTCGAGCAAAATTGAAAGTATGAATAACGCATTGCAAACCGTCACCAATTCAATGGAGAAATCCAGTGTTGATGCCTTGTCCGAATTTAACCTAACGGTCGAAGAGTCGAATAAAGCCGCTAAAGAAGCTCTTACTTTTGGTGTGCTGGTAACCGGTATAACCGTGAGTATCTTAATATTCTTAGGCTGGAGTACCGCTAGCAGTATCGGAACAGCCTTGGCAAGTTTGCTTAAATCACTTAAAGATATCGCCAGTGGTGATGGTGACTTAACTAAGCGCCTAACTAAGACGTCGAACGATGAGCTCGGTGATGTGGTTGACTGGTTTAACTTATTCGTTGAAAAATTACACAGCAGCATTGGTGATGTTGTTAATTCGATTCAACCATTAACCTCCTTATCTCGCGATCTGGGTAATCTGACCAATGAAACGTTGGAAATCAGCAGTAACCAAAATCGAGCTACGGAAGAAGTAGCCTTGGTCGTCGAAGAGATGGTCGCTAGCGTGCAGAATGTTTCAAGTAATGCTAATTCCGCTTCTGAAGCTGCTACTCAAGCTGATCGAGCGGCCAAAGATGGCCGTGATATTGTTGATAAAACCGTTGCCAGCATAAATGGGTTGGCTCAAGAGGTAGAGCGCGCCGGAGAAGTTATTCGTAAATTAGAAAATGATACCGAGAATGTTGGCACCATTTTAGATGTGATTAAAGGTATCGCTGAACAAACCAACTTACTGGCTCTTAATGCCGCCATTGAAGCAGCACGAGCAGGTGAACAAGGCCGTGGTTTTGCCGTAGTAGCCGATGAGGTTCGCACCTTAGCATCACGCACCCAGGATTCAACTCAAGAAATTCAGAAGGTAATTGAAGAGCTGCAAACCGCTGCACGGTCTGCTGTTGAGGTTATGGGTCAAAGTAAAGTGCGTGCTCAGACCAGTGTTGACCAAGCAGCTCAAACCGGCGAGTCACTCGCCGCGATTACCGAGCGAGTTGAAGCCATTACCCAAATGAATATTCAAATTGCCGCCGCCGCAGAAGAGCAGGAAAGGGCAGCGCATTCGATTAAAGAGAATGTCATCGGTATAAAAGATACCTCAGAAACTGCGATGCAAAGCATTCAAAAGGTTGAAGTAGCCAGCTCTTCATTGGTGGATATATCTTCAAACCTACAAGGGGTGACGGGGGAATTTAAGGTTTAACCTTATCTGTGATCCAAAAAAAGGGCCCTTAGGCCCTTTTTTATTGTCTAAATTAAATCACAGGCTAGCTGAACAAGCTCAAATCACGCTTACGCCATAAGTCATTGGCTTTACTAAGTGCTAGCTCAAAAGATAAAGCCTTATCTTTAAGCATTAATACCACGGCCGCTGTTCTTAATGTGGCATGCAGACCATATTCATCGTTTTCATTACGCCAAAGATCAATCAAAGCTTGTTTATTAGGCTGAGTATTTTTGCCTTCAAAGTGTGATTGTATCCCTGCCACTTTTTCAACTTCATCACGATGGGTGAAGATGCATTGAGTTGTACGCTCAGGGTTGATTTCAAACTCCCCACCTTCACCTTTCATTATTAGTGCTTCTTTACCGATTAAATCACACGCGGCTTGGTGAGTTTTGCCATAGTTAGGGTGGAATACGCTTTGAACACCGGAGCAATTCTCTGGGGCAATTAAGCGTAACAAGGTATTCATCGGCGAACGTAAACCTAGAGTATGCTTGGTCATCAACCAGGTTTGAAATTCAGGATGTAAAATATCACAAGGCAAGTAGGCAATTTGCTGCTGGTTTAATATCGACTCAGCGCCTTGATGACTAGTAGCAATTTGAATATCAAAATCAGGACATAGATCTGCACTGTATTGACGATCAACGGTATGGCTATGACTGCCATGAATTAAAATACTGTACCCTGCATCTTTAATTAGCTGCATGGCGAGCAAGTACCAAAGTGGTTGGCGACGCTTGCCGGCATAACTAGGCCAAATAATATCCGCTTTTAGATCTTGCCAAAGCGGTGTGCATGCTTGAGCAAAGCCCGCCAATTCTTCTGGGGATTCTTCCTTAACCCGCATCAGCATAAAAAAGGCACCCAGTTGTTCGGGTAACGCTTTGCCCGCCAGCAAAAGCTCCATTGCATGCTTTGCTTCAGCTTGTGACATATCACGACTGGCGTTGCGGCCGCGGGCTAAAATACGGACAAACTGAGTAAAATCATTATGCTCAGTATTGGTGATAATCATAAACAATTCTCTGGTCTAGGTAAGCCCGCGATCTTAGCAAGATACTTTGCTGGGCTTTGGGGGAATAACTGCATCAAGTAAATACTGCTAGCGCATTCTGCACCAAGGTGAAGCTTGATATATTTGGCCAAAGGGCGCATAGCAGGTGATAGATCAAATTCTGCATAAAACTGGCGGATCAAGTGGATGAGTTGCCAGTGCTCATCAGTCAGCTCAATACCTTCACTCATTGCAAGCTGTTCGGCAATTTTATGATTCCACTGCAAATGATCAAGTAGAAAGCCATCTTTGTCGACATTGGACTCGATCATGGTGATTACCAGGTCATTATCTGTGGGTGCTTACGGGTCAATAATGCCCATTGCTTTATACTGATCAACTCAATACCTAAAGCATTAGCTTTGGCGGTTAAACCACGACTCTCCATGTGGTCAGCCATGGCCTGTAAGTGATTGAGTTTTTGCTGGGCTAGGGTGTAGAGGTAGCAGCCATCATCAAGCAGTAGTACTTGATCATCTTCTTGCAATAAGCGTTCAACTTGAGTTACTGCCGATGCCTGGCCACTTTTAATAATATGTAATGCCATTAGAAATTCACACAATGTTTAGCTTGGTTAATGAGTTGCTTAATAGTGTTGTCATCAATTGCCGTGCAGTGATCATGTAGATCTTCCAACTCTAGACCTTGGTCTTTAAGATCCTGTGCACTGACAAATATTTCTTCACAATCATACATAGGTAATGCAGCAAGCACCTTGGCTGGTGACTTTCCCGCCGATTTCTTGGCCAATTGTAACCTATTCGCATAATGTATGCCTTGACCCAACAATAGTAGGGCAGGGTCTTGCTCGAAAGCCGCTAGAGCTAGTATTAATTCGATAGGTTCTAGATCAAGGGTTGGCGGCGTACTGATAATAAGAAGTGTCATGGGTCGCCTATAGAGTAATAATTCGATCTGACTGCTGACTGGCTTCCGCTAACTCGCCGAGTCCTACCAAGCTAAAGCATGAATGCAATGTGGCAGCAGCTTGATAGCGTTGCGCTTCAGCATCATCTAATACACCGCGGCGTAAACCGTTGGCGATGCAAACTTGTAGCGGTATTTGATGCTGCTCAAACAGTTGCTGCCAGCCAGCAAAGCTCGACTCCAACCCTTGCCCAGGTACCTGAGACGCTAAACCAACAAAACACGCATCTTGATAAAAGAAGACTCGATCTATTTGATCTCCGGCCGCTAGGATTTCAGCCACCAGCTTTTGAGCTGTCAGATTATTTTCTTGTTGCGCAGGGGAATGAGTAAGTATCAAGGTATAGCGAAGTTTTCTTTCAGCCACGGCTGGATATCCTAAATGGTCGTAGAATCATTGTCTGATTAATCATTATCTAATCTAGATGTTTGCCATGATAGGGGGGATAGAGGAATATTTAAAGAGAATTACAGTCTTGTTTAGCTAGCATTGCTAGCTCTTTGATTTTATTGAAATTAATTTAATAAAAAACTTGACGTGAAATTATTCCAATGTATTATACATCTCAGTTGCGGAGGGATGGCTGAGCGGTTGAAAGCACCAGTCTTGAAAACTGGCATACGTTAATAGCGTATCTAGGGTTCAAATCCCTATCCCTCCGCCATTTTACACAAAGACATCAAGTCTAACCTCAGTGTAGAATGGTCGTAAAAATCAAAAGCAGCCAGCTCGTTAGGCCTGCAACTGCAAACCACTCAAATACAATTATATTTTTATACAAGCCTTTTAAAGAAATCGAATTAAACTTCATCTTTACTTGCTCAACGGCTGCCAACTTCATAACTCACCCCTAAAATCACCAATAATTTAGAGTGACAGCTTTATTTTACATTGCCTGCTGTATTTTTGTGATGATTTTGTTGCCAAGTGTAATTCACTCCTAATTCAGAATTAATCTTTAAACCCTGCAATAAAATCGTGGGCCGAACTCGCAAGGGCCTCTAAATTGTAACCACCTTCAAGAACAGCCAATATCTTATTCTCTTCACAGCCTTTATTTATGTCCGATAGAAAGGCGCCAAACCAAGCATAATCTTCAGCTTGCCACTTTAGCTCCGCCATATGGTCTTTTTCATGAGCATCAAAACCCGCAGAGACAATGGTTAATTGAGGTTTAAAATCTTGCAATTGATGCAGCCATTGAGCCTCGACCGCGCGACGCATATCCAACCCTGAACTGCCTTCATCTAAAGGTGTATTAATTACATTATTATAAATATTTCGCCAATGAGTAAAAGGAAAGCTTGGGTGCTGAAAGCTAGAGCAAATCAAAAAAGCAGGGTCATCAGCCAAGATATCAATTGTTCCATTACCCTGATGAACATCAAAATCAATGATAGCAATACGCTCTAAGCCATACTCTTGCTGTGCTTTTTTAGCTGCGATTGCCACATTATTAAGAAAACAAAAGCCCATCGATTTATTACTTTGAGCATGATGCCCTGGCGGGCGAACCGAGCAAAATGCCCGTGCTATTCTGTCTTGCATAAGATCATCAAGAGCTTCAACTACACACCCCGCAGCCTGATAAGCGGCGTTAAGCGAGCCGACCGCCATAGGTGTATCTGGATCAGCCAGAATCATGCCGTTAGCAGGACTCATAGCCAGCAGCTGTTCAATATAGCCTTGGCTATGAGCACGCAATAAATCTGCCTGAGCAACATGATTACAGCCGCCCTGATAAGCGTCAGCCGCCAACCCTGTTTCTTCAAGATGATGGTTTATGGCAATAATACGCATCGGATGTTCGGGATGTATATCCCCAACGTCATGCTCTATATGTGTTGTGTAGCTATAATAGCCAAGCTTCATTTTATTATTCTGCTGAATCTGTATGATACTAATCTCTGACACCCAGTGTAACGATTTGATCTCAAGGATAAAAGGCTATAAGTCATGGGTACTCGCGCGCTAGAGCAAATATTCACACCAAATTCAATTGCCGTCATTGGCGCATCAGACAAAGAGGGCAGCCTAGGCGGTGCCGTTCTACGCAACTTAGTTAATGGCGAATTTGCCGGTGACATATACCCTGTTAATGCCCGCGGTTATAAATCTATTCATAACATAAAGGCTTATAGTCGTATTTCACAACTGCCAGATGGCATTGAGCTGGCCATTATCTGCACCCCCGCGGATACCGTAGAGAAAATAATCACCTCTCTTGCGAAAGCTAAAATCCCTGCAGCTGTTATTATGACAGGAGGGTCTGCTCGCGTACGCTCCGGGCGTTTCACGCCTTCTCGAAGCCGTTTATTAGCAGCACAAACCCATACCCATGTACGCATTTTAGGCCCTGATTGCCTAGGTGTAATCAATCCCAATCACAAGCTTAATGCCAGCAACTTACACGTACCCGTCAAACCAGGCCATATTGCCTATGCAGGCCAATCAGGCGCCATTGCCAATGCGATTACGGACTGGGCGATGGCCAGAAATATTGGTTTCTCGCACGTACTGACCTTAGGGCGAGGACAGGATATCAAGCTGGCCGATGTCGTTGATCATCTAGCGCAAAATAAAGCCGCTAAAACTTTACTGGTGCACCTTGATGATTTTAGTGAGGGCCGAATTTTATTACGCTCACTGCGCGCAGCCTCACGCAACAAACTCGTTTTAACGGTTAAAAGCAACCGCTTCGCTGATTCACCTCTGAGCAATAACATTCATACTCCAGGTATACTGTCCCGCGACCCACTCATTGATCATGCCTTACAACGAGCGGGAGTATTGAGGGTAACCGCGACGGATGAGTTATTTGATTGCATTGATACGATTCAGCAAAAAAGACAACTAAAGGGTGATCGCCTAGCGATTATTTCCAACAGTCGCGGCGGGGCAATTCTCGCCATTGACCGCCTGCTGCATGACAAGGGTCGATTAGCGGTACTATCAGAAGAGACTGAATCTGAACTCAAGCGTATATTGCCTGACTATACCACCTGCACAAATCCGGTATTGCTGGACCCTGAACTTAAACCGAATCAGCTTGAAACCATCACTCGCATCGTCATGACGGATACCGCCGTCGATGCTGTTTTGGTTGTTTATACTCCCGGCCTTGGCACCATCCCGGAAGAGAATGCTAATGCTCTGATTAACCTTGTTAAAGAAAGTAATAAAACACTTTTCTGTAGCTGGATGGGGGAGTACAGCGTTAATTCGGCGCGTAGCTTATTAGACCAAAACTCAATTCCAAATTTTGATACCCCAGATAATGCCATTAAGGCTTTTATGTACATGGTTTCTCACATGCGCACCCAAGATCTTATGCGTGAAACCCCAGACAGCATTGAGACATTAGCAGGTTATTCAGAAGACATTGCTCAACAACTGCCTTCTCACGATGTCATTATCCCGCAACTTGCGTGGCAACTTATTCGTAGCTATGGTTTTTCTATTGCCGATAACCATTTCACAACGGATTCATCTGAATTGGTCAGCCTGAGCGAACAAGTTACTTCCCCTTGGGTGCTGAAAATTCATCATCGTGATTATTTAAAGCCTTTTGCGTATGGGGATAATGCACGCCAACGCTGGAGGAGTGTTGGCCTTAACATCACTTCAAAACAACAACTAGAACAAGAAGTCATTCGCTTAAATAGTGAATTAAGCAGTCGCTTTCCAGATAGCCAAGTTCTTGGCTACAGTATTCAGCCCATGCTAAGAGCGCTGGATAACCTGCAAATCAGTCTTGGTATCGGTCGTGATGAAGAGGTAGGGCCTTTTATCTTTTTTGGTGGCGGCGGCAGTACTGCAGACATACTAACGGATCGACAAGTCGCAATCCCACCGCTTAACACCTCCCTAGCACGCCACCTCATTGAACAGAGTCATGCTAGCCAGGTCATGCGAGAGCGCAGTGAAGACTATCACCGAGAATTGACCATATTATCTCACTGGCTGGTCGCTATTTCTCAACTATCCAGCCAATATCCAAGCATTTCGGGCCTAGAGCTCAATGCAATACGAGCAAGCAATGGTGAGTTTCAAGTACTTGGGGTAGCAGGGCAGACAGGGGTCAGTATGACGTCGACCTTTAAAGCTTATCCGATCGAACTTGAGCAAAATATTCGCAACCCGAAAAATTTAGCGTTTAAATTACGCCCAATTAAAGCTGAGGACGAAAGTTATTTAGCGGATTTCTATCGCAAACTTAGCCCTGATGCACTGCGCTTTCGCTTTTTTAACTCTCGCAAACATTTTGATCATAAAGAATTAGCGCGTTTTTCACAGATAGATTATGACCGTGAAATGGCCTTTGTCGCCTTTCACGAGAAAAATCTCGCCGGGGTTGTTCGCAGCTGGATTGATCCTGACAGCATTACCGCCGAGTTTTCGGTATTGATTGGCGATGGTTATGCCGGACAACAACTGGGCTTTATCTTAATGCAAAAGATGATTGATTATCTTGCTCACGATCGCGGCGTCCTGCAATTAATTGGAAGTGTACTGCCCAATAATCATCCCATGCTCAAACTTGCCAGACGCCTGGGTTTTTCGGAAAAAGATAATGCTAAAGAAGGAATTGTTGAGCTGGTACTAAACTTGAACCCTGCAAAACATAGTTGGCAGCACAAACGCCTATATGTACTCGGTTGATTTTAGGATAATATAAACAAAATTTCTCAGGCACGAGAATTCTAATTGCAGTGAGTATGGCGGATAGCCAAGTACTGTTGCAGTATATTGAGGTGTTGTTTGATTAAAGTATTAGTCGTTGACGATCATGATCTCGTTCGCTCTGGCATTGTTCGGTTATTAAGTGATACCAAAGGCATCGATGTTATCGGAGAGGCCAATTGCGGTGAAGACGCCGTTAAGATGTGTCGTGAACTAGATCCTGATGTCGTGCTCATGGATATCAATATGCCTGGTATTGGCGGGCTTGAAGCAACCCGCAAGGTAGTTCGTGCTAACCCTGATATCAAGGTGATTGCAGTAACGGCTTGCGACGACGGCCCATTTGCCGCGCGTTTAATGCAAGCTGGTGCTGCTGGTTTTATGGGCAAAGGGGCTGAAGTTGATGAAATGGTTCGTGCTGTTTTAAAAGTACGCTCTGGCCAACGCTATATTAGCCCTGATATAGCCCAACGAATGGCCTTAAAACCATTCCAGGAAGGCAATGAATCCCCCTTCGACGTACTCTCAGAGCGCGAAATGCAAACCACTCTAATGATTGTCGGCTGCCATAAGGTACAAGAAATCAGCGATAAGCTTTGTGTTAGCCCGAAAACCGTTAACAGTTACCGCTATCGAATCTTTGAGAAGCTAGGCATTGATGGGGATGTTGAACTTACCATTCTAGCAATGAAGCATGGCATTTTAGATACTCAAATTGCTATTTAATTAGATTTTCTATGACCTTTGATGCCCAGTCCTTTTTATCTACACTGACCCAGCGCGCGGGGGTCTATCAAATGTTTGATAGCAAGGATGAATTAATTTATGTCGGTAAAGCCAAAAATCTAAAGCAGCGCGTATCGAGTTATTTTCGAGCGCGCGGCCTCAATGATAAAACCCTAGCGTTAGTTGCCCGCATTACCCGCATTGAAGTTATTGTCACGAGCAGTGAAACTGAAGCCCTCATACTTGAACAAACCCTAATTAAGAAGCACCGTCCGCAATACAATATTTTACTGAAAGATGATAAGTCTTATCCCTATATATACATCAGTAAGCATAAATTCCCTTTGATTGCCTATCGCAGAGGGCAGAAGGTGAAAAGCGGACAGTATTTCGGCCCTTATCCCAATGCTTACGCCGTAAAAGAAAGCCTTAATTATTTGCAGCGCATCTTTAAACTAAGAAACTGTGAAGACTCCTATTTCAGCAACCGTAGCCGCCCATGCTTGCAGTACCAAATTAAACGCTGCAGCGCACCCTGTGTCGATCACATTAGTTCAGAGGATTATCAGCACGATATCAACAGCGCCATTCTCTTCCTGCAGGGCAAAAGTGATGCACTTATTAAAGAACTTGAACTGCAGATGGAGGAGGCCGCTCAAAAATTATATTTTGAACGCGCCGGAGAAATTCGAGATCAACTACTGAACCTAAGAACACTGCAAGAAAAACAATATGTCAGCACCGATAAAGGCAGTGTCGATTGCTGGGCAAGCTTCAATAGCAAAGGCACTCTTTGCATACAGCGCTTAAGTTTTCGCGAAGGTGTTTTAATCAATAGTAAAAGCTACTTTCCGAATAATAAGCTCGACCAAGCTGAAGCTATTGTCTTAAAAGAAGCGTTGGCTCAATACTACTTATCAAGCAACCCTGCCAACGGTTTTCCAAGCCAGGTTTTATTCGAACTTGAGCAAGAAGAAGGGGAGATCATTATTGCGGCCATTAATGAGGTCAATGATAAAACCTGTTATTGGCTACAGAACCCTAAGGCCGATAAAAAGAAATGGCTTAACTTAGCGGTTGAAAATGCTAATAACGCTGCCACGAGCAAATCCCTCGAAAAAAATGCCTATCTAGAAAGATTCCAAGCCGTGCAGTCGCTACTTAACTTGCGAGACCTACCCAATCGGATTGAGTGCTTTGATATCAGTCATTCTAAAGGAGAAGCTACCGTTGCATCGTGTGTGGTAGCCGATCAAAAAGGCGCTAGAAAAGATCTTTATCGACGCTTTAATATCAAAGACATTACTGCTGGTGATGATTACGCAGCGATCCATCAGGCGGTTTTTAGACATTTCTCACGCTTAAAAGAACATCAAGATTACCCAGATGTGCTTTTAATTGATGGCGCTCAAGGGCAGGTTAATCAAGCTCACAAAGCTCTCACTGAACTCAATATCAGTAACGTATTTATACTCGGCATATCTAAAGGCGAGACCCGTAAAGCAGGCTGGGAATTTCTTTGGCCACAAGGGGAGAGTACTCCCATCCTGCCAAACCAACATGATCGAGGCTTTTTACAATTACAAGAAGTCCGTGATGAGGCCCATAGATTTGCCATTACGGGGCATAGAAAGCAAAGAGCGAAAGCAAGATCAACTTCCTCATTAGAATCAATCCCTGGGGTTGGCGCAAAAAGAAGGCGGGAATTATTACGTTTCTTTGGTAGTATGAGCACCGTAAAGGGCGCTTCAATAGAAGAAATAGCCAAAGTGCCTGGCATCAGTACCCGCATCGCCTCTGATATTTATGCCGCGCTTAATCAAGAATTAAAAGAATAATCAGCAGTAGAGAAATTATGAATTTACCAAACATGCTTACCTTGTCTCGAATCTTAATGATTCCCTTCATGGTGTTTTGCTTTTATTACTGGCCTGCGGACAATGCACACTACATCGCAGCTTGGGTATTTATGATTGCCTCCTTCACCGATTTTATTGATGGCTACCTCGCACGAAAACTAGATCAATCAACGCCTTTAGGCGCTTTCTTAGACCCTGTAGCCGATAAACTCAGCGTCGTTATTGCCTTGGCCCTATTGGTTGAGCATTACTCTACAATTTACCTAACCATTCCAGCCATTATTATCATTGGTCGGGAAGTTGTCGTTTCTGCTTTACGCGAATGGATGGCAGAACTAGGCAAAAGGGCGAACGTTGCCGTTTCTATAATAGGGAAGGTTAAAACCTTCTTACAGATGTCTTCGATCACTATGGTCATGGGTTTTGCCCACGACCACTGGATGGGCATTCTAGGTATGATTGGTTTGTACGCCGCTGCAGTGCTCACTATTTGGTCAATGTACGAATATTTAAGAGCCGCTTGGCCTGATTTGCAAGCAAAATGAATAAACTTTAAACAGTTCTCCTTATTTTTAAAAAAACTCGTAAGTTATTTAAAAATAAGGAAAAAAAGGTGTTGACACTTTTTTAAAAGTCGCCATAATACGCACCAAGTTCAAGGGGAAAGCAACACTAACCCACTAGAACAAACTGAGAGATCAGTTAAAACATCTTAAGTATTTTGCGGAAATAGCTCAGTTGGTAGAGCATAACCTTGCCAAGGTTGGGGTCGGGAGTTCGAGTCTCCTTTTCCGCTCCATTTTAAAACTTACCAGTTTAAAATGGCAAAATAGATACAGGAAGGCGTGATAGCAAAGCGGTTATGCACTGGATTGCAAATCCACGTAGCCCGGTTCGACTCCGGGTCACGCCTCCATCCTCAAGATCGTAAGATCTTTTAGCGCAAGCTAACATTCGATGCCCGGGTGGTGGAATTGGTAGACACAGGGGACTTAAAATCCCCCGGCAGCAATGCTGTGCCGGTTCAAGTCCGGCCCCGGGTACCATCCTTCCCTTGGCTTTAAGCCAAAGCGGAACTTCTAGAAAAAATCATAAAAACTACATTGTTAGCACTACAGTCAGAATAACTATAGCTCCTGATTTTCTATATATATTTCAAACTTAACACCTTGCCCCAATTGACTAGTGCAATCGATATGCCCATGCAATGTATCGGTTATTAATTTATAAACGATATTCATTCCAAGTCCTGTACCACCTTTTCCTTTACGCGTAGTGAAGAAAGGGTCGAAAATTCTTTTCAGTGATTCTTCCGACATCCCCTTGCCATCATCTTTGTAAGTTAAAAGGACTCCGTTATCTTTTGCACTGACATCAATAGAAATATAACCCTTATCAATTTCTTCGAAGCCATGAATGATAGAATTCATAACTAAATTAGTGATAATTTGAGCCATGGCACCGGGCAGTGTAGTAATCACTAGGCGCTCATCCCCAGTTACTTCAATAACATGCTTCAAAGTTTTAATTCTAGGCTTAAGGGTAGAGAGTAGATCAATAATATAACCATAAACGCCAAAAGGCCTAAGGTCTTCTATGCACTGATCGACTGCCACTTGCTTAAAGTTTTTAATCAGCTCAGCAGTGCGGCTTAAATTTGCACTTAATATATCGCTATTATCCAGTGCTATCTTCATGAAATCGGTAAAGTCTTGGCGGGACATATTACCTTCATTGAACTTTTTCTCTATCAGGGACGCTTCATCACGAAAAAATGACTCTGAAGTAATGCAGATCCCAATAGGCGTGCTCACCTCATGGGAAACTCCTGCCACCAGCTCACCTAACGACGACATCTTCTCAGCTTCAATCAACTGCATCTGCGTAGACTCTAGCTCCTTACTTTGCGTTTCGAGCAGGCTTTCTAGTTCGTCATGACTCTCTTTAAGCTGTTTGCGCTTTTCATGAATATCCGCAGACATTTCATTAAAAGCCTTTGCTAAAAGCCCGATCTCATCATTAGTATCAACCTCAATCGAATGCTCCAATTCACCCTGAGCCAGCGATTCAACACCGCGCATGAGCTTTGAAAGAGGGGCATTAATAATACGAGCGATAATCAAATAATACAGTGCACAAACAAGAATTGTGCAAAGAACAATAACCATGAAGACTTGCATAAACAGCTTAAAATTTAACTCTTCAACCTCTGATACCGGACTAAGGGTTAAGATTTCAAGTTCACGCAAGTCGTCATTGCCCGCGGTAAAAGCCACCTTGCTACTAGCGACAAAATAATCGATTCCCGCATTATTTACCTTGCCATCTTCACGAGCGCGAATAAAATTTTCAGTATCATCTAGAGTGCTAACCAAGACGCTATCATCGATTAAAGCAACAATATCAACATTCACTAGATCTTTAAGGCGCAATAGCTGGTTTAAATCAACAACCCGCTCTAAAACGATAATGAATGAATTAACGCTTTCGCCTCCCCAGGTTCGAGGGTTTGACATCGACAATTCAATATATGACGTTGTCTGAATGACAGGAAGGCCGCCTACAACAATCAACCTGTTTACCTTTTTATCGACTTCAACTTCAGGTGCCTCTGGTGTCGCGAATGAAATATTCGCTTCAATGTTTTTTAAAAAATCTTTCAAGGTCAGCTCATAAATAGAACTCACATTAAATAACGCAGCATGACGCATAAAATCAGTATCGGTAATGCTCGACGATAGGGCAGATAACCTATCTTTTGCTTGGTACTGTGCCATTTCCAGATTATCGCCCTCCAGTTTTATTGAAAAAGCAGGGGCTTCAGAGTTATCTTCAGTAAATACAGGATTATGATACAAGGTAATGGAGTCTAGCTCTTGGCTTAAGCGCACCGAACTAAGCAGCTTTCCTAGTACCAGTTGTGATTGCAGGCTGTATATTTGATCGGCTTCTTCTATTTCACTACCCTCAAAATCCTCTTCGAAATAAAAGGGACCCAACGTGGAAAGCAATACCAGCAGGTTCTTGATTTCAGTTTGCTGATCAATGCTCAAAAGAACCTCACTACTACTTTCAGCCATCTCCTCAATTTGCCTGGTGATAACATGGGCAGAGCGAATTAGATTACTACGAGTAATCGATTCTAAGTTTGCGTAGCCATTAATACCAATCACAATCGCTATCGCTGCCGACATAAAAAACATAGCGGCAGCGATAATCGATATTAACTTACGACTTATAACCCTAGTTTTATCCTGCATGTTAATTCCATTCCTTAATTAAACGCTCATAAGGAATGGTTTTTGGTTCACTTCGTTTTCTGATTGGTTTTGGCGCCCCATCTTTCAATAGCCAATGCTGCTCTGTCTTTTGAGCATTTAACTTAGGGGATAGGCGCGACATTTTTAATCGTGACATTATTTTATCTTGCTGCTTTGCAATTGAATCCATCGCCTGAGAAGCAGTAATTTCACCCTTAATTGATTTAGCTATTTGCGGCCACCATACTTTCGACATTGAAGGGTAGTGAGGTACGTTTAAGCCGGTATCAGTCCATAAGGTTTCATTTTTCGAGGTATAAAACTCTACAATACCTCCCCATTTCTTTTTGTTCTTCTGAATGTGGCTAGACGTTAATGTGGACAATCTAACCGGCGTCCCCCCGGCGATAAACTTATCTACGGCAACGGTTTTAGAAACACAAAATTGCGCCCATAACCAAGCAGCATTACGCTTAGATCCCTTCACCCCTTTAGGAATAGTCCAGCTACCGGCATCTTGGTAGCCAGCTTTCATGCCTTTTTCCCAATAACGGCCATGGGGAGTAGGGGCTACACGCCAAACGGGTAAGCCGTCTTTGCCCAGCATAGGGCTGCCTGGTTCAGTGAAACTTTCGTCGGATAGCCAGGTAATGTACTGAAATACCCGTTGCGCGATGTTCCCGTTAGCGGCTTTCGGCCCGGCATCCTCCCAGCGCCAGTTGAGCGCTTCTGGGGGGGCATATTGCTTCAGCCAATCGATATAGGTTTGCAAGGCATATACTGCGGCGGGGCTATTGGTTGCCCCTCCTCGGGAAACAGATGAACCGACGGGAACATTCTTCTCTACTCGAATCCCCCATTCATCAACGGGATAACCATTCGGCAAGCCTTTATCTCCCACGCCGGCTATGGCCAGCCAAGAATCCGTAAAGCGCCAGCCGAGAGAAGGTGACTTCTTACCATAATCCAAGTGACCATAGACCTTCTTGCCATCAACCTTGGTCTTAGTAAAGAATTCTGCGATATCTTCGTAGGCGGCCCAATTCACCGGTACACCTAACTCGTATTGCTTATTCTTGCCATATTTATTAGCGGTGAATTTTTTGAACTTATCTTGAATATCCTTACGGCTAAACCAATCATGGCGGAACCAGTACAGGTTAGCGAATTGCTGATCCGGTAGTTGCAGTTGGTTGCCTTTTTCATCTTGAGCAAACTCAAGATTCATAAAGTCTTTTAAATCTAAATAGGGGTTAGTGTACTTTTTACCTTCTTGCGCCATATAGCGGGTTAGATTTACAGCGCCATCCATGCGCATATGTGTACCGATTAAATCAGCATCACTAACATAAATATCATACGTATTGCGGCCGCTAGTAAGCTGCTTCATCAACAAGTCTACGACAGCACCTTCTCCACGAATATCGTGCTGCACTTTAATCCCTGTCACGTCAAAGAACGCCTTAGCCAATACATCGCGCTCCCAATAATGGGTTTTAATGCCTTCAGCAATGGAAGTTATCTTTTTTCCCTTAAACTTTGCACCGGCTTGGCGAAACCAGTCTAACTCCGCTTTTCGCTGCTTAGCTGAGATTGAGGAGTGACTGAATTCCTGCACCCAATGATCAACCGCTTCGTCAGTCGAGACAAAATCGGCCAGAGAAGCCTTCGATACCAGCAGTACCAATACCAAAGCAAAAGAATATTGGAAATTTAACTTCATCATCACAAGCCTTACATACATGCATACATTTATTGAGTATAGAAAAGGCTGCAAGCAAGTAAAGGCAGACTCTTTGGTGTAAAATAAATAATATTTATTAATACATTTTGGTTTCAACAGTCTGGTTTCAACAATGCTGCAATATATAGAACCCGTTTTTCGTCCTCCAAGCGAAGGCCGCTCATTAATTTTACAAGTCACCAATGGCTGCTCTTGGAATAAATGCACTTTCTGCGACATGTATACCCAACCGCAGAAAAAGTTTCGTGCAAAAGCTGAAGATGAGACCCTGGCCGAGATTAAAAAGGTGGCAGCAGCGGGGCCACAATTCGATAAAGTGTTTCTCGCAGATGGGGATGCACTCGTTCTGCCAACTCGCAGGCTAATCGAGATTCTCGAAGCCATTCAGCAATACCTACCCTGGGTTCGCCGGGTAAGTAGCTACTGCTTGCCGCGTAATATTCGTAAAAAATCGGTCGAGGATTTACAAAAATTACAGTCCCTAGGCCTGGGCATGGCGTATGTCGGTGCAGAGAGTGGTGATGATGAGATTCTCGAGTTTATCAATAAAGGTGAAACTTACGAATCTACCTTGTCAGCCTTAACTAAACTGAAGCAAGCAGGAATCAAGACCTCTGTAATGATCCTAAATGGCATGGGTGGCATGAAGTACAGTCAGCAGCATGCGGAAAATTCAGCAAGACTAATGAATGAAGCTCAGCCTAATTTCCTATCAACTCTTGTGGTCAGCTACCCGATGGGTGATGAACGAGTACGAGAAGGCTTTAAAGGAGAGTATGAGATGCCTGATCAGCGCACCTTGTTTATGGAAATGCGCCACTTAATCGAAACCCTTGAATTAGAAAATACTATTTTTCGTAGTGATCACGCCTCCAACTATGTAACCCTAAAAGGCACCCTAGGCGAAGATAAGCAAAGGTTCCTCGATCAGCTTGATGATGCCATCGCTGGGCGTATTGCACTGCGCCAAGAATGGCAGCGAGGGCTCTAATATGAGTGAAAATACAGGGAAAGACCTATTTAAAATGCTGGGCAAATTTGAGCAACAGCAAAAAATGCCACCGGTGGAAAGCTGGAATCCTACAGTAGAGGCTGAGATCGATATTCATATCGACTCCCAAGGTCGCTGGTTTCATGAAGGCGGGCATTTTGATCGCCAAGACCTAGCCCGCATGTTCGCCTCTATCTTGCGTAGAGAAGGGGATAACTACTACCTGGTCACCCCTGTAGAAAAATTAAAGATTCGTATTGATGATGTGCCATTCAGCATTGTTCTTATGAAAACTGAGCTAAAAGATGGATTGCAGACACTTAGTTTTATGACAAGTCTAGGTGATGAGGTCATTGCCAGCGAAAAAAATAGAATTGAATTTAGACTCAGTTCAAGCGGTGACCAGATTCCCTACATAGAAGTCCGCAATGGCTTATGGGGCAAGCTCAATCAGAGCACCTATTATGAACTGATAAATCTTGTGCAAGAGAGGAAGGATGGTTTCTTTATAAGTAGCTCTGGCTTCGACTTCAAGGCTCCTGCATAAAAGAAAATTAACCACAGAGGTCGCAGAGAACACAGAGAAAGGCGGCAAGAGGCAAGGAGCTGCACGACTCTGATTAGCATCCATCTATTCACTTGCACCTCCTCTGTGTAGCGCAGCGCTCTGTGGTAAAACGCTTTTGTCTTTTAATCTGCACAAATAACAAGCTCAAAAAAAGCGGCCTGAGCCGCTTTCTTCAATACAATCTACCTTCTTTACAGAAAGTGATTACATGTTTGGATAGTTAGGACCACCAGCACCTTCTGGAGTTACCCAGGTGATGTTCTGGGCAGGGTCTTTAATATCACACGTCTTACAGTGTACACAGTTCTGAGAGTTGATCTGGAAACGCTTGTCGCCATTTTCTTCTTCAACAATCTCATATACACCAGCAGGGCAGTAGCGCTGAGCTGGCTCATCGAACTTCTCAAGGTTTGAACCTAAAGGAATTGACGCATCTTTTAAGCGTAAGTGACATGGCTGATCTTCGGCGTGGTTTACGTTACCGATAAAGACAGAATCCAACTTAGCAAAGCTCAATACACCATCCGGCTTAGGATAGTCGATCTTCTTGCATTCTGAAGCAGGCTTCAAGGTCGCGTGATCTGGCGTAGTATCATGTAAACTAACCGGAATCTTGAACAAGTTCTGGTCGATGAAGTTAAATGCAGCACCTAAGTACATGCCAAACTTGTGCATCGCAGGGCCGAAGTTACGGCTACCTTCAAGCTCTTCGTAAACCCAAGAGGATTCAAACGCTGCAGTGAACTCAGTGATTTCGTCGTGCTGACGCTCTGATTTAATCGCCTTAACGATTTCTTCAGCTGCGATCATGCCGCTCTTCATAGCAGTGTGAGTACCCTTGATCTTAGCGAAGTTCAAAGTACCGGCATCACAGCCGACTACCAAACCGCCTGGGAAGGTCATCTTAGGTAAGCAGTTCAAACCACCTTTAGCAATTGCACGAGCACCATAAGAAGCGCGCTTACCGCCAGTCAAATGCTTAGCCATCACAGGGTGATGCTTCAAACGCTGGAATTCATCAAATGGGCTAACGTGTGGGTTAGAGTAAGATAGATCTGTAATCAAACCACAAACAACCTGGTTGTTTTCAGCGTGGTATAAGAAGAAACCACCGGAAGAACCCGATTCATTTAAAGGCCAACCTGCGCCGTGAACAACCAAACCTTCTTGGTGCTGCTCAGCAGGGATATCCCATAATTCTTTAATACCGATACCATAGTGCTGAGGATCTTTACCTTCGTCCAATTTGAACTCAGAGATCAACTCTTTACCTAGGTGGCCGCGACAACCTTCAGCAAATACTGTGTACTTGCCACGTAGCTCCATGCCTTGCATGTACATATCAGTCTGTTCACCTGACTCAGATACACCCATGTCGCCAGTGATAATGCCTTTAACGACGCCATCTTCAACAATGTACTCAGCCGCAGAGAAACCTGGGTAGATTTCTACACCTAAGGCTTCGGCTTGCTCTCCCAACCAGCGAACAACGTTACCTAGGCTGACAACATAGTTGCCATCGTTGTGCATTGGCTTAGGGATTGCCCAGTTAGGGGTTTTGATACCGCCTTTATCACTGGTTAAGATGTAAACTTCATCTTTTAGCACTTCAGTATTTAGCGGAGCGCCCATTTCTTTGTAGTTAGGGAACAGCTCAACTAAAGCGCGATCTTCAATTACCGCACCGGATAATATGTGGGCGCCGACTTCAGAACCTTTCTCAACTAAGCATACGCTCAGTTCTTGTTCGTTTTCTTGGGCAAGTTGCATTAGACGAATTGCAGTTGAAAGACCAGACGGGCCTCCACCAACAATAACGACATCATATTCCATCGATTCACGTTGCATATTGTGATCTCCTCGAAAATAAGCTGGGAGCTAATTACAGTTGCTAATAATACTAGCAGTAAATTCTAGCGTTCTAATAAAGGCGCACAGTATACGTTTGTGTTTTCTATATACCTAGCTTTTGGCGCTAATTTATTGATTTTTCACCCTTTGTGGACAATTTATTCACGAAAAACTGACATAAATAGGAGGAATTCCTATTCTCCCGAATACTTTCTATTGACCTGAGGGGCAAAGATACGAATAATATTGCGCGCTGGGAGAGGGTCATTGGCAGTTTTTAGATCCAATGAGAGGCTCTCTTCAATCATTCACTAGACGAATACGAGGAATCTATGAAGGTTCTTGTTGCTGTAAAGCGCGTAATTGACTACAACGTCAAAGTACGTGTTAAGCCTGATAATTCTGATGTTGATCTAAATAACGTCAAAATGGCTATGAACCCTTTCTGTGAAATCGCTGTTGAAGAAGCGGTTCGTTTAAAAGAAAAGGGCGTAGCTACTGAGATCGTAGTTGTATCTATCGGTCCTAAAGTTGCTCAAGAGCAGATTCGTACCTCTTTAGCATTGGGCGCAGATCGCGGTATCTTAATTGAAACCGAAGAGAAGTTAGAATCTCTTACTGTTGCTAAATTGTTAAAAGCTGTTGTTGAAAAAGAAGAGCCACAATTGGTTGTTCTTGGTAAACAGTCTATCGATAGCGATAACAACCAAACTGGTCAGATGCTTGGCGCATTGACTGGCATGGCTCAGGGCACATTTGCTTCTGAAGTTGTTGTTGAAGGCGATAAAGTTAACGTTACTCGTGAAGTAGACGCTGGTTTACGTACTGTTGGCCTTAACTTGCCAGCCATCGTAACAACTGACCTACGTTTGAACGAACCACGTTATGCTTCTCTTCCAAACATCATGAAAGCTAAACGAAAGCCTCTTGAAACTGTTTCTCCTGCTGATCTTGGCGTTGAAATCAAGAGCACTCAAACGGTCGTTAAAGTAACGCCTCCTGCTGAGCGTAGCGCTGGCATCAAGGTTGCTGACGTTGCTGAGCTTGTGGCTAAACTTAAAGACGAAGCGAAGGTATTGTAATGACTATTTTAGTAATCGCTGAACATGACAATGCTGCACTAAATGCTGCAACATTAAACGTTGTAACTGCTGCTAAAGAAATCGGTGGCGACATCGAAGTTTTAGTTGCTGGTGAAGCTTGTGGCGCAGTTGCTGAAGCCGCTGCAAAAATTGACGGTGTTAGCAAGGTAGTTGTTGCTGATAACGCTGCTTATAAATACCAGATCGCTGAAGCGATGGGCGACCTAGTTGCTGAGCTTGGCGCTGGCTACAGCCATATTTTGGCTGCTGCTACAACAACTGGTAAAGACTTCATGCCTCGTACAGCTGCATTGCTTGACGTGAACATGATCTCTGACATCGTTGCTGTTGAAAGCGCTGATACGTTTGTACGCCCAATCTACGCGGGCAACGCAATCGCTACAGTTCAAAGCTCTGATAGCATCAAGGTAATCACTGTACGTGGTACTGGTTTTGACGCGACTGCTGCTGAAGGTGGTTCTGCTGCTGTTGAAGCTAACGCAACTGAAAAAGCTTCTGCTACTTCTGCTTTCGTTAGCGAAGAGCTTGCAGCTTCTGACCGTCCTGACCTTACTGCTGCAGATATTGTTATCTCTGGTGGTCGCGGTATGGGTAATGGCGAAAACTTCGACATCCTATACAAGGTTGCTGATAAAATCGGCGCAGCAGTCGGCGCATCTCGCGCAGCTGTTGATGCTGGCTTCGTACCAAACGACATGCAAGTTGGCCAAACGGGTAAAATCGTTGCTCCTGGTCTATATATCGCTGTTGGTATCTCAGGTGCGATCCAGCACTTGGCAGGTATGAAAGAGTCTAAAGTGATCGTTGCGATCAACAAAGACGAAGAAGCGCCAATCTTCCAAGTTGCTGACTACGGTTTAGTTGCTGACTTGTTTGACGCGGTTCCTGAGTTGGAAAAATTGGTTTAATTGTTTAAATCATAATCAACTCAAAAAAGCCCAGCTCTGCTGGGCTTTTTTTTGTTTGTAATTTGCCTTAGAAATCCGGAATTAGCGGCAATACGCTTGTCATTTCCGTCAGTTAAGGTAATTTAAGCCCACGCTTCATAGTACAGATGTTTAATAGGGAAAGAGTCACCTTGGATATTACAGTAGTAGGAACAAACTACGTTGGCCTAGTCAGTGCCGCTTGCTTTGCAGAGATGGGAAATCGCGTAATTTGCTTAGATAGTGATGCCTCGCGCATAACGCAATTAACACAAGGATCAACGCCTTTATATGAGCCAGGCCTTGATACCATCCTTAACGACAATATCCAAGCAGGTCGCCTTAGCTTTTCAACTGAGATTCAAGATTCAAACTCAGAATGTGGCATTTATTACATTGCCGTAAATACCCCAAGCGCCCGCGATGGCAGCGCAGATTTAACTGAACTTTGGACAAGCGTTAACCAAATTTCTACGCACATTCAGCAAGACAGCCTAATTATCACTGCCTCTACCGTCCCCGTCGGCACGTCGGAGATGATAAAGCAAAAGCTGGAAGAAAAAATTGCAGCGCGCAAAGTCAGCGCAAGTATCAATATCGTCGCCAACCCTCAATTCCTAAAAGAAGGTTCAGCAGTTGAAGACTTTAATCGCCCAGATCGAATAATCATTGGTCTGGAGAACGATAAAGCTCGCCGTATAATGACCGACTTATATAAACCATTTTCCCGCAGCTTCGATAAACTGATGTTTATGGGGATTAGAGATGCCGAACTGACTAAGTATGCTGCCAATGCCATGCTGGCCACTAAAATATCTTTCATGAATGAAATGGCCAATCTCGCTGAAAGATTGAATGTTGATATTGAACACGTGCGTACAGGCATAGGCGCTGATAACCGCATTGGTTATTCCTACATTTACCCTGGTTGTGGTTATGGCGGCTCATTTTTCCCTAACGATGTAAAAACGCTGATCAACATGGGAGCAGAGCAGGGTTATCAGGCTAATATTCTTGCTGCTATTGATGATAGAAACGAACGGCAAAAACAGCGTTTATTTGAAAAACTGAATGAGCAATTCAATTCTGATCTTAAAGGTAAAACCATTGCCATTTGGGGCCTAGCCTTTAAACCAGGCACCGATGATCTACGCCAAGCGCCTGCGCTCGTTCTAATCGACGCTTTATTGAAAGCCGGTGCCAAGGTTCGAGCGTATGACCCCATTGCCATGGACAGTGCTCGAAAGACAATCCCAGATGGCCATTTTAACGATAATCAAATCGTGCTGGTCGATCATCAGTATGACGCATTAAAAGATGCCGATGCGATGGTACTGGTCACTGAGTGGAAGCCTTTCCGTCAGCCAGACTTTAATGCCATGAAGCGTTTGATGAAAAAATTAGTTATTATCGACGGTCGTAATCAGTACGACCCTGAAACGGTCAGAGCCGAAGGCTTTGAATATTCAGGTATAGGCCGAACTATCTGATGAATTCGCACTCTGAATCTTTAGCTAGTCAGCAAGATACACAACAAGATAAACAACAAGAGCCGTCTAATAACGGCCAAGATACCAACATGAATGAAATTGAAGCACCTGATACTAATACAACCAGCCTTACCATTCCACGCCTGCCATTTGCCTTTGCAAAGCGCTTTGGCATCGTACTGGATAATCGTCCTAGTGGTTTTGTTGCGGCTCATAAAGAGGGCTTAATCCCTCATGTTTTATTAGAAGTTCAGCGCTTCCTTGGGGATAGCTATACCCTGGAAGTCGTCAGTGATGATGACTTCGAACGCATTCTTGGTCAGGTTTATCAAACAGACTCCTCTGAAGCCATGGATATGGTTGAAGGCCTAGGGGACGAAATGGACTTGGCCAGCTTGGCCGACTCAGTGCCGGAAACCGAAGACTTATTAGAGCAAGAAGATGACGCGCCGATTATTCGCTTAATCAACGCGCTATTAACAGAGGCCGTTAAAGATAACGCTTCTGATATTCACATTGAGACTTATGAAAAGCGCCTAATTGTCCGCTTCCGCGTTGATGGTGTTTTACGAGAAATTGTGCAGCCCAAGCGCGCATTAGCTCCGCTATTAATCTCTCGTATCAAAGTTATGGCGAAACTGGATATCGCTGAAAAGCGAGTACCTCAAGATGGCCGCATAGCATTACGCATCGGTGGCCGCGAAGTCGATGTGCGTGTTTCTACAATGCCCTCCAACCATGGTGAACGCATCGTAATGCGTTTATTGGATAAGCAGGCAGGGCGATTGAATGTTCGCCAGCTTGCCATGGCCCCAGCCGATTTAAACAACTTATTAAACGCCATCCAAAAACCTCACGGTATTATCTTGGTCACAGGGCCAACAGGGTCTGGTAAAACGACCACACTTTATGCTTCGCTCAGTGAACTCAATGATGCCAGCCGAAATATTCTAACGGTAGAAGACCCTATTGAGTATAGCTTGGCTGGGGTAGGCCAGACACAGGTTAATACTAAAGTTGATATGACCTTTGCTAAAGGGTTACGCGCCATTTTACGTCAAGATCCAGACGTAGTGATGATTGGTGAGATTCGAGATTTAGAAACCGTTGAAATTGCCATCCAAGCTTCTTTAACCGGTCATATGGTGCTTTCAACACTGCACACCAATACCGCCGTGGGCGCTGTGACGCGACTGCAAGACATGGGCGTTGAGCCTTTCTTATTGTCTTCCAGCTTGGTCGGTGTTCTGGCCCAGCGTTTAGTGCGCGTTTTATGTGAAGACTGCAAGCAACCCGCTATTGCCGACGATTCTGAATGCGAGCTACTAGGGGTCGATAAACAACAAGCTCCGACGATTTATCACGCCAAAGGTTGCGAAAAGTGTAATCAACTAGGTTATCGTGGACGACAAGGTATTTATGAAGTCGTACCGGTCGATGAAAAAATGAAGTCCCTGATTCACGACAAGGTTGGGGAGCAAGAATTAGAAGCCCATGCACGCTCACTTTGCACCTCCATTCAACAAGATGGCATCCGTAAAGTTTTATTAGGCACGACCACCATCGAAGAACTACTTAGGGTGGCAAAAGGCTAGAGCCTTTGAACGATTATGGCAGCATTTGAATACCAAGCCTTAGATACCAAAGGCAAACAACATAAAGGCGTATTAGAAGCGGATAGCTCACGTCAGGTTCGTCAACAACTGCGAGATAAAGGCTGGATGCCACTCTCAGTTGAAGCGGCCAGCACTAAGCAAAATAAAACCGGTTTTTTGGCCAATTTTTCTCGAGGCCCGGCGCTAAGTACTCCAGATTTAGCTTTAATCACCCGCCAATTAGCGACCCTCATCGCAGCGGGATTGCCGATTGACGAAGCGCTTAAAGCCGTCTCGGAACAGAGTGAAAAGCAAGTCGTTAAAAGCATGGTGCTTTCTATTCGTGCCAAAGTGCTTGAAGGCCACACACTGGCAGATGCTTTAAAAGAATTCCCTCGGGCATTCCCTCACTTATATCGTGCGACTGTGAGCGCGGGTGAACATGCCGGTCATCTTGATGGCGTACTTAATAAACTAGCCGATTACACCGAGTCCCAACAACAAGCGCAAACTAAAATTAAACTCGCAGCTATGTACCCGATTATTTTAGGCATTGTGGCTTTGGGTATTGTGATCGGGTTATTAACGTATGTGGTGCCGGATATCGTCGAAGTATTTGTCCGAAACGGCCAAGACTTACCGGCATTAACGCAATTGATGTTAGACATCAGCCACCTGATTACCAATTATGGCCTGATCATAGGTGTAGCTGTCGTAGCCGCTTGGGGATCGTTTATGTATGCCCTGAGAAATCCCAAGTTTAAATATCGCTACCATTTATTTCTATTAACCGCGCCCGGAGTAAAAAACTTCACCAAGAGCGCCAATACCGCACGCTACATCAGTACCTTAGCGATTCTTACCAGCTCTGGGGTACCCTTAGTCGAAGCCATGCGCATTGCATCGCAAGTGGTTGAGAACTTGCCCATTCAAGCGGGCGTTAAAGAAGCAACGGTTCAAGTGAGTGAAGGTGGTAGTTTAAGCAAAGCTCTGACAGCCACCGGATATTTTTCTCCCATGATGCTGCACATGATCGCAAGTGGCGAAAGCAGTGGGGAACTGGACGACATGCTTGCTCGAACATCAGCGCAACAACAAGCAAGCCTAGAGGCTACTATTGAAGCCTTGGTGAAAATGTTTGAACCCTTGATGCTATTAACCATGGGAGCGATCGTCGCGACGATTGTTACCGCCATTATGTTGCCAATTTTAGAATTACAAAATATGGTTCAGTAAATTACTGCAATCACTGAACCCTTTAATAAATTTATAACAAGTACTTATTAGGAAATCGTCATGAAAAACTTAAAACAATCTGCCTCAATGACTAAGCAATCAGGCTTTACTTTAATCGAAGTCATGGTGGTATTGGCCATTATTGGTGGCATGCTGGCACTTGTTGCCTCTAACGTTATTGGCAATGCCGGTGAAGCGCGTATTAAAACCACTAAAAGCCAGATTAAACTGATCGAAAATTCGTTAGATTTATACAAGCTAGATAACTACACCTACCCAACAACCGATCAAGGCTTAGAAGCATTAATCACTAAGCCAGGTGGCAGCCCTGAGCCAAAGAACTGGAAGTCTGGCGGTTATTTAAAAGGTGGAAAGCTGCCACAAGATGCTTGGGGTAACGAATTTGTTTATTTCTATGAAAGTGGTTCTTATGAAATCCTTTCACTAGGCGCTGATGGCCAAGAAGGCGGGGAAGAAGAATTAGCTGATATCAGCAGCAAGGATTAATCATGAAACAGCAAGCCGGCTTTACCTTATTAGAAGTGATGGTGGTACTAACCATCATCGGTCTAATGCTGGGTATTGCTACGTTGAGCACCGGCGGCAATGAACAAAAGCAAGAAGCGCAGCAACAAGCCATGCGCTTCATTGCTCAGCTCGACGCCTATCGAAATGAAGCGGTCTTTCAGAATATTGATCTTGGTTTAGCCATGGACGGTCAAACGACACAGCTATTATCCTTTGTAAATATTCATAGTCCAAGCCAAATTCAAGGCAAAACAAAAGAAGAAGTCAGCGCGCTCAAAGATAATCCTTGGCAAGCTTATGAAGGTAATCTAAAAGATTCAAATGAGTTTCCAGAAGCACTTTCTTTTAGTTTGATGCTAGAAGATAAAGACATTGATTTTAGTGAGCTCATCGATGACGACGGAGTAAAACCTGCCGTTTTATTCTTGTCTTCAGATGAGTATACGCCGTTTAAAATGACACTTTTGCACGCTTATGATGAAAGCTTCAGTATTTTTATTGAAGGCGACGGATTCAGCCGTTTCCAGATGACGACAGAACAATATGAAGACTGATTCTTTGAACAAGCGGCCACCCTATAAAACTCGATCAGCGGGCTTCACATTAATTGAAGTAATGATCGCACTGTCTATTTTTGCCGTCATGGCCGCAACCATTAGCCGTACCGCCAGTCAGAATGCCGATACCGTTCTGTATTTAGAAGAAAAAACCCTAGCCTCTTTTGTCGCCGAAAATCGCTTAAATAAACTTAAGCTTTCCGGCTATCCTGCAGCCACTCAAACTAAAGATGATGAAGAAATGGCCGGGCGCGAATGGCACATAGTGACAAAAGTTGAAGATACACCATTACCCAACTTTCGCCGTATAGAAATTCAAGTAGCAAAAATGGCTGACAAAGAAAATCCATTAGTCAGCTTAACCGGCTTCATGGGTAAATATTAATGAGCCGATTTAAAAAAACGAATCATATTAATAACACAGCTCAAAATGGCTTCACTTTATTAGAAGTCATGATCGCTATTTCGATCACGGCACTCATTGGCATTGCTTCAACGAACCTGTTGAGTAATATCATAGAATCCAAAAAAGTAACGGATATACGTTCCGAACAGCTTACAACCTTGCAGCGCTTTAATCAGTTTGTCAGTCGCGATATCGAGCAAATCATTAATCGTGGCATTCGCGATCAATACGGTGATGCACAAGCAGCCATCATAATCGATGGCACCGATTATTTAGCAGAATGGACCCGTCTAGGCTGGCGTAATAGCCCAATAGCCGATGATCCAAGAGCCATTATTCAGCGGGTTGCATTTCAATTATTTGATATCAACGATGAAGAATGTGAACAGGCCAAACAAAGGGTGCAAGAAATTGGAAATTTAGAGCCCGAAGGTTCTTGCTTATTACGATATTTCTGGCCGGTTCTCGACCGTTCAGGGGACAGCGAAGCTAAAACTCAAGTCATTTTGGATCTAGTAGAAGAATTGGAAATTGAAATCTTAGCGACTGAAAATAACAGCTCAGCCAATTCAAACAACCAGCAAGCGCAGCCTGCAGCCAGCAATTGGTACAGCCAATGGCCCAATTTGCAAACCGGCAGCAACCCTGAAATTCCTACCGCAATGCGCTGGAAATTAACTCTGCCAAAAGTTGGTGAAATCGAACGTTTATGGTTATTAGCTTATGACGATCAATAATTCGATGATGAAAAATCAATCAGGGCTAGCACTCATTTCGGTATTGCTTATCTTTGCTATTGTCGCAGTCCTTGCGGGCGCGATGATAGAACGCCAAAGCTTAGACATTCAACGCAGCGGTAATTTACAAGCGCTACAGCAAGCAAGAGCGTACTCATCCGGTATCGAATACGCGGTTCGTTCTGGGTTACGCATGGATTATGATAATAACCCTGATGTTGATCACCCGGAAGAAGAGTGGGCTAAGCCTCATACTTACCCTTTGCAACCGGGCACTGCAGAAATCCAAATCATTGATGCACAATCTCGCTTTAACTTAAATGGCTTGCATAAAACAGCCACCGATAGACCCGCACAGATACAACGCTTCAAAAACTTATTGGATGAGCTGGGGTTAGAGCAAGCGATTGCTGACCATACGCAAAAATTTATGGATGAAGATAGCCAGGTCGATAACGACTATCTTTCTGCTGAAGTACCGTATCGCGCTAGCTACAACTTATTCAAGCATCCGTCAGAGCTGTTATTGGTACAAGGTGTTGATGCAGAGACTTATCGTAAACTGATTCCTTACATTACCGCCTTACCGGTTAAAGCAGCATTGAACGTGAATACCGCCAGCAATAAGGTTTTGGCCGCCTTATCGTCAACTTGGTCATTGTCTGAAGCGGATGCCGTTATCGGCAATCGTGGTGATAAAGGCTTTGCAACCGTCGATGATTTTTGGGGCCTTAGTGAAGTTCAGCCGTTTACTGGCAGTTCGGGATCTAATTCAGGCTCCACATCTAACTCTGGCAATAACAATCAAAATACCAAGGAAGTATGGGATAAAGCTGATTTCAGTGTAAACTCTCAATACTTTGAAGTATTTGCAAAAGTGACGCTAGCCGATCGCATTGCGACCATCGAGATGCTTATTTATCGGGATGATCAAACAGGGGAGATGCGTACCTATTATCGAGATTATTCTCGTACAGAAGCGCGACTACCTGTAACAAATACTCCCTCGAGCGGAACTAATAATAACAGCAGTACTACCAATGGTAGTGGCGGCATATAGAAAGACTTTTAGGCTGAAATAATGGAAACAGTTGTAATTCGTTGGAACGTTGAACTAGAAACCTGGTTCGTTTCACCTATCACTCAAGATCAAGATACGCCGCACTGGTTATCTTTTGATGAGTGGGCTACCGAGCAAACTGACCTCGCAGCTTTTCGCTTTATATTAAATGGTGAAAACTATGTCTGTCGCTGGTTGACCCTGCCTGGAGTTCAAGGCCGCCATCTAGCCAAAGCCTTACCCTTTGCGTTAGAAGAAAGCTTGATTGAAGACATAAGCCATTACCATCTAGTAACTGCTGGCAAGATTGGAAAGTTCAATCATCGAGTTTATTGCAACCAGATTGATGCCTTTAATCGTCTAATGGAAGCTTGTGAACTTCACCACATTCAATTGCGCCAACTCATTCCTGAAACCAGCCTAGTTGATAATCATTGCTTAATTCGCTCTGCAGATTATTGGCTAATTAACATTCCAGGAATTGCTGAAGCAAAAGTTCATGAGTCCGCATTACCTGCCTTCTTAGAAGGCATTTGTGGTGAATTAGAAGCCGATTCAATTGAACAAATCACTTTAATTGATAGCAGCTTAGATTCAGCTAATTTATTGAAAACCCAAATTGAAAGTAATTTCTCTGGGGTGATTAGCAAGATCGAGGTTCGCCACGGAAGCTTCAATGGCCAAAGAAGCACAGCACTGAATAATAAATGCTGTGATTTATTAACCGCTGAATTTAAACCGGTAGAAACTAAAAAAGATACGCCTGCGGCTTGGTGGAAACCCATTGCAGCACTTGCTGCCTGCTGGTGTGTTTTTTCGTTTACCCAAATCAGTTTAGAAAACAAACAACTTATTGCTCAGCAAGAGCAAGTTAAGTCTGAAACCATTGCTTTATATAAGCGCCTGTTCCCTGGGGAACGAGTTCGTTTCTTAGAACGACAAATCCGCAGCAAGGTCAAAGGGGATAGCACCCAAGTCAGTGCCGGAGTTATGGTGATGTTGCAGCAAGCCAGTAAAGCCTTGCAACAAGAAAACTTGAAGCAAACCATTCAATGGCAGAGCTTCCGCTTTAACGATCGTCAAAACCAACTGGTAATCGATTTAACCTCAAAAACCTTAGCGCAATTACAAAGCTATAAATCTGCTCTAGAACAGCAAGGTCTGAGTGTCGAGATTGCTCAAGCTACTAACGATGATAAAGGTGTGAAAGGTCGATTGAAAATTGGAGCCGCAGCATGAGCAAGTTACAGCAACAAATCGCTAACAATTGGCAAGTAGGGCGACGAAAGTTTTCACAGCTTCCTCCTATAGTCAGTTTCAATCTTTGGTATGCCAGTCAAAATGGGCGCGACCAGAAAATCATCAAGGCAGTATCAGCCTTCATCGTTTTTTGTTTAATTATCGTATTATTCGTACAACCCTTTTTAGCCAAGCAGAGTCTTTATCAAGGTAAGCTTGATAAAAGCCTTTCAACCTACGAATTATTAGCCAGTAATGCTCATAAGTTCCAAGGCCAAGCAAGAAGCAGTTCGAGTAACGGTCCAATCTTGTCATTAGTAACTCAACAAGCCAAACGCTCAAACATTAACCTAAAGCGTTTTGAGCCAGATGGTGATGGTTTGCGTATCTGGTTAGAAGATGCGGTATTTGATGATGCGATTCGCTGGTTAGAGGAACTTAATCAAAAACACGGCATCCAAATCAAACAAATTAATGTCGACCGAAGTGAAAAGTCTGGCCGAGTAGATCTACGCGGTACTTTGTTTAAATAGCCAAAGGCTGTAACTGACGGTTTAAATAGTATTTATTCATCAACCCGATTAATAAAGCTTATTTAAAGTATTAGATAAACTCGACTAAACTTCAGTCATCACAATTAAGCCCGCAAGGGCTTTTTTTATACCTTCTTATTTAAAGCCTGACGCTTTTGGAGAATCCATTTTGAATACAGAATTACAACATTTTGATCTTGTCGTTATTGGTGCCGGTTCGGGTGGTGTACGTTCAGCGCGCATGGCGGCAGCGCAAGGTAAGAAGGTCGCTATTATAGAGAACCGTTATTTAGGCGGCACCTGTGTGAACGTCGGCTGCGTACCGAAGAAAATGTTTGTCTATGCGTCGGAATACAGCGAAAAAATGGAAGAAGCCAAAGGTTTTGGTATCGATGGCCAGATTAATGGCTTCCATTGGCCAACACTGCGCGATAACAAGACTAATGAGATCTCCCGTTTAAACGGTATTTATGAGAATTTACTGACCGGCCCAGGGGCAACCATCTTCAACGGCACAGGTAGCTTAGTCGATGCGAATACTGTGCATGTACAAGGGCAAGATGGTAGTGAACAAGATATCAGTGCCGAAACTGTCTTAATAGCGACGGGTAGCTGGCCCTTCAAGCCCGACGTTCCAGGGGCCGAGCACGCTATTACTTCTAATGAAGTATTTAACCTAGCTGATGAAGACTTTCCTAAACGTGCTCTCGTCGTAGGCGCTGGCTATATCGCCGTAGAATTCGCCGGTATCTTTAATGGGCTAGGCGCAGAAACAACCCTAGCGTGTCGAAAAGGCTTAGTACTACGCGGTTTTGATGAAGATATTCGAGCTTTCGTTCAAGGTCAAATGCAAGAGAAGGGCGTGAATATCCGTCCAGAAACTGAAATTGAGCGTATAGAAAAGCAAGCCGATGGCTCACTATTGGTTTTCTATACCAATAACGAGCAGCAAGAAGTTGATCTCATTCTTTATGCAACAGGCCGTCGCCCAATGACAGATGGTTTGAATCTAGAGAAGCTTGGCATCGAATTAAATAACAATGGCACCATCAAGGTAGATGATTTCTTCAAATCGAGTCTACCTTCTGTTTACGCCTTAGGGGACGTTATCGGCACACCTCAATTAACGCCAATAGCGCTCGCCCAAGGGATGAAATTCTTAGCCCACATGTATCATGGCGATACCGTACCAATGAACTACGACAACATTCCGACAGCGGTTTTCTGTCAGCCTAATATCGGCACAGTTGGGTTAACTGAAGATCAATGCAAAGCGAAAGGGATCGATTTTGATGTGTATGAATCGAACTTTAAACCACTAAAACATACGATCTCTGGAATGAATGAACGCACCTTGATGAAGCTAATTGTTAATAAAGCCGATGACAAGGTGATTGGTGCCCACATGGTAGGCCATGACGCAGGAGAAACCGTACAGGGGATTGCTGTGGCGATAACCGCTGGCGCAACTAAGGCTGATTTTAATGCAACGATTGGGATTCACCCAACGTCGGCTGAAGAGTTTGTGACTATGCGCAGTGCTAGGTCTTAGATTCAAGCAAACCAAAGCATCTGCTTTTATAATCTAAATAATTGTCTGTGGTGATGCATTAGGTGATTTGTTTTTGGGGCTTCCCGCAGCAGGAGCTGTGGAGAGCGTACAGGGAGAGCGAAGCGGCGTATTTACCGCGTCCCCGGAAAGGAATTACCTAATGCAGCGCTTAGTAAGCTTGGCAGCAGATTTGATAAGGGTTCTTAGATAGAGAATAGCAATCAAATGTTCCATCCCTGGAGTGCCTTCCGGCCTGTACATCCATGTACAGTCGCTCACTGGGCTGCGAAGCAGCGCTTTTTACCCACAGAATACAATACGGATATTATCCATTTTATAGTTCGCGGTGCTAATCGCTTGCTGAAGGTCTGCTTTCTTTTGCTGCAATAACTCGATTTCACTATCGCGGATATTACGATTGGTTTTCTGTAATTCCTGTAAACGTGAAATCTCACCATCTAACTCAGTTGCCATGCGATGCGCGCCACGAGATAACTGAGTCGGTAATTGCGCCTCTGCAGCGTCTTTAGCGACTTTCAAGGCTTTCTTAATGCCTGACTCTACACGCTTCACTAAGCCTGAAGCTGTTGAACGCTTTAAATCTTCAGGGAAGTCTAGGTAATCAGGTTCAAAGAAATCAACCTGACCATCGGGATCCACAGCAATGTGTAGACCTTCTGCAGGTAGATAACGCTGAATTTGTAATGCCTTTGGTGCTTGGCAATCCAAGGTATATTGGGCTTGGAAGTAAAAGTCACCGGTTGAGAAATTATGATTCTCAACATAAGCCACATTCGAGTTACCGTGCTCTTCAGACAAGATTAAATCCAAAGCACCTACTACTAACGGGTGCTCCCAAGTGAAGAACTGCACATCGTCACGGGCAACCGCCACATCGCGGCGACAAGTATAGGTTAAGCCGTCTTCCGGTAGGTGAGGGAAGTAGCTGGTTAACATGTGGTCCCCAGGGCGCAAGATAAAGCAGTGATGGCTATGATCCTGCTGAATAATGCCGTAAACATCACACATTTGCTCTAAGAAGCTCGGTAATACCGCTTGATCCAGCATGTCATCCGCGAGAATTTCATCCATCAAGGCTTTTGACTTATCTGGGTCGCATGACTGTAACTCTAATAAACGGTCTCGACCTTGCTCTAATTCTTGTTGCTGCTTTTCACGCTCAGGAATCAGCGTATCAACCAGCTTATGCAAAACAGAGTTATCAGTACTTTCTAAAGCGTCAACCATTTCACTGTGGTGATGATTTAATAATGATTGAGCCAGCGGGTTAGGATGACTAAATACATCCACCCCTTGGTTTAACAGTTCAAATAAACGCTCTGAAGCATGACCTTCAAAGTAGGGGATATGCAACTGAATATCGAATTTTTGACCAATTCGATCAAGGCGACCAATTCGCTGCTCAATGAGATCGCAATTATCCGGCAGATCAAACAAAACTAAATGACGAGCAAATTGGAAGTTTCGTCCTTCACTTCCTATTTCACTACACAATAAAATCTGAGCGCCACCTTCTTGCTCGGCAAAATACGCAGCCGCGCGGTCACGCTCAATAATGTCCATATCTTCATGGAACACGGCACACTGAGTACCGTACTTTTCCCACAACGCGCGTTCGATTTGTAAAACGGTTTTCTGCTGGTGAGTAATTAATAAGAATTTCTCACCTTTATTGGCCTTAATCAGCTCATTAATCCAATCAATGCGTGGATCTATGCTCTCCCAGTCATCAACTTGACGCTCTGGGTATAAACCTTCCATGCCAGCTTGTGCTTGATAAGCCTCTGGCAACATAAATGGCTGAGCAATCACCTCTCGATTTGGGAAACCTTCCATCGCGCTACGAGTATTTCGGAATAAAACCCGACCCGTACCGTGCTGATCAATTAACTGCTTAATCCAAGCCTGAGCTTGCTCAGCATCTGGTTGAGCAGGAATCTCTTGGTTCAATAGCGCTTGTAATGCATCACGCTCAGTTTGATTTAGCTCATTGCCTGATAATAGCGTCTGCGCTGCAGCAGCCACAGGCTGGAACTGAGACTGCTCTTGAATGAACTCTTCTAGATTGTGGAAACGCTCAGGGTCTAATAAACGTAGACGGGCAAAATGACCTTCCATACCCAATTGCTCTGGCGTTGCAGTAAGCAATAATAAGCCTGGGCACTGATGCGCCAAGGATTCAACGAGTCCATAGCCTTCATCATGAGACTGTGGTGACCACTCAAGGTGATGCGCCTCATCGACCACAACCATATCCCAGCCCGCCGATAAAACTTGTTCGCGACGTTTAGGGTCACCAGCAATAGAGCTTAAAGGTGCTAGAACCAGTTGTTGTTGTAAATACGGATTGCCACCATCTTCTTGATCTTCAAGCGCTAGGCAACGGCCTTCGTCTAAAACGCTAAAGCGTAAATTGAAACGACGTACCATTTCAACCAACCACTGATGAGTTAACGCTTCCGGCAATAACACTAAAACTCGTTCAATGCGCTCATTAAGAAGTAAGCGATGCATGATCATGCCCGCTTCAATGGTTTTACCCAAACCCACTTCATCTGCTAATAAAACCCGAGGCGCTTCTCGACTAGAGACTTCGTTCGCAATAAATAGCTGATGAGGTAAAAGGGTAGTTCGGGAGCCAACAAGACCATAGTGTTTACGCTCTTCTAATTTGCTCTTCATCTGTAGAGCACGTAAACGTAATTCATAAGCCTTACTATTATCGACCTGGCCGGCCAATAAACGCTCAGAAGCTTGGCTCAATTGGATATGACCACTTAGCTGTGTTTCAGGAAGAATGCGGTCAGCATCACCATAAAACAATATTCCGTTCATTTCTTGAACTTCAGTGATGGTAAGTGAGCTACCGTCTTCTAAAGTTACCGTATCTTCGACATCAAACTTGATGCGTGTAAGAGGGGCTTGATCCTTGGCATAACGCCTAACTTCTTCCGCTGCTGGGTATAGAATCGCCACCTGGCGAAAATCAACTTCTTGGACCATCCCTAGGCCTAAATCGGACTCCGTATCACTGATCCAACGCTGACCAACTTCAAACATGCGCCATTTACTCCAAAACCTTAAAAATTATGCGCGCATTTTAAAGGATGCGCCGCAGCAAAGACAGGGGATATAAGCTTGTTATTCATTAATCATAGGTAAATATTCGTATTATCGAGACCTCGATCATTGGTTTTATTGGGCTAGTCTATAAAGACAGGCCATTTAGTTACTTTAAGAGCGCATATGGGAAATCCTAAATTAGAATACTCAGCGGAATCAACATGGGACCAAAGCCGAACCATTAGTCGTATGGGCGGATCAAGAGCGCTCATCGAAAAACTTGCGACCTTGTTCCTACGAGATACTCCTTTACAGCTTGAGCAAGCACTACATGGCATAGAGCAGCAAGATTATGAGATGACTTATATTCCAATTCATTCACTAAAAGGAACTTCTTCAAATTTTTGCACCCGGCATCTAGAAAACCTGTGCGCTGAATTACTTAAAACGGTTAAAGAGGGTGATTGGAAGCAGGCACAAATACTTCATCAAAATCTAGCTGATGAATATTCAAAGCTAGAAACTCAGTTTCAGGCGTTCATCGAACACGATTAACACCTTACTAAAAAGTGCAGCATTCAGTATTTGCTTCCTCAATAAATCTCAACTTTTAGCGCCTCAATAAATCCGATAATATTTACGCCTTATATAGATCGTTAACCTGAACATTCAATAGGGGCATACATAAGCTTCTTGCTGAATAAGCTCAAATACTTCATAGGTTACTTCTTAAGATACAACACTCAAGATACATCCTAAATACTCAACAGAGTTACACTATAATTTCTCTAATACACCAATTCAAATTAGCTAAACACATCATCAGACGATTAAAGAGTTCGGCAAGACCAATCCTTAAGAAAGAGAACTGGACACTACTTATAATTCCGATAATTGTTATTATCGGAATAATGCAATACTAGTAATATGAACCGATACTTCACAACAACGCGTCTTTATCCCAACCAATATCGTCTACTACGAACACAATTAATTAATGCATTATATCTTTATATAACAATATGTTGTGAGACTTACTTAAAGCTTTTAATAGCTTTAGATAATACTAATAACCATAATTAGGATCCTAAACTTAACCGCCAACCACAACTACTATACGATCATGAATCGAAGGTATGAATTTTCTATAATTACTGATAGTCCAGCCTGGAATGTCGATAACAATGTCTTTTGTTAAGCTAATTGTTAAGCTAATTGTTAAGCTAATTGTTAAGCTAAATACCACCACACAAACAATCCATCTTGCTCATTTTTAATAGGATTTCTCTCATCAACTCACAATCAACAGTCATTCATCCTTTATTTTTCTAGCTAACAAATTAAACTAAAACCGGCTTAGGAATCACTTATCCTTGGCTGAAAAACCATCGAGCTCCTATCAGAATAACGTAATTAAACACCTTGTTATTTCCGATAATTATGAGACCATATTCAATACACTAACCATCATTAATCAAGAAGCTATTAAACTCAATCCAATGAATCCATTTCTTAGCTCGCCCATCCCCATGTTCGACAACCTTCAATATCTGAGCAGTCCATTCAAAGAAGCCGATACTATCCATGCTAGGCAAAAAAAAGTTAATTCAGGACTCGCATCCGCCATCAACCAAAAAGCGGAAAGCAAAGAAGACCTGTACCATTGCCTTACATTCTTACAGAGCTACAACGGCAGCCAAGCCACTTTTAATAGCTACCGCCGAGAAGTTGAACGCTTACTGCAGTGGTCATGGTTTGTACAGGATAAAACTATCACGGAGCTAAGGCGCTTAGATATTGAAGAGTATTTAGAATTCTGCCAACACCCTCCCATTAACTGGATTGGCACAAAGCAAGTCTCACGCTTTAAAAACAGCCAAGGGCTACGCGTGGTAAACAATGATTGGCGCCCTTTTGTTAGCCAGGTTACGAAGATTGAAAGCAAATTAGGCCGAAGTGCCGATAACAAGCAATTTAAGCTATCGCAAAAAAGCTTACAGGCAATCTTCTCAATCCTATCGACCTTCTTTAATTATTTGTTACAAGAAGATTATGGTGAGTTAAATCCTGTGGCTCTTATCAGACAAAAGAGCAAATATCTGCAATCCCACGCTTACAAAGAACCCATCCGCAGGATATCAAACCTACAGTGGGACTTTGTGATCGAAACCGCTGAATTAAATGCCGTCAAAGAACCCAAGCAACATGAGCGCAGTTTATTCATTATGAATTGTTTATTTGCCATGTATTTGCGAATTTCAGAGCTGGTTGCCGACGAACGCTCAACCCCGACGATGGGGGACTTCCGAGCCGATGCCGATAACAACTGGTGGCTACAAGTCACAGGTAAAGGCAACAAGGTAAGAATGGTGACGGTATCTGATGAAATGCTCAGCGCCCTAAAGCGTTATCGCACTTATTTAGGCTTATCCGCTCTGCCCCACATCAGTGAGCCGACCCCTATGATCTCTAAGATTAAAGGAAAAGGACCTGTTACCAGCACTCGCCAAATTCGCTTCATCGTACAAGATTGCTTCGACCAGGCTTATCAGCGTATGCGTGAGCAAGGTTTAAAAGAAGAAGCATTAGAACTAAAGGCGGCAACCGTTCACTGGCTGAGACATACCGGCATATCAGAAGATGTAAAACACAGACCCAAAGAACACGTTCGTGATGATGCCGGTCACGCAAGCATGGCAACCACCGACCGGTATATTGATACCGAAATGAGAGAGCGTCACGCAAGTGCTAAACACAAGAAGATAAAGCCCGATTAGTATTCTGACTCTGGCTATTTATAAGCACTCAAGAAGCGTAATTTACTTTCTCTGCTGTAGCTGGTTTTGTAATGTGAGTATGGAGTCTTTGATGGCTTGAAGGTCTGATTTGTCTTCTTGCACTCCCTGACTCCGCTGCTGCAATAACTGATCCCGCAATGCAGTAACTTCGTTATTTGCCAACAAAAGCAGCGATTCATGCTCAAGCACTTGCTGCTCTACCCCCTGCTTTAGTAACTTGAGCTCAGATTCAAGAACATTAATTTCAAGCTTTTGTTTATTTAAGCCCGCCTTATCCTGCTGCTGCTGCCGACTACCAGCGTCCAGCTTACCCTCGCAAGACTGCTGCAGCTCTTTCATCTCAACTCTAGCCTGATCCAATAAGCGCATCAATCGGTTTTCAGACAACTCAGCAGCATTAAGTAATTGCGATTTTTGAGCAGCCAATTGCTGCTGATAATCCAGTTTACAATCTGCAATTGCTTGGACATTTTGCTCTGACAAGCGAACTTGAAGTGATTCTTTATCTTTATTTGCTTGATCAATAATTCGATCATAACGCTCCTTTTCAGAACTCAATCTTTGATTTGCCTGCACTAGCTCTTTCTCCATCAGCTCTAGCTTTAATGCTAAGCCATAACCTTCTTGTTGGGACAGGCTTAATTCCGCTTCCAAGCGTGAACACTCAGCATCTAACTCATGCTTTGCTTGCTGGGCTAGCTCCAAATCGGATGTTAAAGCATCTTCAACAGCTTGCAGATTGCTCGCCAACTCCTCTCCCGCCTGCCGAAAAAAGAACTCTCGCTGCTCATCACGCTGCTCAACTTCTGCGATATAACCTGAAACCTGCTGTTCTAGCAGGCTCGCTACTTGAATCAATAATTCACTAGGAATGCTTGGAGCAACCTCACGTACCGGCTGAAGATTTCGCCAAGCCTTAATCAGAGGGTCGATTACCGCATAACTACCACCGCCTACTAAATGACGAACATCATCACGATTCCAGCTCTCACCCTCCTCCATAGACAGTGACAATTGCTGACAGGCCTCAAATACTGCCTTGGGAGTCGCTTTTTTCATACTCATAACGGTAAACCTTGGCTTTTAGCGCAAATACAGGGATCTAAAGCCATAATATACTCTAAGCAATCATATTGTAAGGTAAGATGTGTACAGTTAACCATACATTATTGAATTGCCTCAATATAAATTCATGATTAACTCTATTATCATGAATTTATTGGGATGCAATGATAGAATGACTGCAAGATAAATAAACTCCTTTGTCTTTTCGCCGAGAGACCATGCTGACTAACAACTCAAAACCAACCACTATTCTGCCTTTTGAATCCATGCAGCTGCCAGCCCACTTAGATGGCAATCAAGGCAGCAACCGCTACGACAGCAAACACTGTCAGATCAGCGCTAATACCGACTGGCAGGCAATACAGTGCTGGCTTAATGAGTTCTACGACTCCCCGCAAACCTTGCGTAATTACCGCAAAGAAGCCGAAAGACTACTTTTGTGGGCAATCAACCAGAGACAAAAAGCCCTATCAGATTTAGGTCGTGAGGATTTTCAACTCTACCAAGAGTTCCTTGCTAACCCTCAACCCAGTCAAATCTGGTGCGGACCCAGAGCAGAAAGAGGCAGTTTACATTGGCGGCCCTTTAAAGGACCGCTTAGCCAAGGCAGTCAGCGCCAAGGGCTCATTATCATTAACGCCCTATTCAGCTACCTAGTGGATGCAGGTTATCTTGCGGGCAATCCATTATCGTTAATTCGTCGTCGGAAACGTAAACTTCAGCCACAAGCAGACCAAGCAATTAGTCAACAGCGCTATTTAGATCATAAGACCTGGCAGCTGTTGAAAATACACTTAAATCAACAGCCTCAAGAAACCCCTAAGCAGATAAACCACTACCAGCGAAATCAGTTTCTATTTCACCTACTCTACCTAATGGCCCCCCGAGTCAGCGAGGTCAGCAGTCATAGCATGAACAGCTTCCGCCTATATCGTGGCCAATGGTGGTGGTTTGTCTTAGGTAAAGGCGAAAAACAAGGAAAGGTACCCGTCGGCGATGAGATGCTGGCTGCACTCATGCTATATCGTACACACCTAGGATTAACGGAACTACCTGAAGAAGATGATTCATCACCTCTTCTGCGCAGCATTAATGGCACTAAAAGCATCAGTGCGAACATGGTATATCGACAAGTTAAGTCAGTGGTTAAGGAGGCAGCTGAAACTATTAGACTAGATAATCCAATTCAAGCCGCGACATTAGAAAAAGCTTCAACTCACTGGTTTCGACACACCTCGGTAACACACGGGGATGATGCAGGCATTGAACTGAAGTACTTAACGCGCTCTGCACGTCATGAGAAAATTGAAACTACGGCCATTTATCAGCACGCTGAGGATGATAAATGGCACAAGGCCTGGCAAAAGCTAAAATACTAGCTTTGCCAGAAATACGACTAGTGCATATACTGGCCGCCATTAGCTGAAATATCCGTACCGGTAATAAAACCAGAGTCTTCAGACGCTAGGAAGGTTACGACTCGCGCAATTTCTTCAGGCTGACCAAAGCGGCCAACGGGAATACCCGTAAGAATTTGCTGGCGAATTTCTTCAGGCACAGCCTTGATCATTGATGTCTCTGTATAACCCGGTGAAACCGTATTAACGGTAATACCTTTAGCAGCGACTTCTTGTGCAACCGCTTTAGTAAAGCCATGCATGCCTGCTTTAGCCGCCGAATAATTTGCCTGACCGAACTGGCCTTTTTGCGCATTCACCGAAGATATATTAATAACTCGACCAAACCCCTTTTCCAGCATGCTATTAATAACAAGACGCGTCATATAAAAAACACTGGTTAAGTTGGTGGCGATGACATCATCCCATTGCTGAGGCGTCATGCGCTTAACGGTCGTGTCCTGTGTAATACCGCCGTTATTGACTAGAACATCTATACTGCCAAATTCTTTATTTATGCCTTCAATGCATTCTTGGCAAGATTCCCAGTCACGAATATTGCCATAAGCCAACGCGATATCGTAGCCTACTTTACCCATTTCAATCTGCCATTGCTGAGCCTTATCGTGCTTACCCCCGGAATAATAACCAGCTATTACTTGGTAACCCTCATCGACAAGTGCTTTACAGATCTCACCACCAATACCACCAGTCCCACCGGTAACTAAAGCAACTTTTCCTTCATTACTGCTTTTCATCTCATACTCCATGACATCTTATTAATAAATCCTTCTTTCAACTTCAGTCTGACGACCTAATATGACATTAATGCGTCAAAGACACTTAACAAACGATAATCATTCCAAAATAAGAAGATAGTATGAGGCTATGGCCCGCTGAGTCTTATAAAGGTGACATTCTTCACATGCTGATTTTCATCTCAGCGCCTGACTAATCACGCTAGAATGTCGTATAATCTTGCCAAATTATTATTCCTTTAGATCCTTATCCGTTAAGCATCTGCAATTAAGAGTCTGCTATGAAGTTTGTCGCCAAATATTTCCCAGAAATCATCATGAAAAGCCGCCCTGTTCGTAAGCGTTTTGTGAAACAGCTGCAGATGAACGTACGTAACTTGGTTAATCGCAATGGCTTTAAAGCGGATGTTCAAGGGCAATGGGACAACCTATACGTTAATATCAATAGTGAAGATGCCACCATACGTCGCGCTATGATCGACATTCTTACCCATACCCCAGGCATCGCTTTCTCCTACGAAATTGAAGAACACGATTTTGATACTTTAGATGATGCTTTCCAGATCATTAAAACCGTTAACGGCCCGTCGCTTGCTGGCAAGACTTTCTGCGTCCGCGTAAAACGTCGAGGTACTCACGAATACAATAGTAACGAAGCAGAACGCTATATTGGCGGGGGCTTATTAAAAGAAACGAATGCTATTGGAGTTAAACTTAAAAACCCTGATGTAACCGTTCAAGTTGAAATCAAAGACCAAAGCTTATTTGCCATTAAAAACCGCTTCGTTGGCATTGGTGGTTATCCACTAGGCACTCAAGGTGATACCTTGTCACTGATCTCTGGTGGTTTCGATAGCACAGTCGCTAGCTATATGATGATGAAGCGTGGCCTTAAAACCCACTATTGTTTCTTCAACCTAGGCGGTAGCGCTCATGAAGTTGGTGTAAAACAAGTCGCTTATTACCTTTGGGATAAATACGGCGCCTCGCATAAGGCTCGCTTTATCAGCGTTCCTTTTGATGGTGTAGTAAAAGAAATTTTAGAAAATGTCGAAGATGGTCATATGGGAGTTATCCTAAAGCGCATGATGTATCGAGCAGCTGATCAAGTTGCCGAAATGATCAACCTAGAAACTTTCGTTACCGGTGAATCCATTGCTCAGGTTTCAAGCCAGACTTTAACTAACCTTGCCGTCATCGATAAAGTAACCGACAAACTAGTGCTGCGTCCACTTGTGGTGATGGACAAACCAGAGATCATCAGTATTTCTCGCCAGATTGGAACTGAAGCCTTTGCGGCTACCATGCCTGAATATTGTGGTGTTATTTCAGTAAAGCCCACCACTGAAGCTAAAATGCCAAAAGTTTTAGCAGAAGAAGCCAAGTTTGATTTAGCGGTACTGGATAAAGCCGTTGAAGATGCGACTCACCAATTTATCAGCACTCTCGTTAAAGAAGAAAATGATGCACTAGAAGTAGCTTGTGTGACTCTGCCTTCACCGTCGGATATCGTCGTCGACATTCGCCACCCCAATGAAGCTGAAGATGCCCCACTTGAGCTGAACCATAACGACATTATTAATATGCCGTTTTATGAAATTGAAACGCGCAAGATTGAACTCAAAGAAGATCAAACATATTTGCTCTACTGCCAAAAAGGCACCATGAGTAAAATCCATGCTCACCACCTGAATAAACAGGGCATGGCAAATATAAAAGTGTATTTAGAAGAACAACCTAAAATGATCGATAAAAAAGCCGAGAAAAAAGCCGCTTTCGAAGCAGCCCAAAAGGCTGAGAATAGCGAGCTAGAAAAGAAACAAGATTAAAAATTGATTAACCACAGAGGAAAGCAAAAGCTCTTCTCTGTGGTTCAACTACTTTTTTGCCAATCAGGCTACAGCGCTTTCTGCCAGAACATCGCACTGCCCATTTCAGGATCTAGCGCATAACCCGCGAAGCCAAACTTCATATACGCATTCTGCGCGACTTTATTGCCTTCAAGCACTTCTAAAGTCAACTTACAGCAACCACGCTGGCGTGCGACCTCCTCAACTTTATCTAACATCAATTGACTTAGCTTCAGACCGCGAAAATCTTCATGCACAATCACATCATGAATATTAATTAACGGTTTGGCCTTAAAAGTTGAAAAACCCATAAAGCAATTAATAAGTCCCGCAGGTTTTTCATTCACCATAGCAAGTACAGTAAAAGCTCCTGATACATTGGCAAGGCCAGGAACCAGCTCAGCTTTAACTGAATCGGCCAAAGCTTCACCACCGCCCATTTGATCAAGAGCATAATGATTCATTAGCTCAACCACGGCCTCAGCATCATTGGCATGATAATAATCAGCAATAATAATATTAACCATTACAGCTGATATCCAAGCTCTAAAATAATTGCTGGTCCTGCAACCTCAACAAAACCGGCATCTACGTATTCAGCATCCAATAAATTAGAGCCTTCAAGAGCGACGGTTAAATTGCCATCGTCATATGCCAAGCGTAAATCGAGGATTTCATAATCACTGCTATTAAATCGGCTTTCATATTTATATGTCGTTAATAACGAGTAATTATTGTAGAAATCGAACCCTGCATGTAAGGCTGTTTGGTTCTCTAATTGGCCGTCGGTATTTTTCAATACCGCCAAATCCGTTTCAATGGTTTGAATTAAACGGGTATGGGTTAATTTTAGAGTATTCATACCTAAGCGAACCGCAGCGAAAGCAGAAGCATCAAACTCGACATCAAAACCTTTAGTTTCGTTATCGCCGTAATTGCGGGCGATGTAAGCGAGTGATCCATCAACTTCTGCTTGAGTTTTAGTGAAGTCAATAGCGTCCTTAGTATCTTTGAAGAATACGCTTACTGTCATATTGATATCACTTGAATATAACCGAGCACCGATTTCTGCACTATCGGTTGATTCTAATTTGAGGTCTGAACTCCCCATATTACTCGACATATTGAGATATAGATCATTTAATGTAGGGGTTCTTACCGATTGTCCGGCATTTGCATAGACTTCTACATTCTCTGAAATCAAAGCATCAATGCCGACAACAGGTAGCCAATGCTGTTTTTCACTATCGTAATCCAGATAAGAGACATTCCCCGTTAAGCTAATATTATTCCCGACCATCTTTTTATAGTTGGCAAACATACTGGAAAAATGACGACCTTGCTGACCATCACGATTACTGTCCATATTTTCTTGATTGTACTCAAGGCCTGTAATTAATGCGCCTTGAGAAAAGACCAGTCGTGACTGTAAAGCTTCTGTTTCATGCTCTGAAGCAGAAGAAGTTGGTAAATATTTGAACGAATCAAAATGATTGCGCCAGTTTAGGCTTGCTTCAATCTGACCACCATTATTTAAGCGATACTGGTGAATACCATAAGCGTGACGCTGAGAAGTGCTCTCTGTTGATGCGGCTTCGGTAGGCACGTAAAAACGATAAGCGCCAAAATCTTTTTCGACATAACCAAAAGCTACTTGAGTCGTTGTCTTTTCCCCCTGATGAACAACGCGATAGCTACCCTGTCCCTGTCGAGAGTCCAGTGCTTCATCACGAATATAGGTATCCGCTGCGGAGTGATAACCACTCAAGAACTGGCTGTATTCACCTTCTGTTTTAGCCAAACTTAATGCATAGCGCTCATAATCATAGCTACCACGCTGCACATTTACTTTCGCTTTACGGCCAGTTTCAGTTGTAATTTCTTTTCGACTAACAACATTGATAACGCCACCGTTAGAGCTTGGACCGTATTGGGCCGCACCAGGGCCTTTAACAATTTCTATGCGCTCAATATCTTCAAAAGCGATGGGTAAATCAAAGTTATGATGCCCTGTTTGCGGGTCATTCATACGAACGCCATCAAGCAAAACTAAGGTTTGTTCATAAGTGCTACCACGAATACCGACATCAGCCTGCACTCCTGAAATACCACGCTTACGTACATCAATTCCGGATACATACTCAAGGGCATCAATGACATTATTAACGGGCAGTTGCTGTAAATCTGATTGCTCTAATACAGTGACATTAAATGCAGCGGCCGCCACGGGGTCAGAATATAAACTGCCGCTAACAACCTGAGCATCTAGCTCAAAATCATCAGCTGCACTGACCTGTACTGATGTAAGAGATAAACTCACCGAAGAGATGGTTAGAGATAACAACAAACGTGAAGAATGATTCATAAAAATAGATTCTGTAAATTATGATTATTAATTAGGCCAATATTAACAGTTCTAACGGTTAATTTGATGGCCAATTCAATAAAAAAGTAATCAGCTGATCATATTACGATCATGCTTTCGAAAGATCAGCAGTACTTCGGTAAGAAACAAATACAGATAGCAAAATCAAGACGCCTCCAATCATGAGGCGACCTAGATCAGCTTCTTCAGAAAAGAGTACGATCGATGCAATAACAGCCACTGGAATATAGCCATTATTCATCACCGCCAATGTCGCGGGCGCTACTTGCTTACTGCCGCTATTCCACAGATAGAAACATAAGCCAGAAGCAATAACTCCCAAATAAAGTAAGACCAATACCTGCTCATTTGAAATCGATATTGTCGACCATTCCAATTGCGGAAAACTCATTAAACTGGCAAAAGTCGCGGCGCCTAAATACATCCAAGCCATGTTACCCGCATGCGACTCTTCTCCTGCCCAGCGCTGATAGTTCCACTGACCAATGGCAAATGAGATATTCGCCAATTGCAGTATTAAGAAGCCAATAATATATTCTTCTTGCCCTGGAGCTTTAAATACAATCACAGCCGCGCCAATAATGCTGATCACAACCGCTGCCAAAGCCAATATTAAAGTACGCCCCTTTCGACTAGTGGCATCGAATACTAAGTTTAACGCTAGAACATAAAATGGGGTGAAAATAGTGAATACCGCGACCAGATAGCCTGGCAAATACTGATACGACTGAATATAGGCTAAATACATGATGCCAAACTGCACCATACCCAGCAGTAATAAGCGCCCTCGCATCTTGGCTTCAGCAATTTTAAATATGAAGGGGGCGAAGCATAAAAAACATAAAATTAGACGAATACTCGCCACTAAGCCTGAATCTAAACCCGTTAACTTGCCTTTAATAAGCCCGAATGAAAAAGCCCAAATGATGGATACTGCAATTAAGCGCCACATAATAAATTCCGAACTATAAAAATAATTCGCACATCCTACCCAGTTCTTATATCCAGATAAAGCAATGTTACTGGCAAACGGATGTTATCAAGGTTTTGACCTGTTAGAATCGGCTAAAGTTTTTAAGGAGAGCATCATGGCTCGTTTTATCAGTTTCAATATTAATGGCATTCGTGCACGTCAACATCAGCTAGAAGCGATCAAAGAACAACTTGATCCAGACGTTATGGGCCTACAAGAAACGAAAGTTCATGACGAGCAGTTTCCAATAGCCGATGTTGAATCTATTGGCTGGCACGTCGAATACTTCGGCCAGAAGAGCCACTATGGTGTTGCCTTGGTTTCAAAAACTAAACCGGTATTCGTACAAAAAGGCTTTCCAGGCGATAGTGAAGACGATCAAAAACGCTTAATTCATTGTCGTTACGAGATTGATGGAAAAGCGATCGATGTTCTTAATGGTTACTTCCCACAAGGTGAAAGTGAAACCCACGAAACCAAGTTTCCAGCCAAAGCTAAATTCTATGTCGACCTGAATAGCTATATCGATAATGAACTTAAAGATGCCGATAACATTCTTATTATGGGGGATATGAATATTTCCCCAGAAGATACGGATATTGGTATTGGCGAGCCAAACCGTAAACGCTGGCTAAAAACTAAAAAATGTTCTTTCTTACCGATTGAACGCGAATGGTATCAAGATTTACTATCGAGAAATTTAACCGATACTTACCGTAAACATTACCCAACCAGCAATGATAAATTCAGCTGGTTTGATTACCGCTCAAAAGGTTTTGCTGACGAGCCTAAGCGTGGACTGCGCATAGATCACATCCTAACCACTCCGGCATTAACGGATGCCTGTACAAGCGCCGACATTAGCTATGATATTCGCGCTATGGAAAAGCCTTCGGATCATGCTCCAATCTGGTCTGACTTTGATCTAGCCAGCCTCTAGCCCCTAGCCTCTTCATTCTATAACTCATAGTCTTCAGAACACCACGCTTACAATAGTGCGGCTATGAGTTATTCCTTTGTACAAAATAAGCATACGACTGCCAATTAAACAGGTGTTAAACTAACTACCTATTTATATCGATCTCGTATATATATTATCCAATTTTCAATATTAAACTATCCGCATTAGAGTAAGGCAGACCATGAGCTTAGAATTATTAGTAACATTAGAAGAAAAAATCCAATCGACCCTAGAGACAATGGAGTTATTAAACTTAGAATTAGAAGAAGAAAAACAAAAGAATATCGAGCTAGCGGAAGAGAACAAACAACTGAAGATAGAGCATCATACTTGGAATGAGAAAGTCGCGGGATTAGTAAATCTTTTGCGTGAAGAAAATACTCAAACAAGCTAGCCGGATTAGAACAACTCCAGCTGCTCCATATAATCTAACCAAGCACGGGCACTATTGGTCGTGTTTGGTTCTTTAAGCGCCTTCGAGAAATACAACTTAGCGTTGACATAATCTTCAAGTTCGAAATATGCATTGCCTTGCATCAGCAAGGTCATTCCCGCTTTTTTACCATTAATACCGAGTTTTCGGGATTCTGAATAACTTGTAATAGCGCCAACAAAATCAGACTCATCGAACTGCAGTTGCGCTGCACGATAATACAATTTCGCCGCCGCTTTTTTATCGCTGGCAAGAGAAATTTGTGCCGCTTTTATAAATGCAACGATGGCTTGTTTACGCTCTCGGCTTTGTAGCCAAGCTGAAGCTAATAATTTCCAATTATCTTCAGTTAATTCAATTTTTCCCTGCTTGAGTAAGTCATGTAATGTACGTCCCGCTCTCTCAGGCACACCTTGGGTTATTAATAATTGCACCAAAGTTATTAAACCATCTTCTTTTTCTAAGATATTTCGCACATGAGCCAGCTGCAATACTTTCAATGCTTCCTTAGGGCTATTCAGCAGTTGATTCAAAGAGGCTTGTTGTAGCCAGTATTCTTCTTTGCTTTCATTTATCGCGATCAACTGATCCAATACACTGATCGCTTGCGGATACTGCTTTAATTGATAATGTGCGGCCATTAACATCTGCAACCAATTTTCTCGTGGGGATTTAGCTCGAGCAATCCCTTGCTTCAACCAGATAATGGCATTGATGAAATCCTGTTTAACCTGGAAAGCAGAGCCCAGTGTAATGAAAGCCATGGCGTTGGTTGATCCTGGCTTTTCTTCTTCTGCCGCTTCAATTCTAGGCTGCAATACTTTTATTGCTCCAGCAACGTTACTGCTCGCAAGATAGAGTTGGGCAACATTGGTTGCCAGTGATACTGCCTGAACGGCTTTCATGGCTTCTAGTTCAAGGGCTTTATTGAAGAAAACTAAGGCTTGAGCACTATCTTCTTGCGCTAAAAATAATTGCGCATGAATTTGATAGGTCAGGGCCAAGCCAAAACCCGGTGTTAGATTTTCTTCTAACTCTTTCAATCCTTCTTCAACTTCAGAGTATTTCTCTTCGATTAATAGCGTTTGAATATCATTCAAAGCCTGATAAGTCTTTGGTGATAACGACTGATTCGCGGCAAAAGCATTCACTGAAGTGAAAACAAAAAGGCTAACAACTAATAATAGACGGCTTAACATATCAGCCCTTATCCAAGCTATATTCTAGAGTTTGAGTCACAGTTTGTGGCTGAGCTTTGCCATCAATCATCTGCGGCTTAAATTTATATTTGTATAGGGCTCGAATAGCCGAACGTTCAAATACACCCTTAGGTTTCGCATCGATAATTTCGACTGAATCAACCGTACCTTGGGCATTAACTTCTAAACGTGCTTTCACAAAACCCTCAATATTCCGACGCTTTGCCTTGTTCGGATATTGAGCAGGCATTCGCACCAAAGGAATCACGTCGCCATCACCAAAGCCCATTCCGACTTGAGCATCACCTAACAAGCTTTTATTCGCCAGCGATAAGTCAGGGCTGATATTCGGCATGCGCATTGCGATCTGCTTCATCGGTGTATTTTGCTGCGCCGCTTGCTGTGGTGGCATTGGCGGCTTCTTAGGCTTTGGCGGCTCTTTCTTTTCTCGTTGTTTTATTCGACTTTCACTATCTTGCTTCAGCCGAACAAAATCGATCACCGTCTGCTCACCACGGTTGCCATTTTTAGCACCTTCACTACTGACCATGCCATTCATAACGGCAAATATACTGCCCGTAACGAAGATGGAGCAGAAGAAAGCTAATATCAATTTCATCAGAATCTAGCTTCCTGCAACTTCAGCAGAAATTGAGATATTACTCACTCCTGCTAGCCGAACTTGATCCATCACCTTAACCAATAAACCCGTATTGGAATATTCGTCAGCCTGAATGATCACGGCTCCTTCTGGATTTTCAGCTTTTAGGCGTTCGATATTGGCGCGCACAGCTCTAACATCAATAGAGCGTCGATCAATCCAGATTTCTCCATTTGGGCGAATCGCAACCAAGATGTTGCTGCCTTTTTGCTGCACTGCAGTTTCCGCACTAGGGCGGCTGACAGTGACGCCAGATTCTTTGACAAAAGAGGTCGTCACAATAAAGAAAATCAACATGATAAAAACAATATCCAACATGGGTGTTATGTCGATATCACTCTCATCAGTCTCTGTGGCGGTATGTCGTCTTCTACTCATATATTTTATCCATTACTGCTAATTAGCAACCCTAATCCGTAATCACTAATCTGTAATTAATATGTCTGCGAGCCTTTGATGGCCTTGTTGCGCTAAACGTTGAAAGCGCGCTTTAAAATACAAGCCAGTCAATGCTATTAATAAACCCGCCATCGTCGGCAACGTTGCTTTAGATATACCTGCTGCCATCGCACGGGCGTTACCCGTCCCTGTGATCGCCAATACATCAAATACACTAATCATCCCGGTCACGGTTCCGAGCAACCCTAATAAAGGGCAAATCGCAATCAACAGCGTAATAAAAGACAGCCAAGTCTGAGTTTCTAATTTGAACTGACTGATCATATAACGCCTAATTTGGCGCGCGGTCCAAGAGTTCCGCTCGCTACGATGATTCCAATTCTTGCGGTATTTTTTTATCCGTCCAGGCATAGTCCGATAAAAGAACCATAAGCGTTCTAATATCAAGGTCCATAACAAAACGCAGACGACTAAAATGACATACAGTACTGGGCCGCCACGATCTAAAAAATCAAATAACCAAGCTAGCATGATTAGCCTTCTTTATTAGCTGATTTAGAGTTACGCCCTTCCATTGCCGTAGCAATCAATCCTGCCGCTTGCTCATCCAGTATTTGCACCAAACGCTTACTCTGCCCGCTGACCAAGTTATGAGAAAGTAGCAATGGAATGGCTGCCACTAAACCGAGTACGGTTGTGATCAAGGCTTGTGAAATACCACCCGCCATTAATTTAGGATCGCCAGTACCAAAGTTGGTAATGGCTTGGAACGTTGCGATCATGCCAGTTACGGTACCTAATAAACCCAGTAACGGCGCGATGGCCGCAAATAACTTGATCATAGATTGAGCTTTTTCTAGTTGAGGTACTTCTTTTAAAATAGCTTCATCAATTTTCAACTCCAAAGTTTCCAATTCTTGATCAGAATCTTCCAAGTCTTTTGCTGTCCCTAATACGCGCCCTAACGGGTTATTGTTATTAGGCTGATCAAGGTTAGCGATTTGAGCTTCGACCTTTTTACGGATCGAAAACAAACTGGTTAAACGCCAAGCCGCTAGCATTAAACCAATAATCGCCAGACCAATAATAATATAACCTACCAAAGCTCCTTGTTTAATTCGACCCACAAGGTCTGGATTCGAAAGCACTAAGCCTAATAGCGCTCCGCGGGTTGGGTCTATTCCTATAGCGTTTAGCTCTTTATCTGATTCAAGAAAATCTGCAATAAAGTTCGCGTGGTCAGGCTGGCGGGTCATTGAAATTAAGCGCCCAGTTTCTTCATCAAAGCGTAAATAACCTTGATCATTAATCGCATTAAACGCACCAATTCGAGTTACAAGCTGTTCAATTTCACTGCCATCATTTTGCACGACCGGAGCTTTAAACTGGCTTATTTGCCCTGTTAACGTCATTTCTTCTTGCAGGGTTAACCACAAAGATTGCAGCTCTTGAATATTAGGCAGTTCTTTTGCTTGAGAAAGCTTGTCTAAATCGGCCGCACGAGTTGGTTTTTCAGCTCGGGTTAAACTGGTATGTAAGGTACCATTCAAGTCATCAGCAACCTGACGCACTACGCCAAACATTTCGCCAAGATTACCAATGCGTAATCGCAGTTGGTCTTCTTTTTGTGCCAAACTTTTTTCATTAAGATCAAAGCTAGCTTTTAATTCATCGGCTGTTTTTTGTTCAGCCTTTAATTCAGCTTTCGCTTTGCTTAGCAGTGCCTTTTGATCTTGTTTATTTTGTTTAAATTGAGATTCACGCTGCTGGTTAATTTCAGTTTCTTGTTTTTGAAACTGTTCAACCTGTTGCAACAGGCCTTCTAAACTTTTTATTTCAGTCGGTTTGGTTTCAGTCGCCGTCACTTCACTTGATGCCAGTGGCGAAAATATTAATGCTGATACCGTAATAAAACTGACAGATAATTGAGAGAAATTCATATTACTGCTCTCCTTCTTTAGACACACGCAAGGAGTCATGGGGTGAAATCAAAGGCAGGGTTAATAATTCCGGCGCCGCAGTCTGACGAGCAACATCTTGGGCTTTACGAACATCACGCAATAAGGACGAATCTAAAGCAGTCCATTGTGAAGAAGCTTTGTTCCATATCCAAGCATGGTCCGCTGAAAGGGTTAAACGATAAAGCGCGGTGCGTCCGATTCGGAGGAAGTCATAGACGATATTATCGTCTGCTTTCTCACGATAAGTTTCCAGAGTGCGACCATATTCCACTTCAATTTGAAAAGCTTCTAATACCCGGCGATATTTTTCAGAAATTGTAATATCAGCACGCACCATCAATTCACGCAGTTTTGCTAGGCGAGTTGCGCGTTCTTTTTGCAAGAAAGGCAGATCCAATTGATTAAATTGCTCTAAGGAATCCAGCATCTGACTCATTAGCGGCAAGATGCCTTGTTCAGTGAATTCAATATCACGAATTTGCTGATCAATCTTTTTAATCTCAGCTTGTTGGTTTTTAACAATCGCCGACATCTGCTTGTTATAAAGGGTTAGCTGATCAATTTCGCCATTGGTGGTACGAAAATCCTGTAATAAACCTTGGTATTCATCATCAAGCTGATCAACTTTCTTTTGTGATTGCGCACCTTGCTGAATCACATTCGACGTTTCTGATCGGGCTGTCGATAAATTATCTTTATTTGCGTTTGCGAAATAAGGAAGGGTGATCAAACCTGACGTTACTAAAAAAGCTGCAACTGTCTTCTGCCAAGACATTTCCATGGAATTTCCTACTGTAAATATAAAAAGCCGCAGGTTAAATCACCTACGGCCGCAAAATCTTGATGAGAATCATTCTAATCTAGAGTTCGATTGCATTCAATCCTAATTTCTCTGCAATATCCGCTGTGCCCTTAGGTGCCAGTACTGCTTTTTTGCCTTTCCCGGCTAATAAGTAAGTCTCAATGACTCGTTTAACATCAGCCAAGGTAACTGCTAATAGGCCTTGGCGATACGCCAAACGGCGTTCTGGGGTTCGTCCTGCTTTCAATGCATGGTGAATCAATTTAGCTTCACCCGCTGGAGAGCTAGGACGATCCATCGAGCCAATGATGCCTAAAATTGATTGCTCAACTAAGCTCTCATCTTTTGCATCATTCAATATCCATGAGATAGACCCATTAAAGTCATCAAACGTTCCTTCGATGCGAGGATCACGGTAGGAATAAAACTTAAAAATACCCAAGTTAGAATCCTGACTTGCGCCAGCACCGTAGGCTCCACCTTGCTCACGAATGGCCGTATGCAAGAAGCCATTACGCAATATACCTGCCGCGACCGCTAATGCGGGTGCATCAGGGTGTAGTTGATTAACCGTAGGGAATGCCATCGCACAGAAATTCACCTGGCTATCAACCATCCAATAATTATGCAGCGCACTGCTGGCCAGAATACTTGCATCGGCCTTAGCAATCTCAAACGCGGATTCTGAATAATTTTGCTGCCAAGCAGAAGCTGATTGCGCATGGCTGGCCAACTGCTCTTTATCTTGAATCAATAAGACTTCCGTTGGCTGACTGATCACTTTTTGCTGCAAAGCTTGCAGATCTTTCGCAATCAATTCGCCGCGAGTATCCGAGTTCGCTAGCTGAGCCTGCTTCAGGCGCTGAGTCAGTGGCAGGCCAGAAATATCGCTCATCATAGCCGCATGCTCGCTCACTTGAGCGGCAGCAACCTGCATGGCTAAACCATGACCATTACCCGTTATGCCTTGCAAACGGCGTGCACTGACTTGCTCAACCAATTCATTAATTCGTTCGGCATCGGAAAAATCGGCATTCACTGCGGTATCACGAACCAATTCACTAAAGTCTTGCTGATTACTCGCAAGAGCTTTCGCTGAAAAAGTATAATACCCCAACATTTCATCTTGCTGGTTATCCGCTGTTAATGCTTTCGGCTTGATACTGGCATAACTAGAAATTCCACCACAATAAGCCGCTTGTTTTTGCTGCTGTTCTAAATAATTGCCTGACGCGCCAACCTCAGTCCAGGTATAGCCTAATAATGGCAATAACTGCAGCTCTTGCGCATTCAATGCGGGTAAGTTGGTAATCAGCTGTTGGTAGACAATGCCATTAGTTCCGGTGCTGTAACTAACGAAATTATCCGCAAGTTTGGCTTGTTGACGAACATCTTCACTGTCAGCTTCTGGATATTTAATCTCAGCCGGTACATCTTCAAGACCTACCGAAGGAAGCAGTTCGCTATCATCTTCTTGCTCCTGGCGCGCCTTCAAGTCTAGCGACTGTTTAATGATCTTTTGTGCATCTTGCTCACTCAACTCAGCTTTCATTTTCGCCAGTTTATCTTTTTCGATGCGTAATTCTTCAGCGCCTAGTTCGCGATCTGGACGCAGGGATAAACGAATAAAATGGCGATTGCTGAGTAATAAGTTTTTCACTAATCCCTGAACAAAGTCAGGATTTTTAACATCTTCTTTTAACGCTTCTAATGCAGGCTCTATATTAATCATGGCAACCGGATCACCATAATGAGTTGCGGCGCTCATACCACTAAAGATTAATTGCATGCCATAAGGATGGCTATCACCACCGATTTCACGCTGGTGAAATTCTAACTGGTGTAATACAGAATCAATTTCTTCTTGCTCGACACCCTTTTCCGCAACGTCATTTAAAACTTCAAATACAAGCTGTTCAAATGCATCAGCATCAGCAACATTACTGCCTTCAACACCGCACATAAAGCTCATTTCACGGTTTGAGTCTTCCAAACCACACATAGGAGAAGGTGCCGTGGCAAACTCACATTTTTCAAGGGCTTTACGTAATGGAGAGGCACTATTGTCGAGTAATAACTGGGACAATAAATGAGCTTCCAGCTGCTCTTTTAAATTAGCTGATTCGCCTAATAACCAGGCAATAACATGGTGGGTTTTATCTGTCAGCTCATCCGTATCGTCTGTTTCAACTGAATAAGATTCTTCAATACGCATTGGCGCAGCAAGGCGTTGCTCTAATGGCACAGACCACTGCTGATCTTGTTTCTCGAATTTGGCTAAGGCTTGCTTATCAAATTTTTCGTGCAACTCATTCACATCCATATCGCCAAAGGTCATGAAAATGGCGTTACTGGGGTGATAGTGACTGGCGTAAAAAGATTTTAATTGCTCATAAGATAAGTTGGTAATTTCAGATGGCTCACCACCACTATTATAATGATAAGTATTGGTCGGGAATAAATGCTTGCTGATTTTCTGCCATAACTGGCTAACTGGGGAAGACATGGCCCCTTTCATTTCGTTAAATACCACCCCTTTATAGACAAGGTCTGAGGTAGGGTCTTCCATCTGCTCAAATTCTACCCGATGGCCCTCTTGAGCAAAATCTAACTCATCTAAGCGGGCGAAGAATACGGCGTCTAGATACACACTTAATAGATTGTCGAAGTCTTTATCGTTTTGTGATGCAAAAGGATAAGCCGTCCAGTCGCTACTGGTCATGGCATTCATAAAGGTATTTAGCGAACGGCGCGTCATCATAAAAAACGGATCACGCACAGGGTATTTATCACTCCCGCACAAGGCGGTATGCTCCAGAATATGGGCAACACCCGTACTGTCTTTTGGCATAGTACGCAATGCAACCATGAAGACTTTCTCTTGGTTGTCGGCGGCAAGGTGATAATGAACGGCACCGGTTTGCGTATGCTGATAATGCTCAACGGTTAAATTAAGGGAGCTAACTTCTGTACTGCTGATAAATTCAAATGCAGACTTAACCTGAGTCATACCTTGCTGTGCCTCTTTCTGTGCTTTAATGTTAAAGCTATATGGGGGTGCGTAATAGAAAGCACAAGTATCTTTGTTACCGCCTTGATAATCAATGAGTCCGTGGAAATGAGTTCTAAATATATGCCTTTATCCCCTGAAAACTTTAAAACCCAAGCCGAATTTGTAGCCGACCAGTTTCCAGTGAACGAACAATGCATGTATTTAAACCACGCGGCGGTAGCACCTTGGCCTAAGTGCACGAGTGAAGCTGTTCAGGAATTCGCCAAGGAAAATTGCCAAACCGGGGCTCAAGGTTACTTAACCTGGTTAAAAAAAGAACAAAGCTTAAGGTCAAAATTAGCGAAGCTTGTTGGCAGTAAGAATGAAGAGTGTGTCGCACTGGTAAAGAATACTTCCGAAGCACTTTCCATAGTAGCTTATGGGCTCGAATGGCAAGCCGGAGATATCATTCTAATCAGTGATGATGAATTTCCATCCAATCGTATCGTCTGGGAGTCACTCGCACAAAAATTCGGCATTATCGTTAAGCAAGTAGCTATTAATGCACAACATCCTGAAGCTGAAATTTTAGCCGCTATCAATTCGAAAACTGATAAACCGAAGATGATCTCAGTGAGTGCCGTTCAATACGCTTCTGGCATAAAACTGAACCTCGAAAAGCTAGGCCTGGCCTGCAAAGAAAATAACGTTTTATTCTGTGTCGATGCCATTCAGGCTGTCGGTGCGATGGAATTTAAGTGCGACGAGTGGCACATTGATTTCGCCATGGCAGATGGACATAAATGGATGCTTGGGCCAGAAGGCCTTGGCTTCTTCTTTGTGAAAGAAACCCATATTAAAAAATTAAAATTATATCAATATGGCTGGCATATGATTGAAGGGGCTGGGGATTTTTCAATTAAAGATTGGCAACCCGCTAAAAATGCCAAGCGCTTCGAGTGCGGCAGCCCGAATATGCTCGCCGGATACGCCTTAGAAGCCAGCACCGATTTATTATTGCAAGTAGGATTAGACAATGTCGCCGCTGCGATTGAAGTCAACCATGCCTATCTTCTAGCTAAACTACAAGGCCTCGGAGCAGAAATCCTTTCTCCTATTGAACCCAATGTCCGCGCGGGTATTTTAACCTTCCGATTTTCAGGAATAAATTCTGCTCAGCTATATCAAAAATTAATGGCAAATGATGTGGTCTGTGCCAACAGAGGTGGTGGCGTGCGTTTTTCACCGCATTTTCATACCACAAAAGAGTCCATGGATAAGGCAATCCGTACATTAAGTAATTTGATCACCTAGACTCTCAAAGTTTCATTCATGTTCTTTTTACACAGACATAAACTGAGTTGGTTGATACGTTATTTTGCATTGGGTTGAAAAAAGAGACCACATGAGACTCAACCTCGTCAAATACGGTTGCTAACAGGGCTTCAAAATCTTTCTCTGGCAAATTCTGCGACCACATAGCAAAAACACCCTGAGATTTTAACTGCTGCGCCATCAATGATAGGTTTTCTGTTGTATAGAAACTTGCGTTAGCAACGTCTAAAAACTCAGTCGGTGAATGATCGATATCCAACAGGATAGCATCAAACTTTTGCCCTGGATTAGCAGTATCGAAACCCGTTTCAGGGGCCGTAGCAAGATCGAAAAAGCTACCATGAACATAACGATTTCTACTATCTGCATTGAGCAGCTTTCCCAAAGGAACGAGTTCATCTTTGTGCCAGTTAATGACGGTATCGAGGGCATCAACTACTAATAATTCAGCAATCCGTTCATCTTTTAAGGCCGTGACAGCCGTATAACCTAAACCGAGACCACCAACTACCACATTCAGATTGTCACCTTCAACTGCCGCTAATCCAAGAGTTGAAAGCGCTTCTTCTGCCTCAACAAACATGCTCGACATTAAAAACTCATCCCCGAGCTTAACTTCATAGATGTCTCTATCGCCAAAAGCAGGCATACGACGTCTACGCAATGAGATCTGACCAATAGACGAGGTTTGACTATCAATTTCTTTAAATAAAAGCGACATGAAAGATTTTCCTAATGTATATGCGGATGAAGTCTAATTCATAGCATGAAAGAGAGGTTCAATAGGTAGAATGATTTAAGGATAGTGATGTATTTAGAAGACAGGCTCAGACAGCCCTTTTAGGTTTTAGGGCTGCGATAAGATTACTATTTACATAGTATGCGTTAGTCGGTCCGCTTGCAGAGCACCGGCAAGATAAGTTTCAACTTTATCTTTCGCCATACTGTCTTCACCGGTGAATTGCACACCAATACCCGCAACTTTATTACCTTGCGCGCCTTTAGGTGTTACCCAGATAACCTTACCGGCCACCGGAATTTTCTCAGGTTCTTCCATCAGTTTTAATAGCATGAAAACTTCTTCACCTAACTGATACTGCTTATTGGTTGGAATGAATAAGCCCCCACCTTGAATAAAAGGCATATAAGCGGCGTATAAAACGGCTTTGTCTTTAATAGTGAGCGATAAAATACCACTTCTTGGATTCATGCTGGCCTCTTATGATGAAAATGATTGCTGCCAATCTAATAATACAGATTCAATTAATAACGATGCATTGTAATTGCCTTGCCCTGCAGCAAGACGACCTGCAATTTCTTGTAGTTTCTGCTGTAAGGTTAACAGCTTTAGCTTAGATACGGTAGCGACCAACTCCCTTATCCATTCAGCTTGCAAAGGGTGACTAATTTGGTTGTCATCAGCGCCCATGCCTAACTTCATAATATCTAAGCTTAACCCCGTCCACCAATTAATGGTATCCAACAGGTCAAACTTCGCTAGAGCTTTACTGACATCCTGCAATTGCTGCTGACCCGATAACCAGTTTCTCATCAGCTCGGTATAGGCCGTATCTTGTGCTAGCAAACCTTCTCGCAACCAGTTCTCTGCTTTTAATGGGCCACCGCCACATTGTCGTAATGCTAAAGCAAGATCCTCCGCTGCTGCATTAGGCATCCTCTCTGCGAGCCAGGCTAATGCATTTTCAGTGCTAGGAGGATGTAAACTAATACGTTGAGTACGACTGCGTATTGTCGGCAGAACCGAACCTAAACGCTCAGCCATTAACAACAAATAGGATTCACCTGATGGCTCTTCTAAAGTTTTTAATAACGCGTTAGAAGCATTGATATTCATCGCTTCAATCGGATAGATTTGAACCACCTGGCAGGCGGAAATTTGTGGCGTCTTCGATAAGAAGTCATTCAGCTCACGCACCAAATCGACTTTAATTTGCTTCCCCTTTGCCTCTTGATCGCAGACAAAATAGTCCGGATGGCTACCCGCATCAATCAATTTGCAACTATGACAGGTATTGCAAGAAGTCGTATTTCTGGCCGTCCTCTTATCCGGGGCTTGGCACAAAAGAAATTTAGCCAGTTTAAACGCTAACGGACGCTTTCCCGTGCCTTCATTACCCAATAGCAATGATGCGTGAGGTAAGCCTGAAGCATGATAGCGTTCAATCAGGCCTTGCCACAATTCGATATTCCAAGGGATATCTTGCAATAATACTTGTCTTGCTAAGCGCCCTTGCTCTGCAACCTCGGCTTCATCAACAGCCATTAACCTTTCTCCGCTTGTGAAAGTAGTTGCGTCAGCGCAACCTCAAGGTCAGCCTGCACTAGATCGAGCGCTTGCCCAGCATTAATCAACTGAACCCGACCTGGAGATTGTTCTGCAATGGCCAAAAATCCTTCTCGTACTCGGCTAAAGAAATCCAGCTGCTCAACTTCAAATCGATCTGCGGGCCCTCGCGCTCTTGCGCGTCCCATTCCCACATCGACGGGGGCATCCAATAGGAAAGTTTTATTAGCTTCAATGCCTAATTGCGCAATACTTCTCAGCTGCTCAATGAGGCTGAGCTCTAAACCTCGCCCATAACCTTGATAGGCAATAGTTGAATCGGTAAAGCGATCACATAAAACCCAGCTGCCTCGCTCCAGCGCTGGCTTTACTAATGCTTCGATATGCTGTGCGCGAGCAGCAAATACTAATAATAACTCAGTGACATCACACATGCGCTCATCGTGCGGCTTCTTCAGTAGCTCTTCGCGAATTATTTCGGCAATTTCAGTACCACCCGGCTCACGGGTAACGATCACATCGATTCCCTGCTGCTCTAACAACTGGCGACAAAATTCAATATTGGTCGATTTACCAACCCCTTCACCACCTTCAAAAGTAATGAACTGGCCTAAATGTTTCGTATTATTACTCATTTCTATTTCTACTTAATATCAATACGACTTAATTCGTCGCCGGCGCAGAACGATATTCTTTACTGCGTCTAAAAATCTGGTATTTACGTACCGCACGGTTATGTTCAGCTAATGATGCAGAAAAATAGTGGCTACCATCACCTTTAGCAACAAAGTATAAATTTTTACTACTCGCGGGATTCAATGTGGCATTGATCGCTGCACGCCCTGCTAATGCAATTGGTGTGGGAGGTAAGCCTTTATTACGATAGGTATTATAAGGGTTAGAGCGATCTCGCAAATGCTTCTTTCTTAAATTGCCTTTGTACGCTTCGCCTAAACCATAAATTACCGTAGGGTCCGTTTCTAAGCGCATATTTTTTTGTAAGCGCCTGACAAAAACACCCGCAATCTCTGGGCGCTCGCTGACTTGCCCTGTTTCTTTTTCAACGATAGAAGCCATCACTAAAGCTTCGTATGCCGAACGGTAGGGCAATTTTTCAATCTTTTTTTGTGCTATCTGAGCGAGGTAGATTTCCCATTCCTCGGCCAAGACTGATTTCATTCGCTGATGAGCTTGTTTTAAAATAGAGGAAACGGAGTCACCCGCTTGATAAACATAGGTATCCGGATAAACCCAACCTTCCGCTAGGCTTTCGAGACCGAGTAACGTTTGGACCTTAGCGCTTGTCAGTGGTTGCACATCTTGTATTAATTTAGGTGCTTGCTGGAGCCGAATAAGTGCATCTTTTAAACGCGTCCCTTCAATGAAACTAACCTTATAACGCTTACTCGAGCCTTTCGTTAATCGTGTTAAGATTTCAAAACTAGTCGCATTGGCTGGAATTTCAAATTCACCAGGCTTAATCTTTCTAGCACTATCAAATAGACGTGCCTGAATTAATAAGACTTTTGCCGACGGCAGCCAGCCTTGTTTTTCCCACGCATATGCCAGTTGAGATAAATTTTGTCCTTTATTAACCTCAATTATTAAGCTGCTTTCGCCTTCAGCCAATACAATCGGTTGTTGAACTAGATAAGCTGCTCCAGAGACCAAAATGGCAATGCTAATGAGCGATAATATGAATAATTTTTTTAACATGTAAGATGATTGCCTATTGTCTGGCTTTTAAAATTATAATGTTGAGAAATGAGTTCAAGCTAAATCTTTTACTTATTCTGCATTAATGTATTGGCGATTAAACTCTCTGTCGATCTCATCAATTCGACTATTCTGCACAATGCTTTGACCATCAATTTCACCAACGACCTGTATTCCTATTAAACTATTGGTTACAAAAACACCATCCGCAGTCAATAATTGATCAAGTTTAACCTGCTTCTCAATTTTTACAGGAAGACTATTTTTTTGCAGAGCAATTAACCAACGTCGAACACAGCCATCAATACCTTCTTGGCTAAGGTCCGTAGTATATAACTGCTCTCCCTTTAACCAAAATATATTCGACGTCGTGCCTTCTATCACATCACCATCAAGATTAAACATAATGCCATCATCAAATCCTTCCTGCTCACTCCATTCAGAGCGCGCCATAACTTGATCGATACGATTAAGGTGCTTTAGCCCTGCAAGCGCAGGCTGACGTGAAATGGCATGCTGGCATAAGGTTAAACGAAAGGGGTTTCTTGGCGCTAAACAGCTTGCAGGCAAGTCCGTTATCTTCAACCACCAGTTCAACTGAGCGTGCCTAGGTATTTTATACCCTCTAGGCCCTTCTCCTCGACTGATAACTAATTTTGCACAAGCATTTTCAATGCTGGCTAAATTTTTCTGCATAAAACTCGACCACTGCGCAATGAAGTCATCCAATGGAAGGCCGAGTACTTGTTGAGCTTTTATTAACCGCTGCTGGTGGAATTCCCACATGGGAATTTCACCACTATAAATTCGCAGGGTTTCAAAGACACCATCACCATATTGCAATGCTCTATCATTAAAACCAACTTGTGGCCCGTCAGCTTTATGATTTTCAATCAGAACACCATTGGCGAAGAATAAATCCATTTGAAATTAATTTACCTTTTTGAAAAGCAACGAGCCATTTGTACCACCAAATCCAAATGAATTTGAAATAGCGGCTTCAATATTCATCTTACGCGCGACATTAGGAATATAATCTAGATCACAACCTTCTCCCGCTTCATCCAGGTTGATCGTTGCTGGAGCAATGCTGTCAGTAATGGCCTTAATTGTAAAAATGGCTTCAACCGCTCCTGCTGCACCTAACAAATGCCCCGTCATCGACTTAGTTGATGATACCGCCACTTTATCGGCATGTTCGGCAAATAGACCGCGTACCGCCGACGTTTCTGCAATATCGCCAGCATGAGTCGAAGTACCATGAGCATTAATATACTGTACCTCTTCTGGCTTCATGCCCGCATCATTAAGAGCGTTTTGCATCGCCGCTTGTGCACCACTGCCATTCTCTGGCGGACTGGTAATATGATGCGCATCATCACTCATACCAAACCCAGCTAATTCAGCATAGATCGTCGCACCGCGTTTTTTCGCATGCTCATACTCTTCTAATACGAGTACCCCGGCCCCGTCGCCCAAAACAAAACCATCGCGATCCTTATCCCAAGGTCGACTGGCTTTTTCTGGATCATCATTGCGGGTCGACATAGCACGAGCTGCGGCAAAACCACCTACGCCTGCAGCACAGGTCGCCATTTCAGCACCACCAACAACCATAATATCCGCATCACCATAAGCAATGGTTCGTGCACCATAACCAATATTATGCGTTCCGGTCGTACACGCCGTGGCGATAGCAAAATTAGGGCCCTTTAGTCCATACGTTATCGCAATATTTCCTGCAGCCATGTTAACCACGGTGGCGGGAATGAAAAAAGGCGATACTCGGCGTGGACCTTTTTTCTCAATATCGAGCACTGTATTTTCAATAGTACTGATACCACCAATACCTGAACCAACCGCGACACCGATACGATTAGCATCAATCGCATCCGTATTAATATTATCGTCTAGCTTGGCATCTCTCATCGCTTGATGGCTGGCTGCCAATGCATACTGGATAAAGATATCTAACTTACGGGCATCTTTTGACGTTAAACCATATTGGGTAATATCAAAATCTTTGATCTGACCTGCAATTTGAGTAGCAAAACCTTCGGTATCAAACGAATCAATTTTACCTATGCCACTTTTACCGGCAATTAATGCTTGCCAGCTATCTTCCACGGTATTTCCTAATGGAGAAACCATGCCTAAACCTGTGACAACGATTCGACGTGAACTCATAAGATGATCTCCCGATCCTTCTCAATAACTTTAAAACCAAAAACGAAATTCTATAACACGTGATTCTATAAAGCGTATGTTATTAAACGCATGCTATTAAATTAGTATTTCTAAAATATTTCTACACAGTATTGAGCTGTGTTTTTCTAACTCAGATAATAAAAAAGCCGCGATCTGATGAAGAGGCGGCTTTTTATGAAACATCAAATCATTCACTAAAACTAGTCAATTATTTGATCATTCCAGTATCAATATTTTACGTTAAAACACACAATTATAGGTGTGCGATAATGTAATCAATTGCTTCTTGAACGCTGGTCAACTTCTCAGCATCTTCATCTGGAATTTCAGTTTCAAATTCTTCTTCTAGCGCCATAACTAATTCAACAGTATCTAAAGAATCAGCACCTAAATCATTAACGAAAGAAGATGAAGATTTAACTTCTTCTTCTTTAACGCCTAGTTGTTCGATTACAATTTTCTTTACGCGTTCTTCGATGTTACTCATGTTCTACTTCCTAAGTTCATTAACCCATGTTCATGCCACCATTCACATGAATGGTTTGGCCTGTAATGTATGCGGCATCGTCACTTGCTAAAAAAGCAACGCTGCCTGCAATTTCGTGTGTTGCGCCCATACGTTTCATAGGGATGGACGCTAGAATGGCTTCTTTTTGATTTTCTGGCAAGCCATCTGTCATATCAGTAGCAATAAATCCTGGCGCTACGGCATTTACTGTAATATTTCGGCTAGCGATTTCTTGTGCCAGAGAGCGTGTTAGCCCCTCAAGACCCGCCTTCGCTGCTGAATAATTAACCTGCCCCGCATTACCAGTGGTACCAATAATCGAGCTGATGTTAATAATGCGGCCTTCGCGCGCTTTTATCAACGGCTTAATTAAGCTTTTGCATACTCGATAGACCCCAGAAAGGTTGGTATTAATCACATCCAGCCATTCATCGTCTTTCATGCGCATGAAAATATTATCGCGAGTAATACCGGCGTTATTAACAACCACATAAGGAGTACCATGATTGTTTAAAAATTCAGCAATCGCAGTATTAACTTGATCGGAGTCGGAAATATTTAAAACAAACGCGTCATGCTGCTCACCTAATGCTTTAAGCTCATCCCTTAAAACTTCGCAGCCGGATTCTGACGTCGCAGTTCCAACAACGGTATAACCCTTTGCAATTAAGGACTCAGCAATACCTTTACCAATACCACGACTGGCACCAGTAACGAGTGCTAATTTATTTTCGGACTTGTTGTCAAATGTATTGGCCAGCATTAATCTTCGCCTTTTATCGCCGTTATTAACTTGTCAAAATTCGAACTATCGCCGGTAGACAAGGTTACTAAACCTTTATTAATACGCTTATTTAAACCCGTAATAACTTTACCAGGGCCAACTTCAATCGCCATTTCCGCAGCAACCGATGAAGCTTCAACCGCACCAATCCAGTTAACCGGACTATACAATTGCTCTACTAAGCGCTGCTTCATATCCGCCAATGAACTCACTGCGTTATTGGCGTTATGGTAAACGTCAAATTTAGCTTCAGACCACTCAACACTATTAAGTGCATCTACAAACGGCTCAGCCGCTTGACGCATTAAAGAAGAATGAAATGGACCACTGACTTGTAGAGGTAAAGCACGTTTAGCGCCCGCATCTTTTGCGACGATGCACGCCTGTGCAATACCGGCTGCGGTACCTGCAATAACAATTTGACCAGGTGCATTGAAGTTTGCAGGCTCAACAATACCCGCACTACTCGCTTCAGTGCAAACTTGTTCGATTTGCTCGCTATCAAGACCCAGAATAGCGGCCATACCGCCTTCACCCGCTGGCACAGCAGTATCCATTAACTCGCCACGCTTTTTCACTAAGCGTACGGCATCTTGTAAAGAAAGAACGCCGGCTGCATAGAGTGCAGAATATTCACCGACTGAGTGACCCGCCCCTGCAACAACGGAAATTTCTTCACCCAACTCTTGCTGAATGACATTCCAAATAGCGGCACTGGCGGTTACTAAAATTGGCTGGGTATTATAAGTAAGGTTTAGCTCTTCAGCAGGGCCGTTTTGAACCAATGACCATAAGTCTTGATCGATGGCTTTTGATGCTTGGTCAAAGGTTTCTTTAATAACGGGATATTGCTCAGCCAAATCAGCCAACATACCTAACTGCTGAGCACCTTGACCTGGGAAATATAAAACAACCTGCTTCATTAAAACCTCTCTTCTAACCATCATAAACGACCGTGACTATATAGAATGAAAGTCACTTAAATAATAGGCGCTTATTATGATGGAAAAATTGTTACAGTAAAGAGAAGCTCAGGCATGAGAGCAGTGAATTTTTAGACTTGATGAAAATATTATAACAAGTTGATTAAAAATTAAACAATCCGATTAATTAACAGACAAACTGCGCCGCAGAAATACGTTAAACTGATAACTTATCAAGCTCATCCACTAAACGCTGACTGCTTCCCGCCTCAACTTCAGCCAGTGCGTAACGAATCGATTGATAAAATGCTTCTTGATTAGACTTACCATGGCTTTTAATCACCAAGCCATTAATTCCCAATAGCAAAGCACCGCTGTGCATGACAGGATCAAGCTGGCGCTTAAAGCGCTCGATTATAGGGGTGGCGAGATAGGAAAGAATGCGACCTGCAATACTGGCCTTAAGCATCAACTCAAACTGCTCGGATACATGGGTTAATAAGCCTTCACTGGTTTTTAAAGCGATATTGCCATGAAATCCATCGCATACAACGATATCGAGCTGCCCAACATAAAGCTCATCTGCCTCAACAAAGCCAACATAGTCAATGCCTTCAAGCTCAGAAATTAATTGCCCCGCCAAACGAATTTCTTCAGTACCTTTGCTCGCTTCTTTACCAATATTCAACAGCCCGAGCTTTGGTTTTTTTAGCCCTTGAGCTTTACGCCAAGCGGATGCTAGCAATGCAAATTGATATAAACCTTCGGCGCCAACATCAATATTAGCCCCAAGATCAAGCATCAATAGCGGCTTACCAGTCGTCGGTATATCTCTTGCCATGGCTGGTCGATCAACATCGATATAAGTCGATAAGGTATAGCGCGATAGCGCTAATAGCGCACCAGTATTTCCACAACTAATACACGCTGAAGCTTCATTATTAGCAATACTTTTCAATGCCAAGGCCATGGTCGACTTTTGCTTACGGCGCAACGCATGAGAAGGCTTGTCCGACATCTCGACGGATTGCTCACAATAATGAATAAATAATCTGGATTTTATTACTGCACAAGAAGGTGCAAGAATTTCAGTATCCAACCAAGAGGATTCTGAGGAAGAGATATAAAACTGAATAGATAAATCACTGCGCTCAGCAAGAATTTGCTGTACGGCTTTAAAAGTAACGCGGGGACCGAAATCCCCGCCCATAGCGTCTACTGCAAGAGTAAACGACACGGATTATGCTTCGTTACCAGTCTCCACGACTTTCTTACCGCGGTAGAAACCGTCAGCAGATACGTGGTGACGACGGTGGATTTCACCAGTCGTTTGATCTGTAGATAGAGTTGCAGACTCTAGAGCATCGTGAGAACGACGCTGACCACGACGTGAACGAGTTACTTTACTTTTTTGAACAGCCATTGTTGTAGGCTCCTAACTTAACGCTATTTCGATTTTAACTGTTGTAGCACGGCAAAAGGATTATCCTTTACTTCCGCAACTTCAACCTGTTCCGTATCAGCCTTAGGCTGCTTTATCTCACACTCCCCTTCTGCATGATATGCAAACATAGGCAGTGCTAATATTAGCTCATCTTCAACCAGTTCCCATGGATCAATGTTGCCATTGTGATCCATAATTGCTGGCTCGTACTGCTTAGGCAGATGTTTCGATTTCTCATCAGAGAAAGCTAATCCAATCTGGAACTCCCCTCGCACGTCGAGTACCACGGCGTCCAAACAACGCTGACATACCATGGTAGCTTTTGTTGAGCATTCGCCGTCAATGAACATGTGATCATCAGCATCACGCTGAAAAGCCAGTTTATAGTCAACCGGCCCATTCACATCTTCGACAGCATCCTGAAAACGTTTAAATAAATCCATATCTAAAGAGCCGCTAATTACCGTCTCATTATCTACGAATTTTATGGCATCTAAACGTTTAGGTAAGGCTACCTCAGCCATAGTTGGCGACATAATAGGCATCCGCTTATCCTGTGTCAAAATTATTTAACCTTTTTTCAATATTTATTATGCAAATCAATGTAGTTGAAGATTAGGAGCAGTCAAAACCGTCGCTAGACCCGCTCCCATACTTGCGCCTAATTTTTGCACAATTGATTCCCATGGATCAGGTTGACGGGTAAAGTTTACCATTTCTTCGCTATTAAATTTAGTACGAACTAGCTGACTTGTAGAAGATAATCCATCAATTAAGCCCATATCTAGCGCCTGCTCACCTGACCAGACCAATCCACTGAACATTTCCGGTGTTTCTTTCAAGCGATCACCACGCCCCATACGAACCTGCTCAATAAATTGATTGTGCGTGACTTTCAAGACACCCTTCCAAAACTTCTTCTCATCTGGGTTTTCTGGGGAAAATGGATCCAAGAAACCTTTATGCTCGCCCGAGGTATATAGACGGCGTTCAATACCAAACTTTTCCATTGCCTCGGTAAAACCAAAGCCAGAACCCACAACGCCAATAGAGCCGACCAAGCTCGCTTTATCGGCATAGATCTCATCTGCCGCAGCAGCGATATAGTAGGCGCCTGAAGCCCCTAAGTCTGAGATAACGGCATATACAGGTAGCTCGCGAGTGGCTTTTAAGCGCTTAATTTCATCATAGACATAGCCAGACTGCACTGGGCTTCCACCTGGACTATTAATGCGCAGCACTACCCCTAATACCTGCTCATCTTCAAAAGCATCACGCAAAGCAGTAATAATGTTATCAGCGCTCGCATCTTGCGCTGCGGCAATCACACCATTAACTTCAATAATCGCTGCATAAGGCTCAGCACCACCTTGAGTAGAGCCTTCAATGGGCGACTTCAGCATTAAGGCGATCACAACCACATATACAAGGGTCGCCAGCTTAAAGAAGATACCCCAGCGACGAGATTTACGTTGCTCATCCTGCAAACCTGTGACAACTTTTTCGATTAGCTTCCACTCTTTATTAGAGCTCGGGTAATCAACTTGATTCTGGTTATCCATTTTCTTTTATCCATCCCAATAATTCAGTTAAATCATGACATAGGGCCTTTGCCCCTGATGCCAATAAAATATCGCTCTCATGAGCTCCATGAGTCATTCCCACAGAGTCCATATTAATTGCTTTTGCCATATCCAGATCAAAACTGGTATCACCAACCATTAACGCCTGCTCACTCGTTAATTCCAATTCAGTTAAAATCTCTTCTAGCATATGAGGATCTGGCTTTGACGTCGTTTCGTCAGCACAGCGAGTAATCGTAAAGATATCCCGCACTGACATACCATCGAGCATCTCATCAAGCCCACGACGAGTTTTACCTGTCGCAACAGCCAAAACATACCCTAAGCTAGCAAGCTGTTCAAAAAAATCATGCGCCGTCGGGAAAAAATCAACATGCACCTTACTATGATTCGAAAAATTGGCTGAATAAAGGCTGCGCATTTCCTCAAGCTCAATCGACGTAATTTCTGGCCATAGCTTGCGCAGGGCTTCAGGCAACCCTAAACCAATTATCTGCTGAATAGCATGATCAGTAAGCCTTGGCATGCCAACCTGAGTCGATGCCATTTGCATACTATCAACAATTCGAGCCGTAGAGTCGACTAAGGTTCCATCCCAATCAAAGATTATGACCTTATATTTATTCATTTTTGAGGTGATACTAGATGTCAAAGCTCAACCCCTCTTTTTCTTTATATTTAAGAAATTTCCCTTCTAGCGGCGAAGTAATCTCAAGCAACTCTTCTGTCATTGGGTGCACGAAGGCTAACCGATAGGCGTGGAGGCATAAGCGTTTAATGCCAACTTGTTTATCTACCGCTTCTTCAACCTTATTTAAATATTTAGGATCACCCGCAATACCACAGCCGGCAAACTGACAATGCACTCGAATCTGGTGAGTTCTTCCCGTAATAGGGCGCGCTTCAACTAACGTATAGCGACTTGAACGATCAAGCACCTTAAACTTTGTTAGAGAAGGCTTACCATCCTCTTCCACACGAACAATACGCTCGCCACCTTGAACTTCATTCTTCTTTAAAGGAGCATCAACGCGATCTTGAAAATCGGGCCACTCGCCATGCACGAGCGCCAAATAACGTTTATCAATGGCCTTTTGGCCCTGAAACAACTTTTGCACAGCAACTAATGCTGATCGTTTCTTAGCAATCAAGATCACACCTGACGTATCTCGATCTAAACGATGCACCAATTCTAAAAATTTTTGCTGCGGTCTCAGAGCTCGCATCAATTCAATCAAACCTAGCTTAATGCCACTGCCACCATGAACCGCCATTCCTGTCGGCTTATTAACCGCTATATAAAACTCATCTTCAAACAAAATGCTGTTTTTTATGATTTCGGCCTGACTCGTCGGCACAACCACCTCATCATCAGAGGTCTCTTTAATTTTCACCGGCGCAATTCGCACGATGTCGCCAATCACGAGACGCTGAACGGGCTTAGCGCGCTTTTTATTAATCCGCACCTCCCCCTTACGCAATAATCGATAGACCAAGGAGCGTGGCGCACCCTTTAATAAGGTAAGCAAGAAATTATCAATACGCTGCCCTTCATGATCTTCATCGATCGTAATCAGGTTCACTTGATTGGTATTGTAGGATTCTGTTGGCATAAATTAACTTTCAATTCGCTCTAAATGTTTGTCGCAACCGCTATTTGTTGCTATATTCGCTGACCCAGTGTCAATTTTTTCATTTTTTCCAATTATTGGCACATGGTACGGCAGCGATTGAGCGGCCAGTATAAAGTAGAAGAACGATTATTAAACCTTCTTTATACAAACGAACGACATGAAGCGCGCTTAAGTAAATATCAGTACAGATTACTTAAGCGCATATTTGAGATGAACCATGCGTAAAACTCGCAGGCAGCATCTCACTATCAAATTATGGATTGTTGGTGTTGGCCTAAAGGCATCACCACGTAAAAATAGACATCGTGCCCATCAGAGAATTCTGGCCACTTAGAGGGTGGCAAGCGACGATTTCATTGACTCAAGCAACCATAAAGATTTTGTATGACGACCAACAAACGGTCAGCTGCCCGTGTGCTTACGCTATAGAGCTACACACATAACATGAAAAGAATGCTAATTAATGCAACTCAAACGGAAGAGTTGCGCGTTGCCCTCGTTGATGGCCAGCGTTTATATGATCTAGACATCGAGTCTGGTGCCCGTGAACAAAAGAAATCTAACATCTACAAAGGTAAGATCACCCGCATCGAACCTAGCCTTGAAGCGGCTTTCGTAGATTTTGGCGCTGAGCGCCACGGTTTCTTACCGCTTAAAGAAATTTCAAAAACCTACTTCAGCAAGAACCCAGGTTCTGGCCGCATCAACATCAAAGAAGTGATGCAAGAAGGTCAAGAAGTCATCGTTCAAGTTGATAAAGAAGAACGTGGTAATAAAGGCGCAGCACTAACCACTATGGTTAGCCTTGCAGGTCGCTATTTAGTGCTAATGCCGAACAATGCGCGCGCGGGCGGCATTTCACGCCGCATCGAAGGTGATGAACGCACAGAATTACGCGAAGCTATGAAAGGCGTAACCGTGCCTGATGATATGGGCGTTATCGTTCGTACTGCAGGTATTGGCCGCTCTAGCGAAGAATTGCAGTGGGATCTAGATTACCTAATGCAACTTTGGCAAGCTATCCACGGCGCTTCTGAACGCCGCCAAGCACCTTGTCTACTACTACAAGAAAGCAACGTTGTTATTCGCGCAATTCGTGATTACTTACGCCAAGATATCGGTGAAGTATTAATCGACAACCAGTCTGCCTACAATGAAGCCATTAGCTTTGTGCAGCAGGTAATGCCGCAGTACGAAAATAAATTCAAGTTGTACGATGATAAAGTGCCACTATTCAATCGCTATCAGATTGAAAGCCAAATTGAGACTGCCTTCCAGCGTGAAGTTAAACTACCTTCTGGTGGCTCGATTGTAATCGACCCGACAGAAGCACTTGTTTCTATTGATATTAACTCAGCCCGCGCAACTAAAGGCGCTGACATTGAAGAAACAGCTACAACGACAAACTGCGAAGCCGCAGAAGAAATTGCTCGCCAGTTACGCTTACGCGACATGGGTGGCTTAGTCGTTATCGATTTCATCGACATGCACTCTAATCGTAACCAGCGTGAAGTTGAAAACCGTCTTAAGAACGCTCTAGAAATGGATCGTGCTCGCGTACAAGTAGGCCGCATATCTCGCTTTGGCTTGATGGAAATGTCTCGTCAGCGTTTGCGCCCTTCTCTAGGCGAAACATCAGGCCATGTCTGCCCTCGCTGTAGTGGTACTGGTATCGTTCGTGACCTACCCTCTCTTTCTCTTTCTATCTTACGACTTATCGAAGAAGAAGCGGCGAAAGAAAATACCGGTCAGATTCGTGCAGAAGTTCCACTTAACGTGGGTACTTTCTTATTAAACGAAAAACGTGAAGTGATAGCCGATATTGAAGGTCGTCACAATGCTCGCATCGTGATCTTGCCAAATCCTCACATGGATACGCCACATTACGAAGTGACCCGCCTACGTCCAGATGACACGTTAATTGGTCAAGCAAGCCATGAGCAAAACTTTGATCCAGATGTCGACTTTGGCCTAGACGCTGACGCTAGCAAAGAACCAACAAAGAAACAGGATGCTGCGGTTAAAGCGGTTGCTGCAGCCCGTGCACCGGCACCTCAAAAGTCATTGTTCAAGAAGCTTTCTGAAAGCATCTCTGGCCTTTTCAGCTCTGAAGAAGAAGCTGAGGAAAAGCCAAAGACGCCTAATCGCAAGCCTAATAACAATCGCAATCAGCGTGGTGGTCAGAACAACCGTCGCAACCAGAATAATCGTCGTAATGAACGTAACTCTGAACGCGGTTCTGAGCGCAATAACGATCGTAATTCTGAACGTAAAAACGAGCGTAATGCTGAACGTAACGATAAAACGAATGAGCGCAATTCACGCAACAAACCTAACGAATCTCGTGATCGTAATGAGTCTCGTGAAAAGCCTGAAGCGCGTAACAATCGCAATCGTAATAACAAACGTGATGACGATCGCCAGAATAGTAAGCCAGACACAAAAGCCGCTAAAACTAGCGATGACAATCAAGAGAAAGCACCACGTCGTCCACGCAATAATGGCCAACGTCGTCGCAATCGCCCTGAGCGTAATCGTAATGTTGCCGAAACAAACAGCAATGAATCAGCAACAGTCGCTAATGAACAGCAAGCGGCTAAGCCTGTTGACGTGAAAGTAGAAGCGCCTCGCTCACAACCAAGCGAAGCAAAAGCTACTGAAACTAAAGCAGCTGAACCAAAACCTGCAGATGTTAAAGTAGAAGCTAAAGCAGAAACTAAAGCAGAAGCACCTACAGAAAAGGCTAAGCCTTGGGCAGCACACGAAGAGAAGGCTGAAGCACCTGCAAAGGTTGAGACACCTAAGCAAGAAGCTCCAAAGCAAGAAGCTAAAGCACCTGCAAAGGTTGAGACGCCTAAGCAAGAAGCTAAAGCTGAAACTAAGGCCGAAGCACCAGCGAAAACTGAAGCGCCTAAGCAAGACGCTAAAGTTGAAGTTAAAGCCGAAGCTCCTAAGCAAGAAGCTCCTAAGCAAGAAGCGAAAGCCGAGTCTAAGCCTGAGACTGCAGAAACAAAACCCGCACCACGTCGTCGTCGCCAGCCTATTCGCGCTGCTAACGATCCACGCGGAGCGCGAAAGCAAGCTGAAAGTGATTCAACCGATCAGTAGTCAGCCCTAGCCAATAAGCACCTTTCTGAAGATAAGCTATACTCACTGATAGTATAGTTTTCTTCGGAAGGGAGTTTATGTCAGATCCGCACACAGAAGTCGCCAGTACCCAAATTGTACTGCCAAGCCCCCCTCCTATTGTTCAACAACTACGCTCTGAGAGCGCAGATACCACCACGCTTGGAAAAATCATTGCTCAAGATACCGAGCTAGCCCAAGAAGTGTTAGAAACTATCAACGCCCCCTACTTCAACCTGGTTCGTAAGATCTCCAGCATTGATGAAGCTGTTCGTTTCTTAGGCCAAGACCGCATTACTAAGCTAACTACAGCCAGATCGTTAAGAACCGCATTCATTACTCGCAATAGTGCCTTCCTAGAAGAGATCTGGAGCTCGTCTAATCGAGTTGCCATTGTCGCGGTATTACTCGCGAAAGAACTGAAGAAAAGTAGCGCAGAGCAAGCCTATGAGTTAGGCCTATTTCATAATATCGGCATGGCTTTAATGTTTAATCAGTTTGATAATTATCGCACCGTTATCAAGTCAGCCTATAAACACGAAAGTGGTGCCATCAGTGCTTTTGAGCAACACCACCTGAATTGCAATCACGCCGGCATCGGTGCTGATCTATCGTTAAAATGGCATTTATCTGAACAACAAGCTTTAATCATTAAAAACCACCATTCTGCAAAATGGATCATTCAGCAGTTTGACGAAGATAAAGATCAAGAGCTATTAGAGAATATTGCCATATTGAAATTGGCTGAGTTATTTTCACACCTTTCAGGGCACATCGCACAGACCCCGACTAATTTTGAATGGCTGAAGCTCTCAGAAACTATTATGTATTATCTTGATTTAAATGAGATGAAGCTTGAAAAGCTAAAAAGAAAAATCACTGAAGAACTTTCTGAAATAAAGATCTAGATGAAATTAATAGTAATAAAAAAGGCTAGTTGTTATCCCGAGGATAATCACTAGCCTTTTTTATTTACAGATAATACCAATTAAATTAAGCAGGCATTTTCAGTTCTTTTGGAGAAACAATAATGCCGTTATTATCCGCATAAACATACTCACCCGGATTAAAAATAACACCACCAAACTTAACTGAAACATCTACATCACCCAAGCCACGCTTATCCGTTTTTAGCGGATTTGTTGCTAAAGCCTGAACACCTAAATCAGTTTGCATAATGACATCAACGTCACGAATACAGCCATAAATAATCAAGCCTTCCCAGCCATTAGATACCGCTTTTTCTGCCAGCATGTCACCCAATAATGCGTGTCGTAAAGAGCCGCCACCATCGACAACCATGACCTTGCCCGCGCCTTCAGTCGCAACCAGTTCTTTTACCTTAGAATTATCTTCGTGGCACTTTACCGTAACAATTTGGCCACCAAAATTATCTTTACCACCAAAGTTGTTGAACATAGGCTCAACAACACTAACTAGCTCTGGGTATTCATCACACAAATCTGGAGTAATATACTGAGTCATTTTACTTTCCTAAACGTTTAAAATTAAATATAAATTATGCTGCTGTTGGTTTTATTTCAGCCAGCCAATCACTTAAATGCGGCCAAACTTCTTTCGCCGCATCCTTACTTACAATCATATCGACATGACCAAAGTCACGACTAAAGCCTTGGTCTTTTGCCAGTAATTTAAACTCTTTATTATCAGAGCCACACAATTCATAAAACTGACGACAATACTTTGCAGGATCAGATTGATCATCTTTTCCTACCATAGCCATTAACGGTAGATTTAAGCCCTGCCACTTTGCCATTAACGGCGTTTTATTATGACGTAGGCGCCAGCGACCTAATAAACCTAGCCATCGTAAGTATTCTTTAGCAATTCCCGCAGGTTCGTTTTCAGGCCCTATTTTTAACTTCCGACCGTCCATTTCTGGTTTGATATTAAACCAAAGCTTACCTATCAAAGTCACAAATGGAATCTGTAAATACCAACGACGACGAACAATTTGAGTACCCAATAATGCAATGCCCGCCACCTGTATTTCAGGTAAAGTACCTGCCGTCAGCGCTGTCGAAATTAAAACGCCGCCCATCGAATGGCCAAGCCAAATTGGCTTCAATCCTGTTTTCTCAATTACAAATTCATTAATGGCAGGCACATCGGTTAAAGCATACTGCTCTAAGCAATTGTCTTTATAAGAGTGATTGCGTGGCGACAAACCATGCCCACGCATCTCCATTAACCAAACGTCAAAGCCCTGCTCAACCAAGTGGCGAGCAAAACCAATACCTTGTGATGAAAGCCAAAAACCACGATTCGTAAAACTACCGTGAACTAAAACCACAGGCTGGCGATCAGCACTGGGTTGACCATAAATACCAATATGGCTCAGAGCAACTTGCACCGAAGGATCTGCATCACGACCATGCTTAATCAAATAAACATCATCGGTCAAATCATCAATAACATCCGCTTTTAACAAACTAACGGGGAAATATTTACTACTGCTTTTCATTAATTAGTTTTATCCGCCAAGAAGAACCAAGTATCTAATACGGAGTCAGGATTTAGCGAAACACTGTCAATCCCCTGCTCCATTAACCACTTAGCAAAGTCTGGGTAATCCGATGGACCCTGACCACAAATACCAATGTATTTATTGGCTTTTTTACAGGCCTGAATCGCATTGGTTAATAATATTTTAATCGCTTCATTTCGCTCATCAAATAAATGAGCGATGATGCCTGAATCTCGATCCAAACCTAACGTTAACTGAGTTAAATCATTTGAACCAACAGAGAAACCATCAAAATGCTCTAAGAACTGCTCCGCTAAAATAGCATTCGCAGGTAGCTCGCACATCATGATTAAGCGTAAGCCATTTTCACCTCGAACCAATCCATTTTCCGCGAGCATCTCAACCACTTGTCTTGCTTCATCAACCGTACGGACAAAAGGCACCATGATTTCAACATTGGTAAAGCCCATTTCATCACGTACTTTTTTCATCGCACGACACTCAAGCTCAAAACAATCACGGAACTGATCCGAAATGTAGCGAGAAGCGCCGCGGAAGCCCAGCATGGGGTTTTCTTCTTCCGGCTCATATAGACGCCCACCAATTAGGTTAGCGTATTCATTGGACTTAAAATCAGATAGACGAACAATTACTTTTTTACCGTTGAAGGCTGCGGCTAAAGTAGAAATACCTTCCACTAATTTTTCAACATAAAAATCGATAGGGCTATCGTAGCCCGAAATTCGGCGCTCAACCGTGAACTTAACTTCTTCAGGAAGGGTATCAAAGTTAAGCAGCGCTTTTGGATGAACACCAATCATGCGGTTAATAATAAACTCTAAACGCGCTAAGCCGACACCCGCATTAGGTAGCGACTGAAAATCAAATGCACGATCTGGATTACCCACATTCATCATAATGTTGAAAGGCAGATCTGGCATAGATTCAACACTATTGGTTTTGATATCGAAGGACAAACCACCCTGATAAACAAAACCAGTATCACCCTCAGCACAAGAAACCGTTACCTCTTGGCCGTCTTGCAGAATTTTCGTTGCATCTTCACAACCAACAATGGCTGGAATGCCGAGTTCACGAGCAATGATCGCAGCATGACAAGTACGACCACCACGATTGGTTACAATCGCAGCCGAACGCTTCATTACAGGCTCCCAGTCTGGGTCTGTCATATCAGCCACTAATACATCACCCGGTTGAACTTGGTCCATATCAGCAACACGCTTAACAACCCGTACTTTACCTTTGCCAATACGGTGACCGATACTGCGCCCTTCGACTAAAACATTACCCGTCTCTTTGAGCAGGTAGCGCTCCATAACATTCTTATCGCTACGACTTTTAACTGTTTCAGGACGTGCCTGCACAATATACATCTTGCCGTCATCGGCATCTTTTGCCCATTCAATATCCATCGGGCGCTTATAGTGCTGTTCAATGATCATCGCTTGCTTGGCAAGCTCAGTCACCTCTCTATCGTTAATAGAAAATAAACGACGCTGTTCACGATCTACGCGCTGAGTAATTACGGATTTGCCAGCTACCGCTTCTTCGCCATAAACCATCTTTAAAGCTTTGGCACCCAAGTTACGACGTAAGATCGCTGGGCGACCTTGAGCTAGAGTTTCTTTATGTACATAAAATTCATCTGGGTTTACCGCCCCCTGCACAATGGTTTCACCCAAGCCATAAGATGCCGTGATAAAAACAACATCCTCAAATCCAGACTCAGTATCCATAGTAAACATAACACCCGAGGATGCCGTTTCACTGCGCACCATGCGCTGAATACCTGCAGAGAGTGATACTTGGTTGTGCTTAAAGCCATGATGTTCGCGATACGCAATCGCTCTGTCGTTAAAGAGAGAAGCAAAAACATCTTTCATGGCATCGAATACTGCGTCGATACCTACGATATTAAGGTGGGTTTCTTGCTGGCCAGCAAAAGAGGCGTCTGGTAAATCTTCAGCCGTTGCCGAAGAACGCACTGCGACTGCCAGTTCTTTATTGCCATCTTGCAGTTCGCTAAAAAATACTCGAACATCAGCCTCTAGTTCCGCAGGGAAAGGCGCAGCTAAAATCCATTGGCGAATATCGGAACCCGCCGCCGCTAGAGCATTTACATCGTCAATATCAAGACCGTTTAAACGCTGGTCGATCCTTTCATCTAAACCTTCATAGGACAAAAATTGAACATAAGCATCGGCCGTGGTTGCAAAACCATTGGGTACCGATACCTGCAAGGCAGACAAATTACTGATCATTTCACCCAGTGAAGCATTCTTACCGCCCACCTTATCGACATCATTGATCGAAACTTGATCAAACCAAAGCGCATTCTGTGTCAAAGCCCTTCTCCTAAGATAATTACTGACATATATTGACTGTTAACTAATATAATCGTGCAAATGACATTTTACCACCAAGTAGGACTTATGAAACGTTACGCTTTTTTTATTTCTGATGGCACAGGCATTACTGCCGAAACTTTAGGCAATAGTTTACTGTCTCAATTCGAAAGCATCCAGTTCGAACGTATAACAATGCCGTATATTGATAGTGAAGAAAAAGCCCGATCAGCGGTGGGAGAAATTAATAAAGCCCAACAAGAATCAGGACAGACCGCCATCGTTTTTGATACGGTTGTTGATAAAAACATTCGTAAAGTGATCGATGAAGCCCAAGCCTTTAAAGTCGACATTTTCTCAACCTTCCTATCCCCCCTCGAAAGAGAACTCGGTGAAAAATCTTCCTATACCGTTGGTAAGTCTCACCAAAGTGCATTAAGTGATAGCTACGTCGCCCGCATCGACGCGATAAACTATGCCTTAGATAACGACGATGGAGCCCGCACTCGCTATTACGATGAAGCTGACATCATATTGGTGGGAGTATCTCGTAGCGGTAAGACCCCAAGCTGCCTATATATGGCAATGCAATTTGGAATTAAAGCGGCCAACTACCCGATCACCGAAGACGATATGGAAGAACTGGATTTACCAGACTGCTTAAAAGAGAGAAAAGAGAAACTATTTGGCCTAACAATCGACCCCGATAGACTATCAGCGATCCGCAACGAACGTCGCGCCAAGAGTCGCTATGCTTCGCTCAAACAGTGCTATCACGAAGTAGATGAAGTTGAGCTATTGTTCGAGAAAAATCACATTCCCTATTTATCAACAACAGATGCTTCAGTTGAAGAAATCTCAACACGAATTATGGCTGCCGCTAACTTAAAGCGTCGATTAAATTAACGGGTAATTTAATCCTAGCGAGTACTTTACACTCAAACCAGGTGCTCGCTCACAAATACTCATTTAATAATTGAGCTATCACCTTAGGGCGAACATAAACTAGGCTATGATCCGTATTAGCCAATACCTCAATTTTCCAATCTGCCTGATGCTGCTGTATTTTTTCTTGCGCTAGCAATAAGCCAGGATTCGATAATCCACCAATGATACCAATGCCCGCAGGGATCGCAATAATAAGAGCTTCTAATTTATATTCATCTAGCTGTTCGGCATAATGCGATACCGCTGCCAATGCATTAGCAAAACCATGAGGGCGTTTTTTTAACCGCTCTACCGCCATTTTGTCCATTTGAATACTGCGCTTACGCTTAGGTGAAACCAAATCTAAAAAATCAACATAATGCTCATCTATATCAGGGTTATTCTTTATATTCGCAGCGATTGGAATAAAAGACTGACGAAAAGTTAATGCCGCTTGCAGAGACTGATCACTAAATAATGCAGGCTCAATCAAGCCAAGCTTTTTAATATTAAAATCAGGATGCGATGCACCATCTAACTCCAGTTTAGCTTCTCGATTAAGCTCAAGAGCCACCAAGCCTCCCAATGAATATCCAACCAAATCAAATTCAAACCAGTCATGGTGGCGAAATAGAGAGAATAATGAATTGCAGATATCCGCGATACTAAAAGAGCACTTGTCAGACGATTCGTGAAAACTTTCGCCCATACCCAATAAATCAGGGACTAGAACTTCATCCCAGTGCTTTAAGTAATTGACGATAAAAGTCCAGGTTAGCTCCCCTGCGACACCCGCTCCGTGCAATAGGACAATACGCTTAGGTTTACTAATAGATTCATCTGAAGGTGTTCGTTGAAATAGAGTATAAGCAAGGGTGGATTCCCCCTGCTCAAAGTAATAGCGTTGTCTATTCACCCTCTCCGCTATCCTCATCACTATCCTCATCACTATCCTCTCGACTAGTCGCTTCGCTGTTATATGACGAAGAATCTCGAATTACAGCTAATGAATAATTCGATAGCGCTTCTTGCTGCTCGTTTTTCATAAATACAATTAGATATTTAATTTCAGGATCCGCAACTTCCAGCATGATTTTTTTATAAGCTAAATCTTTCCACGTTTGCTCAACAAACACTCCTTTCACGGATGATTCTAAATAAAGGGGTTTTAAGTCTTCTGACAGGGCAATGACCTCAAAGCTGGATTCTTCTTCAACTTCAAAGGCTTTAATTAATAATATTTCACGAGGGTTAAGGTCTTCAACAGCAAAATATCCGGCGGCCACATCGGAGCTTTGTGTTTTGAATAAAAACTCAGCCCCATCTACTCGATAACTGCCAGAACCGTTCATTTTGACTTTAGTTGTGAACGCTTCTAAATAATTTTCACAACACAAACCTTGCATGACAAAATCTGGTAATCGAAAAGGCGGCGCAAAAACACTGTCGTAAACCACTTCCGTCGCACTAAATTCAATCATGACATCTGGTTTAACTTCACTTCGAATAATACCTTGGGCATCAGTCCAGGTGTAAAATGGTTTTTCACCTTTAGGTTTATCTTTTAATTTCTGTTGAAATTTTTCTTCACTGGGATAGTCCGCTGAATCAAAATCTTGTTGCTGGCTAGAAGTTTCTTCAGGCTTAGATTGGATCAGGGTATTGTGAACATTACCCTGGGCGTCAACCCAGGTATAGTATTTTTGCTCCGCCAGAGATGGCAGAGCAAGAAGCATTAAACCAAACAGTAATGCGAATTGAATTAGAACTTGGTTCGATACGTTATACCGACCGCGCCAATGGTTAACTTGGTTTTCACATCCAATCCAGGATAAGGGTTGGTTACCGTACATGTTAAGCAATTCCTGTTCAACGCGTTACTAGAATTTGAATACGGCCCTACATCCGTTTCACTTTGAGGGTCTGCTTTAATTGTTTCACGGGACTCCATAAAGGCGAAAGCTAGATCAACAACAGAGTCTTTATCCCACTGATAGCCCATGCCCATAGAGTACATTTCCATAAAGCCTAATGGAGCTTGAATACTACGAGCATCATCAGGAATCGAAGAAGCACGGGGTTCATAGCCTGCACGCAATTGTACACGAGAATTCAAATCATAAGCGAATCCATAGGCTGGACTCCAAACACTTTTGAACCCCAGAGGCTGTCTTAAAGTAGTATCTGTAACCAACTCTGGTGCCATGATCTTAGCAGAACTTAAAAAACTCACAGGGCGATCAAACTGCAAGGTTAACGCATCCCACTTGTCAAAATCTGTCCAGCCTAGGTCAAAGTTAAATTGAAAATCTTCAAAAAACTTTAATTTAATACCTGTTTGAAAACGCTGCGGGAAAACTTGCTCAGTTGAAACCAAGCCTGTTTCTTTCTTAATACCACTAGGCAATTGGAAAATTGCACCACCGATGGCACCAAATATCGTCGACTGTAGCTTACGAAAGAAACCAGCAAAGTCATCGGTATACTCTAACTCATAAGTCCCCTTCAAGTGAGTTCTTGCTTCACTTTGATAAGTGGCCCCCCAAGCAAACCACTCATTAGGCTCCCATAAAAAGCCGGTATTAAATGATGGTGATAAAGACTCCATGGTTTCAATCTTCAATGTACCTACGTCATCATAAGGGCCAATATTACCACCACATAAGGCGACTAAAGGCACCAAGGGATCATTACCTGTTGGCTCTCCAGTTACATCATCAAAACAACCAAATGCATCCTGTAACTGTTCCGCTACTGCAATCAAAATATTAGGCGCACGTAAATCTTGTTCTAAGGCGAGAACATGCTGACTGAATAGAAAGCTTGCTCCTACTGAAAACTCATCATTAACTTTATAGCCAAATGAAGGTGTCAAATAACTTAAACGCTGCATCGCTACTTTTTTAGCCTGATAACGACCAGGGTCATCATCAGCTTTGGCAAAACCACCGGCTAAAGGAATATAGACCGCATTAGCAAAGGTAAATCGTGAGCCTTCTGGGCGGATTGACATTCCTGCCCCAGGTAACTGCATAATGGGCAGAGTATCCATAGGAACAATACCTACGCCGGGAATAAAAGCAGCCGCACTGGCCTCGCCTTTTTGCCCTGCAACCGGGTCCTCGCTAACATCTAATAATTGCCCTTCCCCATCATAATCCTCAGGAACATCGAACTCCGTTTCTACATTCAGATAAATATTCTGTAATGAGAACTGAATTTGACGACCATCCAGCTTTGTAAGGCCGGCGGGATTGAAGTGGATACTCATGATACCAACAGGATCTGCGGTCACTGCATTACCCAGTGACATGGCCTTGGTATCTAAGAATAAGTTTGTAGCTAACTGCGCGTGCGTACTTCCCGCCGCTAGACCTAAAGTCAGCAGCGTTAAACGCTTAACCATCGCAAAATTCATAAATTTCTCCTTTTTTGCGATGCTTACAAGCTAGCTTTCACGCCTTCGATATCGATTGGCATAGAAAAACCAACAATAAAGTCTGGAGCAGATTCCGTCATACCAAAGCCAACATTAATATTGGTAATGGTCTTAGGTGATACGCGCACACCCAAAGCAAAGTTCATAATACCTGTGACCTGACTACCCGTTGTAGAAGAAATTTTCTTGCCACTACGCTCCAATACAAACTTGGTTTTATCGTTATACGATGCTTGGAAAGAAACACTTAAAGAAACATCATAAGATAGAGAATAAGCGAACCCCATTGAGCCTGATAAAGAACTACCAGGGTGTACTTCTTTTAAGATGGCGCCATCACGAACCTGATTTAAATCCGTTTCTGGAATACTATAACCATAAGTACCTGAACCGAATAAAACAACTGGGTCTAGTACTTTAGAAACACTCGCTCCACCACTAAAACTATAAGTACCTGAACCACTGGCTAGGTGCTTAGAAGTATCAATTTCATAAGGGCTATCACCGGTTTTTAACTTCAAAGAACCGAAGAGTGTTTTACTCATTGCGCCAGGGATAATCCCCCAAGGCTGCCAACGAACCGTACCACTCATATCACCTAGGGAAAAGTTAGTAATTTCCGCTTCAGTATCGAATTTAGCAACCAACGGTAAGCGACCACCGATAGTAATATTATCCATCAAACCATAATCAAGACTGAAAGAATTAGTAAAGGTATGAGATGCTGCAGGCGATACGTCCGCACTTAAAATATCAGAACCACCCGTCGCTTCACCTTCACTATTGACCTGAGGCGCAATAGTTAAATTCAGACGTTGATCACCATAATAGCTGTAATCAAAGCTGTAGTTTAAACCTAATCCACCCTGCTTAAGTAATGAGTAGCTGTTTTCCGCAGCTTCAAATACTTCTTCCAATGCTTGTTCCGTATCAGCATCAGAATCCTGTTTAGTTAACGCATCACGTGCTTGTGAAACATCCGCGGCGTGAACCAAAGAAGTACCAGTTGCACTAAGAGCGATCAATAGTAACGATGAATGCAGCTTAATCCCCATTGGAATCCCTATCTTTTTTAAGTTCTTATTTTAATTATTTAGTTATAAATGGTATTACTAGAGAGCTTCTAGTTAGTTACGTTTATAACGTAATGTTTTCTGAATACGACGGTCTTCTACCGCCGTATTGCCAAATAAATCATCATCACAAGTCCAACAAATTGAGTTGAATTTGCTTGGGTCATCCTGACTATAAAACTCAACCGGATCCGTAGGATATCGTTCTTCACCTTCGTCATTTAAATCTGGATCGCCATTCGCATCACGCAAGATATCAAATTTGTAGAAAGCGTTATTTTTTAACATTGCAATTTTGTTATAAAAGTTACCATCAACAGGCATAGCAAAGTGTGGGAATTCTTTAAAGGTATTTTCAGCGATTATGTAGTCAGAAACATAGCGTAAATCTTGTTCTTGCAATTCCAAGCCACTTGCGGGCTTGTGACCGTTCGGGAAAACAATAAACAGAACGTTATTATCCCAGATTTCTAAGAAGCGGTGCATGGTAAAACTGATATTACCTAGTGCAGGGTCAGCAACAAATACTCGACCGTCATAGACTGCACGAATAACAACAAAGTGTTTAAAGCCAGCATATTCGATAGGAGCAATTGCTGGGTGATCAAGTTCTTCTAGATCAGAAGCTTGAGCTTTAAAGCCACCAGATGGGTGACCCAGTGCCGTTACTAGACGTTTCATATCCAATAACGAGAAACCACGACGTTCAACGATACGCTCAGTCTCACCAAAGCGTAATAGACCTTCCATCACTTGACGTTCTTGGAAGTTACGGCCTAGATAGAAATCGAGTACGGTCGTGAGTGCCGCAGAACCGCAGCTATAATCGTATGCCTGACGCACAACGTTATTGAAACGCTGAGCTTCTAACGGTTCGACATTAACAACAACGTCTTGCTGACCTGGTTCAGTATTAGCAACACGATAGACGATATCACCCTCTTTACGATCTGGAATGATAGCCAGTTCGTTTACGATAGAGAATGCGATGATTGAACCCAATAAAATAATTAGCACAATAGTTGGCTTAAGCCCCTCCTGGATTATTATTATTTGTACTTCCAGTAATGGACTTCATGTTACAGAAGTTTACTCAAAAGACCACTTTTTATTACAAACAATTCAAGGATTTAGGGAATCTTTACGATGAAAAAGGACAAAATAAGCCATGCTAATCACACAGAATTGAGCCATATTTACATCAAATTAGGACAGAGAAAAATACCACAAACTTAATTATTACAAACATAAAAAAACCCGCCGTAGCGGGTTTTTTATTGCACTAAACTTAGCTTTGGCCAATCAACGTATGATTAGCAAGCAATGATTAGTGGCCATAGATCTTCTGAGTCATACCAGCAAGATTCAAGTTTGCAATCGAAACTGAACCAATTGAAGCACCACCAATACTAACAGAACCAATATTAATAGTACCTGCAATTTGCCCCATTTCAATACTAACGCCGGTAGCATCAGCCCAGATAGTCTGCTCTACAGTTACCATACCACCATCAGCACCCATGAATGACATGTTTTCGATACCGATTGCTGCACCAGTAGCAGCGGCAGCGTTACTTGTACCAACTACAGCATTGTATGTTGCAACAAGCGCATTATCTGCAACGTCATCACTAGCTGCAACACCATCAGCATTAAACGTTAAATTACCCGCTAGAGCTGGAGCAGTTTCTAAAGTGTTTTTAGCAGCTGCAACGCCATATGAAACGTCAGTCTGATCCTTAGTATAACCAAAAATACCTGCATCCAAATCATTCAAACGGAACGAAGATGTCATACCAATCGCCATAGCAGCAGTAGCTGTTGATGTTGCGCCAGCAGCTGAAACAAGACCACCATGGTTTGATAGATTATAGATAGTAGTAGTAGACTCACCTAGGTCAGCATTAATGCTCAAGTTATTCACAAGCTCAGCTTCACCACTTGTAGCACCTTGAAGTAATACAGCACTTGAATTTGCAGTGCCGCCCAAGGAAACCACTACACCACTAACACCGTTTCCAGCTGAAACTGCAGAGTCAGTTACAGAACCGTCAGCAGCCAAAGTCTTATTGAAAAGCGCATCTTCGCCTTTCATTGTCATCAATAAATCACCTTCATCACTAACATCAATAGTCTGAATTAGTTTTGAAATGCCAGAGATTGAGATATTTTGCATGGCAACAGAACCACCATCAAATGTCGCAAGTGGATTCACAATATTATCGTCAGTTTCATCAAGTAAGCGATCACCATTAACCAAATCAGTAGACGCCGTATCTGTATAGGTCACTTCTTCAATAGTGATAGCAGAACCAGCATTAATAGAAATTTCTACAGTCACACCAGCCTGACCAGTAGTATCACCCATTAGGGCATCATCCATTGGCGTAAGTTCAGCTTGAGCCATGAAAGGCGCTGCTGAGATAGCTGCTGCTAAAGTAATTTTTTGAAAAGTTTTCATGAGTGCACACTCCGTTATTTTATGATTATTGAGTAGTTTCCCTACTCTCATTCTCTGTTTCGAGAATTAATCATGCATAGTTCATTTTTATTGTTATATTTCCAACCGAACTATTGGTGAGTTCAGAAGTTGAACAAAAGATATTATGCGGCCGATAATTTGTCTAGAGATATTTCAACATTTACCTAAGATTTTTTGTAAACTACAGACACTTAGCAACATGTGTCTTTAATCTTTACCATTTACTGATGTTTTGACACTTTTATCAGCCAATTTTAAAGCGATCCCCCATTTTTTATGCCGTTTAATGACAACAAACCAGCTGATAAACATTGTATAGGCAATAGTATCCTCAGCCTTATTGGATTAGCCAAACACTTTGGTGAATCCAATAACTGCAAGGGTTTAATCTCTACCACCAATTTAACTAGTGATTCTTTTGGCGAAGAACCTCATCAAAAGCCCTGCTTATTGCTTAGTCAGCTTAGTGGCAATATAGACAAGCAAGGTTCAAAAACGGGCTATAGCTTTTATATGGCAAACCCGAAGGACTCCGTAAGACTTCAAACGGACACTGAAATTCGCCAGTGGCATCAGAATTTAGCACTCACAGCGCCTTCGAATGAAGAATCTAAATTCGCTTACATCCCCTTCCAATCAGGCTGGGTCGGTTATTATTCCTACCCTAATAAACAGGGTAAGATCGCTGAGTTTCATTATTACCCTTGGTGCATCTGCCTTGATCACCAGAGCAATGAATTTCACCTATTAGGACAGCCAGACGACAAAGCCCTCGCAGCCTTCAAGCTTTTAACGAATACACACAAACGGAATTATCTACTTGGCTTAGCTCAGGCACAAAATGACTTTAAAGCAGAAGCATTTTCTGCAAAATGGCAGAAGACGGATTACGAGGAAGCTTTTTATAAAGTCCAAGATTACCTTCGTGACGGGGATTGTTATCAGGTTAATTTAACTCAACCTCATAGCGCTCTTTATTCTGGTTCAGCCATAGACACCCTATCTCCACTCTATAAAGCGCTAAATCCGAGTTATGGCTGTTACTTCGAAGGGCAAGACTGCCAACTTGTGAGTGTCAGCCCAGAACGTTTTATCAGTATCGATGCCTTAGGGCGATTAGAAGCTAAGCCTATTAAAGGGACAATCAAGCGCAGTGATAACCCCAAATTGGATCAGCAGTTAATTGATGAACTGAGTCGCAGCGCTAAAAACCAAGCTGAAAACCTAATGATCGTCGATCTACTTCGAAATGACCTAAGCATGTCGGCCCTACCCGGTAGTGTAAAAGTAGATAACCTATTCGAATTAGAAAGCCATCCGAACGTACATCATCTTGTAAGTACGATCAGTGCACAGCTCAAACCTGAGATTAGTCCTGCGGTCGCTATCGAAAATGCCTTCCCTGGAGGTTCTATTACAGGGGCCCCGAAAAAACGGGCCATGGAGATCATTGAAGAACTTGAAGCTCAGCCAAGATCTCTTTATTGCGGCAGTTTTGGTTACTACTCAGATACGGGCAATACCGACTTTAATATATTGATTCGCAGTTTAGAGTTTCGCGACAATACAATCACCTGCTGGGGTGGTGGAGGTATAACTGTCGATTCAGATTGTGATGATGAGTACGAAGAGAGCCTAACCAAGATACGCCGGATAATGGAAACTGTAGAAAAGATCTAACCCATCTTCTATTCTTTATGACTTTCCCTTCCTCTGTGCAGCGAAGTGCTCTGTGTTCTCTGTGGTTAAACCGCTTTTTTGTCGCCATACAGTCTGGGCAACCCATTTGATATACGAAAAAGCTATTAACCACAGAGGGCTCAGAGAACACAGAGGAAAAACAAAGAAGGAAAGAATAAATAAAGAATGGTTAGAGCACCTAAGGAATTAGGTGCTGCCTTTTAAAACGTGAATTAAATCTTGGACTAAAGTGTTAATTCGCGATTTGAAGCTTTTAAGAATTCTTTCTTAAGGTCTTCGTATTCATGCACTGCAGGGAACTGAGGGAATTCTTCAATTACATTCTTAGGTGACTTGAACAAGATACCGGCATCAGCTTCAGCCAACATCGTTGTATCGTTGTAAGAGTCGCCTGCTGCGATTGTGCGGTAATAGATGGTTTGCAACGCGCGGATAGACTGACGCTTTGGATCAGCTTGACGCAAGTGGTAATTTACTACTCGGCCTTCTTCATCTGTTTCTAAACGATGGCAGAATAACGTTGGAAAACCCAACTGACGCATCAACGGCTGAGAGAACTCATAGAAAGTATCCGACAAGATAATTACCTGAAAACGCTCACGTAACCAGTTAACAAACTCAATTGCGCCATCCAAAGGCTTAAGCGTCGCAATTACTTCTTGGATATCTTGTAATTTGAAACCGTGCTCATCAAGAATACGAAGGCGCTGCTTCATTAATACGTCGTAATCTGGAATATCACGAGTAGTTGCTTTTAACTCTTCAATGCCCGTTTTATTGGCAAATTCAATCCAAATTTCAGGGATCAATACACCTTCAAGATCTAAGCATGCTACTTCCACAAGACTCTCCAAATTATTACATTAATTAAAAAGCGTACTCTAACAGTAAATCCATCAAACACAATAGTAAGAAGACATCGCTCAATAGCGTTTTAATTATATAAATAGTAGGTTTAATTATTTTAAAGCATATAGCCAATTATGCTACGCTAGCTAAAAATAGACTTATAAAATCAATGATTAAACCTGTGATAGAGAATATTGATATGCTTGATCTCGACCAAATAAATCAAGACTTCGCTGACAAGCGTCCTAAAGACCTGATAAAACACGCGATTGAAACTCACGGAAAAATCGCCGTCAGCTTTAGTGGCGCTGAAGATGTCATCCTCGTCGACATGGCGACTAAGATTGACCCTAACGTACAAGTTTTCTGCCTTGATACTGGCCGCTTACACCCAGAAACGTATCAATTTATAGAAAAAGTACGCAAGCACTACAACATCCAAATTGAATTAATGTCTCCTGAGCAAGCTGCGCTTGAAGCATTCAGTAAAGAAAAAGGCTTGTTCAGCTTTTACGAAGATGGCCACAAAGAGTGCTGCGGTGTGCGCAAGATTGCACCCCTTAAACGCAAGTTAACGACTTTGGATGCTTGGGTTACTGGCCAGCGTAAAGATCAAAGTCCGGGTACCCGTACTGAAATCGCTTTATGTGAGAAAGACAACTTCCCTGGCGCAGGCGAGGTGCTATATAAGTACAACCCATTAGCCAACTGGACATCGGCTCAGGTTTGGGAATATATAAAGATTTTTGACGTGCCTTTTAATGAGTTACATAACCAAGGCTACATCAGCATCGGCTGTGAACCTTGTACTCGCCCTGTGCTACCAAATCAGCATGAGCGTGAAGGCCGCTGGTGGTGGGAAGGCGGTGATCATAAAGAGTGTGGTTTGCACGCTGGAAATATTATCGGCAAAGGCTAAAACGAAGAGCAAATGCGGTATTTACCACAGAGGTCACAGAGCCGTTTCACTACACAGAGGAAGGATTAACGGAAAAGAAGAGGGATTCTTCAATTTTTCCACTTCTTTAATCTTTACCTCTGTGATCTCTGAGCCCTCTGTGGTTAAACGCTTTTGTCTTTAGTGCTCAGGCAAATCCACATCCTGAAACAGCTCATCCATTTCCTGCTTACCATGGCACTGAGTCGCTTTATCAACCATGGCCGCGGTTAGATGTGGCGCAAATCGTTCAATAAAGTCATACATATAACCACGCAAGAAGGTCCCCTTGCGGAAACCAATTTGCGTCACGCTTGAAGCAAACAAGTGGCTCGCATCAATCGCCACAAGATCATCATCTAGATTTTCATCAATCGCCATTGTTGCCACGATACCAATGCCTACGCCCAATCGAACATAAGTTTTAATCACATCGGCATCAGCTGCGGTAAATACAACCCTAGGGGTTAGGTTTTTGCTCTTAAAAGCCTCATCAAGCTTAGAGCGCCCAGTAAAACCAAATACGTACGTTACCAAGGGGTAAGCGGCGACTTCTTCTAGCGTTGGATTCGGGTGATTGGCTAGCGGATGATCTTTTGGCACTAGAATACTGCGGTTCCAGCGATAGCATGGCATCATGATTAAATCGCCAAAAAGCTCCATAGCTTCTGTCGCAATGGCAAAGTCTACTCCGCCATTCGCCGCCATCTCAGCGATTTGCATCGGTGTGCCTTGATGCATGTGCAATGAGACGTCAGGGAATTTACCCATAAAGCTTTCAATGACACTCGGTAGTGCATAGCGGGCTTGAGTATGCGTCGTCGCAATCGACAAGCTGCCCTTAGTTTCGTCACTAAATTCTTGCGCAACCTGCTTAATACTTTCTACTTTGCGCAAGATTTCACCGGCAACTTTAAGGATGGCCTCCCCCGCAGGAGTGATTCGAGTGAGGTGTTTTCCACTACGAGCAAAAATCTCGACCCCTAGCTCATCTTCCAAAAGTCGAATTTGCTTACTGATACCCGGTTGAGATGTATAGAGCACTTGAGCAGTCGCTGACACGTTTAAATCGTGATGAGCTACCTCCCAAATATAACGCAATTGCTGCAGTTTCATATTTCCTCCACGCCTCAACCTTCAAAAAAGTTATAAAAATATAAATAAATATTCCTTTCCAGAATAGCTGGAAACCTATATTTTACCAGTCTTCTCTATTTCTTAGACTCATATTAGTACTTTAGACCATATTCATGGATATTTTGTTATATATCTTAGCCGGCGCTGCAGTTGGCTTCATTGTAGGTATCACAGGCATTGGTGGCGGAGCGTTAATGACGCCCCTTTTGCTGCTATTTGGCTTTCCGCCAAATATCGCTGTGGGTACCGATTTAATGTACGCCTCACTGACGAAAGCCAGTGGCGTTATCAGCCACCACAAGCAAAAACACGTGGAGTGGAAGCTGGTTAAACTACTGGCAATCGGTAGTATTCCGGCCGCGCTCATCACGGGCTATTCACTGCAAAATATTTTTGAAGATTCCGAAAGCTATGAAGCACTGATAAAAAATAGCCTTGGCTTTATGCTTTTACTGACGGCTTTTGTTGTTATTTTCCGCAAACAGCTACAGCGCTTCACCTTACGCAGCAAATCCAGTAGCGAAAAATCGCGCGATGCTCTGACGTTATTCATGGGGATTGTATTGGGCGTACTGGTTACCTTAACGTCTGTAGGCGCCGGTGCTATTGGTACCGCCGTGTTGATGCTACTTTACCCTGCACTACGCTCTTCTCACGTTGTAGGCACTGATATTGCCCACGCAGTACCGCTAACAGCCTGCGCAGGCTTAGTCCATATGGCTTTAGGTAATGTTGATTTTGGATTGTTATTTGCTTTACTCGTGGGTTCGATACCGGCGATCCAGTTAGGCAGCAAGGTTTCTCACCACCTACCAGACAATGTGCTTAAGCCTTTATTAGCGAGTATTTTATTCTTCTTAGGCGCTAAATACGCTTTCTTTAGCTAATACTACCGTTAATATCGCAGCTAATGATACGCCGTCCGCTTAGAGCATGCGGCGTAAGGGCTCGTTGCGGGCAACACCTAGCTGATTCGTTACTCTCGTCAAAGGCACCATCAATACGGGTACAGCACTACGCTGAAGTACCTTAGACGCGACAGATCCAAGTCCTCCCATCATTTCTCCATGCTCGCCATGGGTTCCCATGACAATCATATCGATATTATGATCATCGGCATATTGTAGAATTGAATCGGCTGCTTGACCTCGAACAACGCTAATTTCACCTAAAAACGACTCATCATCATCGCCGGTAAACTCTGACGCCATGGTATCTGAGATTCTCTCTTTAATGGTTCCCATCACATCTTGAACCCCCTCTTTACGCAGATGATCAAGATCTTCTTGGGGTAGAAATATATCTAAAATAGATTCTGCAAAAACTCCCATGGGTTCAATCACATGAATAATATCGACCTTGGCTTCAAACTGCTTAGACAACTCCAGTGCATGACACAAAACATAAGGACCTAGAACTCCAAGATCAGTGGCGAATGCTATTTTTTTTATCATATCGGTTAGCCTACTACTCATTCAGGCAAGTTTAAAAGAAGGCATATTGTTCATATAAATAAGATCACCTTCACTTCAATTGATCATAGCAGTGGAATTAACACTCGTTCTTTCTTCTTACAAAAACCTACATAGTTGTCACATCTGTTACTTAGAGCGCTAGAAATAACGCATAAATTTCTGGCGAGAGCCGCATTTCGGCCTATTCTTTTAAATATCAAACATTAAGGAGATAAGTATGAGCAGTGAGTTAGATGGTGATGCGCTATTAACGGTTGATCAAGTGGCAGAAATTTTAAAACTTAAGCCAGTTACGGTTAAACGCTACGCCCGTGAAGGCCTATTAAATGGAAAACAAGAGAAAAACGAATGGCAGTTTCTGACATCTGACATCGAAAAATTTAAAGAAATACAAGCTAAGCTGTGATGATCCACCGCTATTTATTCAGATTGAATTAACCATTCAATCTGAAGCTTTGCTTTTTGCCCCCTACCAAACGCCCTTTCGTACTACCAAAAGCTCGATTCAGAGTTATTTTTGAAAAAACATGACATTTACCGTATTAATCACCGATAAAAGCGTGTGCAACACTGCTATGATTTGTCATAATCTGGCGATAACATTAATTAACATCGAATACCGCATATAGGACGTGAGATGACTGATATCCGTGTTGAAGACCTCAACATAAGCTCCATTGAAACTCTAATTACTCCCGATCAGTTAAAAAGCCAGCTTCCGCTGAGTACTGAAATTGTTGATAATATCCGCTCTGGTCGCCAAGAGGTTCGTGACATTCTTGACCGTAAAGATAAGCGCATCTTTTTAGTGGTTGGCCCTTGCTCTATCCACGACGTTGAAGCCGCTAAAGATTATGCTCAACGTTTAAAAGTTTTAGCTGAAGAAGTAAAAGATACACTTTGCATTGTTATGCGCGTTTACTTTGAAAAGCCAAGAACAACGGTCGGCTGGAAAGGTTTAATTAATGACCCTTACCTGAATGATTCATTCAAAATTGAAGATGGCTTAAAGATTTCTCGTCAACTGCTAATCGATTTAGCAGCAACTGGGCTGCCTTTATCAACGGAAGCTTTGGATCCGATCTCACCTCAGTATATGCAAGACTTAATCTCCTGGTCTGCTATTGGTGCACGCACAACAGAATCTCAGACTCACCGTGAAATGGCTTCTGGTCTATCTTCTGCAGTAGGCTTTAAAAACGGTACTGACGGTAACCTAACCGTTGCAACCAATGCCTTGAAATCTGTTGCCAATCCTCATCGCTTCTTGGGCATCAACCAAACAGGCCAAGTTTCTATCGTTGAAACTGCTGGCAACCCTTATGGCCACATCGTATTGCGCGGTGGCGGCGGTAAGCCAAACTATGACTCAGTCAACATTGCTCAGTGCGAGCAAGCACTTGAAAAGTCAGGCCTTCCGCAGAACATCATGGTTGACTGCTCACACGAAAACTCTAGCAAAGATGCGGCAATCCAGCCTCTTGTTATGGAAAACGTGACAAACCAAATATTGGAAGGTAATAAGTCCATTATTGGTTTGATGATTGAGTCGAATATCGAATTCGGTCGACAAGATATTTGCGAAAACATCGCTGATATGAAATACGGCCAATCGGTAACAGATGCCTGCATCAGCTGGAGCATGACCGAAGATTCAATTCGCAGCATGCACCAGAAACTGAAAGAAGTACTACCAGCGCGTTAATCCCTAAAACATTAGAGATTAAACCTAAAAAGCCGGACTAACTAAAAAGTTAGCCCGGCTTTTTTATGAGCTTACTATCTCTTAAGTTCTCCCCCCACTGACACTCTTTTCTTTCCTCTGTGCAGCGAAGCGCTCCGTGCCCTCGGTGGTAAAAGGCTCTTGATTTTTTTCTTATAAAATCAAACCAAAGCCGCATCAAATACCCTCAAGAAGTCTTCAGGCTCAGGACGAACACGATAATTATCGGTCAAGTCCGCAAAAATAATCTTGCCATCATTATTCGTCATAACGACTGTCGGCATTACCGTATCACTGTCATACCCCAAAGCCTGCAAGCCCATCGGCAAGCCATTTTTAGCAATGATCCGCAAAGAGTCAGCTGCCTTATTATCTTCGTCAATCAAGAAGTTCATATTCACATCAAAGCGCTTAGCCAGACCCTTGGTATGCCCTTCTGATTGAGGGCTCACCATATAGATCTTTATCCCACGCACTTCTAGTTGACGATACTGGGCTGCCACTTCTTTGATTTGCGCCATACACAAAGGACACCAGTTACCACGATAAAACATTATCAAGCTGGCTTGCTGACTAATATCTGCAGAAGTCACAGAGTTACCTTCAACATCCTTTAATGAAAAATGAGGCAATTTTTTACCTACGACCAGTAATGCATTATCTTCTCGACCAAAGCGGCTATACCAAAAAACATAGGTTAAATTGCCCAGTAAAGCGATTACCATGCTGATCAAAGATAAAGCATACCCCTGTCCTTCTTTTAGCGCTATTACACTTCCAAGTAGGCCAAGCACGATTGTCACCAAGGGTATTAAGAATAGAAAATTTAAGTTCTCACTGGTACGAGCCGTTCGATAGAGAAATAAATTCCCCAAAAATAATGGGAAAGGTAGCGCCGCAATGAGTGCTAACGAGGTTAGCCATATAGGCTCCGCTTGCTCACCGATAAAAGGCAAAGCAAAGAGCCCCAATGCCACAACGGGATATCCGCCGATAAATAATGATTTAGTTAACATAATTCTTCCTTCTTACTTAATTGTTTTAATGTCCAATGAATTTGTTGCTCTAAAATGCTTTTCTCCAAGCCCAGCTGGCATTGAAGTCGCCAACCGAGTAACTGAGTAAATAGCCATTCGCCATATTGAATACTGGCTTGTTCATCCAGCTCTTTTCTGAGTTGATGGATAAACCCTTCCTTTACTGGCTGCATCAACTGCCCAGCCAACTGATTTAACTCAAGATCAACCTTTGCGGATTCAGCAATGGTGTTGACCAATAAACAGCCCTTAGCCGACAACTCCTGCGCAGGAGCGATTAAGACGATATTAAAAAACTGCCTTATCGCTTCAATTGGTGCTGCGTTATCATTCAATAAGGTCATGCTGAGCAACTGTTTCGTTTGTTCTGCATAGGTATGTAGGCAAAGTTCAAAGAGCTGGCGCTTATCACCGAAATTATTATAAAAACTACTGCGACTGAGCTTCATCGCAGCCAATAAGTCCGCTAACGATGTCTCGCTATACCCTTTAAGCCAGAAGCACTCTATTGCTTTAGCAATAACTTGCTGCTGATTAAATTCTTGCGGTCTTGCCATTTAACCCCTCTCTCATTTTGAAGCGATTGATATTGCCACTCAAATACTCCGACCCCATTATGAACCAATCGTTCCACAACAAAGTAAATAAAACCCGAAATAATCGGGTTTTATTTACTTTGTTGTGATTCTTGCTTATTTAAAATAAGCATTCTCGGTCACAGTATGGTCTGTATCGTCTTTTACCCCAGTTAGTTCTGGGATTTTGTCTAATAACGTTGTCTCAACACCATCTTTCAGTGTCATCTCAACTGCACTACAACCCTGACAACCACCACCAAATTTCAATACCGCCACCATTTCGGCGGTGATTTCAACCAAGCTCACTTCACCACCATGAGACGCTAGACCTGGATTGATTTCGGTATACAGCAAATAGTTGATACGTTCATTAACTGGGCTATCCGCGTTCACTTTCGGCATCTTAGCATTCGGTGCTTTAATCGTAAGCTGACCACCCATGCGATCTTTAGCAAAATCGATAATCGCTTCTTCTAAATAGGCAGTACTCATAACATCAACATAGACACGTAGCTTGTCCATCGCCTGAAGCACGTCATTGACGTTGATTTCATCAGGACGGCAATAGGCTAAACACGTCTCAGCATACTTGGTGCCTGGTTGAGTGATAAAGATACGCACCGCCATGCCTTCGACGTTTTGCTTTTCTAAAAGCTCTGCCAAATACTCTTCTGCGGATGGGGTGATCTCTATGTACTGCGTCATGATGTTTTACCTTAAAAGCTATATGCGCGCATTGTATCCTTTTTATTTTACAACGCATCACTTTTTGATGAAATACACCGTTTTATCTAGACTTAGATTACATTTTCATTAAAGCCCGCATGCTCTATACGGTTATAATCGAGATTTAACTGCGCTTCATTCATGTTCCCATTGAACTTATTTCATCTGATGTAGTTAAGACATTAGAAGCAGTTCCTGATAAAATGTGCGCCTAATTTTTACAGTCTAGTTTTACACTTTAGTTTTATAGTCTAGCTAGCAATTGCAGTGGTAGAGAATCAAATGGATCGTCAACAGCGTTTAGAAATACTTCATAGCACCCTGAAAACCCGCGCCCTTATTTTAGATGGTGGTATGGGGACCTTAATTCAGGCGCACCAGCTAGAAGAAGCGGATTACCGCGGTGACCGCTTTGCCGATTTAGAGCAAGAAATCAAAGGTAATAACGACCTTTTGGTTTTGACTCAACCAGAGATCATCAAGGGCATTCATAAAGCCTACCTAGATGCTGGCGCTGATATCATTGAAACCAATACCTTTAACTCGACTCGCGTCTCCCAAGCGGATTACGACCTAGAACATCTCGTGCCTGAGTTGAATGAAGTTGCTGCAAAAGTTGCTCGCGAAATCTGTGATGAAGTCGCTGCCGAAACCGGCATTACCCGCTTCGTTGCGGGTGTTTTAGGGCCAACCAGTAAAACAGCGTCTATCTCTCCTGATGTAAACGATCCAAGCTTTCGTAACATCACCTTTGATGCCCTAGTCACGGAATATACCGAAGCGACTCACGGTTTGATCAAGGGGGGTTCCGATATCATCCTAATCGAAACCGTATTTGATACCCTAAACGCCAAAGCCGCCATTTACGCCGTACAAGGTGTATTTGAAGAATTAGGTTATGAGCTGCCGATTATGATTTCCGGCACGATTACTGACGCTAGTGGCCGTACGCTATCGGGTCAGACCGCAGAAGCTTTCTTAAACTCTGTGATTCACGCTAAGCCTTTATCTGTAGGCTTTAACTGCGCACTGGGCGCCGATGAGTTGCGTCCTCACATTGAAGAGCTATCGACTAAAGCCAACTGCTACGTTTCCGCTCACCCGAATGCCGGCCTACCAAACGAGTTTGGTGAATACGACGAAACCCCTGAACAGACTGCCGCCATCGTTGGCGAGTTTGCTGAAAGCGGCTTCTTAAACATTATTGGTGGTTGCTGTGGAACGACGCCAGAACACATAGCCGCCATTGCAGAGCAAGTTCATAAGCACCCACCACGTCAAATTCCAGAAATTGAAGTCGCTTGTCGCCTTGCGGGTCTTGAACCTTTTACAATTGATAGCAATTCGTTATTCGTTAACGTCGGCGAACGTGCCAACGTAACCGGCTCTGCCCGTTTTAAGCGTTTAATTAAAGAAGACAAATTTGAAGAAGCCCTAGACGTTGCTCGCGTGCAAGTAGAAAACGGCGCTCAGGTAATCGATATCAACATGGATGAAGGCATGTTGGAATCTGAAGAAGCCATGGTGCGCTATTTGAACTTGATCGCTTCTGAGCCGGACATCTCACGCGTGCCTATTATGGTTGATTCCTCTAAGTGGGAAATCATCGAATCGGGCCTAAAGTGCATTCAAGGTAAGGCGATCGTCAACTCGATCAGCCTGAAAGAAGGCAAAGAAGAGTTCGTTGAGAAAGCCAAAAGCTGCATGCGTTTTGGCGCCGCGGTTGTAGTCATGGCGTTTGACGAAAAAGGCCAAGCGGATACTGAAGCACGTAAGAACGAGATTTGCGCCGAGTCTTATCGCATCCTAGTCGACGAAGTGGGCTTTTTACCTCAAGACATTATCTTCGATCCCAATATTTTCGCCGTGGCGACCGGTATTGAAGAACACAACAACTACGCGGTAGATTTCATCGAATCGTGTAAATTTATTACTGAGAATTTACCCCACGCAATGATCTCGGGCGGCGTGAGTAACGTATCGTTCTCATTCCGCGGTAACGAGCCTGTGCGTGAAGCAATTCACTCGGTATTCCTATATTACGCGATTAAAAATGGCATGAGCATGGGTATCGTAAACGCCGGGCAATTGGCTGTGTATGATGACCTACCTGCCGAGCTAAAAGAGCGCGTTGAAGACGTTATTCTTAATAAACGCGAAGATGGTACTGACCGCTTATTAGAAATCGCAGAAAAATACCGTGGCGATGGCAGTGTTCAAGAAGTTGAAACTCAAGAGTGGCGCAACCTTCCTGTTGCAGAACGTTTGAGCCATGCCTTAGTGAAAGGTATCAATACCTTTGTTGAAGAAGATACCGAAGAAGCCCGCCACATGTTTGATCGCCCTATTCAGGTGATTGAAGGTCCTTTGATGGACGGCATGAACGTGGTCGGTGATTTGTTTGGCGAAGGTAAGATGTTTCTTCCTCAGGTAGTGAAAAGCGCCCGGGTGATGAAGCAGGCCGTTGCCTACCTATTGCCTTTCATCGAAGAAGAGAAAGACGGTAAGTCTGAAAGCCAAGGAAAGATCCTGATGGCGACCGTGAAAGGCGATGTACACGATATCGGTAAAAATATTGTTGGCGTTGTACTTCAGTGTAATAACTTCGAGGTTGTCGACCTTGGGGTGATGGTTTCGGCGGATAAGATTCTTAAAACTGCAAAAGAAGAAAACTGCGACATCATCGGTCTTTCGGGTTTGATTACTCCTTCATTGGATGAAATGGTTCACGTAGCGAAAGAAATGCAGCGCTTGGATTATCACTTGCCTCTATTAATCGGTGGCGCGACGACGTCCAAGGCACACACTGCGGTGAAAATTGAACCTCAGTACAACAACGACGTCATCGCTTATGTAGCCGATGCCTCGCGTGCGGTAGGTGTTGCACAAAAATTAGTGAATCCAGAGTTCAAGCAACAATTTGCCGATGATACTCATGCAGAATACGAAAAAGTTCGTGCTCGCAATGCGAATCGTAAAAGTAAGCCGTTATTAAGTTACCCATCGGCTTGTGAACGCGCACCACAGATTAACTTCGGTGATTACACACCGCCTAAGCCGAATAAACTTGGGGTGACTGTTTACGACGACTTCCCCCTTGAGAGCTTGGTTGATTACATCGATTGGACGCCTTTCTTTATCTCTTGGGAGCTGGCGGGTAAATTCCCACGCATCCTTGAAGATGAAGTTGTCGGTGAAGCAGCTACAGCACTTTATAAAGATGCTCGCGAAATGCTTGATCGCATCATCAAAGATAAGCTTTTTGTTGCCAAAGGGGTTGTCGGCTTATGGCCAGCAAGTCGCAAAGGCGCGGATGATATTGAAATCTACGCCGATGAAAGCCGCAGCGAAGTGCTTGAAACCTTGCATCAGCTGCGCCAGCAAACAAACAAACCTGCTGGTCAGCCAAACTATTCTTTAGCGGATTTTATTGCGCCTGAAAGCTCTGGTAAAGAAGATTACATGGGTGCCTTCGCGGTAACGTCTGGTCTTGAAGCCGAAGCACTGGCAGAGCAGTACAAGACTGATAACGACGATTACAATAACATTCTAATGAAAGCCATTGCTGATCGCCTTGCAGAAGCCTTTGCTGAGTGTATGCACGCCATTGTGCGTAATGAAACTTGGGGCTACGCGAGCGATAAGAATCTTTCTAACGAAGAGCTAATTAAAGAGAAGTATCAAGGTATTCGCCCTGCACCAGGCTACCCAGCTTGTCCAGATCATACCGAGAAAGCCGCGTTATTCCGCCTGCTGAATCCAGAAGCGAATGCGGGTATTACCTTAACCGAAAACTTTGCCATGTTCCCATCGGCTTCGGTTAGCGGCTGGTATTTCTCTCACCCAGAATCAAAGTATTTTGGTCTAGGTAAGATAGATAAAGATCAGGTCGAAGATATTGCCGGTCGTAAAGATGAAGAGGTCCATATTATGGAGCGCTGGTTAGCGCCGAACTTGAATTACTAATTTGTCATTCAATTTATAAACGGCTGCCCATTATCAATTCTTTTACCGTCTCATTAACGACTGCTCTAGGGCGAGCGCTTAGAATACCGAGCGCTCGCTTATCTCGCATACTCACCATTAGCATCCCTATTATTATGGGGATGCTTTCACAAAGCATCTTAAACCTTGTTGATGCCGCAATGGTCGGTCACTTAGGCTCCGAGGCTCTAGCGGGAGTAGGCATTGGCAGTTATGCCGCGTTCTTAACCGTATCTCTGGTGATGGGTTTATCGGCTGCGGTGCAAACCTTAGTCGCACGAAGAATGGGCGCTAAGCAAGTGGATCAGGCGGGCAAACCGTTAATGGCTGGATTGATTCTGGGCAGCCTCATCGCCCTTCCTTTAATCCTGTTATTTTTACTTTTCAGCAATCACCTAATGGGCCTATTCAGCTCAGATCAAGCTGTACTCGCCATCGCCCAACCGTACTTTGAGTGGCGTACTTATGCGGTGATCGCTGTTGCTTTTAATTTCTGCTTTCGCGGTTATTGGGCCGGCATCGGTGAAACTAAGTCTTACTTAAAAGTATTGCTTTGGATGCACATTGCCAATGTTGTTTTCAGTTATCTATTAATATTTGGTTTCCCATTATTGGCCATACCCGCCTACGGCGCAGTGGGATCAGGCATGGGCACCTGCCTCGCTATTTTCTTGGGTACGGTTATTTATTTGCTGCTTACTCTGAAAAAAGCAGGCCATCACGGCTTCAGCTTGCACATACCCAGCAAAGAAATGATGAAGAGTTTATCTCAACTCGCCCTACCCAACTCTTTGCAGCAAGGCTTTTTTGCCTTGGGCGTTAGCATTCTATTTATGATTATTGGCCTGGTAGGCAGTGAGCAACAAGCGATTGGCCACATCCTAATTAACCTGGCGCTATTACTCATCTTACCTTGCGTTGGTTTGGGCATAGCCTCTACTAGCCTTGTCAGTCATTCACTGGGAGCTAAAAACCCTCAGGATGCGTACCAATGGGGATGGGATGTTGTAAGACTAGCCACATTCTTAATGTTATTTTTGGGTCTGCCAATTTCCTTATTTGCCGATTCAATTTTAAGAATATTCACCCAAGATGAATACCTTATCGCCCTAGGCACTACCCCCCTTCAAATCACCGGCATCAGCATTATTTTTGAAGTGACTGCCATGGTGCTCATTCAAGCGTTATTAGGCGCAGGGGCCAGCAAAAAAGTACTGGCCATTAATTTTGTTATGCAATGGTGCCTACTACTACCGCTGGCTTATTTAGTTGGGCCGATATTAGGCTATGGCTTATTAGGCATCTGGTGCATCCAGAGCATGCAGCGCATTAGCTCTTCGGTGCTTTACGCCACTCTTTGGCGTAGAAGAAGTTGGGTATCTGACAATCTATAACCTAATGATGAAGTTTTAGTCGAGTTTTAATAGTATTTTCATAATTACTGCTTAGAATCATATTAATACTTTTAAATATTGGGCCTACAATGCTCTCAGCTTATTCATCTCTCACCCAAGTAATCGCCCATCGAGGCAGCAGTGGGCAAGCGCCTGAAAATACCTTAGCCAGCTTACACTTGGCTGGCCAACAAGGTATTAAGTGGGTTGAGATTGACGTTATGCTAACTTCAGATGGCATTCCCGTTATTTTTCATGATGATTACCTGCATCGCACAACTAATGGTGAAGGCTTAATTCATAAAACAACGCTTGAGGACCTACAGCAATTAGATGCAGGGGCTTGGAAAGGGACAGAGTTTCAACATCAAAAGGTACCCACTTTAATCGAGGCCATTGAAGTCATAGCCCACTATGGAATGGGATTAAATTTAGAGCTTAAACCCTGCGAAGGCCTAGAAGAAGAGACTACGGAAGCCAGTATTGCGGTATTGAAAAAACACTGGCCAACTCACCTTCCCCTCATACTCAGCAGTTTCAATTACTTTTCATTAACCAGCGCTCGAGATTTATGGCCGGAAATACAACGAGGCTACAATGTATCGGCAATTCCTAAAGCGTGGCAATCTCGTTTAGAAAACCTAGGCTGTTCGGGCTTACACATCCATCAACCCTTTTTTGATGCTCAGCTGGTGGCTGAGATAAAAAAAGCAGGATATAAGGTACTGGCCTTTACTATTAATAATGAATCTCTCGCTATAGAATTATTTGATCAAGGATTAGATGCTGTATTTAGTGACTTCCCCCTACAGATTCAGCACGCTATCGATAGCCAAATACCTGCCTTAGAAGTCGCTTTTACTTGATTTAATGCTCTTTTTTAATAACAACTTAGCCATCTATTCACTTTAGTTATTTCGATATATAGAAATATTGGTTTTTTGCATAACGATTTTTTGGTACATTTGCCGCCAATAACTCCCTATGGCTTAATAATTCGGAAAGCTATGTACGTATATGACGACTTCGACCAACGCATCATTAATGAACGCGTTGCGCAATTTCAAGACCAAATGAACCGTTATTTGGATGGTAAGATTCCTGAAGAGGAATTCCTTCCACTACGTCTACAAAACGGTATTTACGTTCAGCGCTATGCGCCTATGCTACGTATCGCGGTCCCTTATGGCATGTTAAACAGCCAGCAGCTGCGTAAAATGGCAGAAATCGCTCGCGACTACGACCGTGGTTATGCGCACTTTAGTACTCGTCAAAACTTACAGTACAACTGGCCAAAACTTGAAGAGTGTCCTGAGATATTGGGCAAATTAGCTGAAGTTCAGATGCACGCGGTTCAAACCAGTGGTAACTGTATTCGTAATACTACAACGGATGAATACGCTGGTGTCATTGCAGAAGAGCTGGTTGATCCTCGCCCGTATTGTGAAATTATTCGTCAGTGGTCTACTTTTCACCCAGAATTCGCTTTCTTACCACGTAAGTTCAAGATTGCTGTCAACTCCGTAGAAGGCGCTGACCGTGCAGCGACTCGTATGCACGATGTCGGCATCCAAATCATTCGTAACGACGCGGGTGAACTTGGCTACCGTGTTTATGCTGGTGGTGGCTTAGGCCGTACACCTATTCTTTCTTCAGTGGTTCGTGAGTTTTTACCAGAAGAAGACTTATTGACTTATCTCGATGCGATTATCCGCGTATACAACCAGTTTGGTCGTCGTGATAACAAGTATAAAGCCCGTATCAAAATCCTAGTTAAAGCTTTAGGTGTTGAGCGCTTTAGCGAGTTAGTTGAAGCTGAATGGGAACATCTAAAAGATGGCGATGGCAAACTGCCAAGTGAAGAATTGGAGCGCATTAAGTCTCACTTCACTGAACCTGATTATCTAGCCCTTGAAGCTGATCCTAGCACTTATACCGATGCTTTAGCCTCTGACAAAGCCTTCGCACGCTGGGTTGAACGCAACGTTCGTGCTCACAAGAAGCCAGGCTACGCGGTAGCAACGTTTGCGCTTAAGCAAAAAGGCACAGCACCGGGTGATGTAACGGATAGCCAAATTTTTGCTTTTGCCGATCTTGCTGATAAATACAGCTTTGGCGAAGCCCGCTCTACTCACCAACAAAACCTTGTATTAGCCGATGTTGAACAAGCTAAGCTATACGCACTTTGGCAAGAAGCTAAAGCACTTGGATTAGCCACACCGACTCTCGGCTTGCTAACCGATATGATTTGCTGCCCAGGCGGGGATTTCTGCGCCCTAGCTAACGCAAAATCGTTACCGATTGCCGAAGCATTACAAAATGAATTTGATGATCTTGATTATTTGCATGACCTTGGGGATATCGATCTGAACATCTCTGGCTGTATGAATGCTTGTGGTCACCACCACATTGGCAATATCGGCATCTTGGGTGTTGATAAGAAAGGCGAAGAGTTCTATCAGGTATCTCTAGGTGGCGCTTCGGGTGAAGACGCAGCTGTTGGTAAAATCTTAGGCCCTTCATTTGCTCGTAACCGCATGGCTGAAATCATTCGCACGATTCTAGATGTTTATGTAGATCAGCGCATTGACGGCGAAAGCTTCATTGAAACTTTCCGTCGTATCGGTATGGATGCGTTTAAAGCTGCAGTTTATCCTGCAAAAGACAGCCAAGCTAAAGCATAAGCTAAGGATTAGACATGACTCAGATTATTTTAGACAAACAAATCGCCAATGATGAATGGATCTTAGTTGCAGATGACGCGCCTTTGTCTTCCAACAAAGAAGTCATTAACTTCAGCCGCTGGGCGGCTGCTGAAGGCGCTGATAAAGATGCATTAGTCACTAAGCGTGATGCCGGCACTTTAGGCATTCAACTAAATGCTGGTGATACTGCAGACCTACTCGCGAACGAAAGCCAAGGTTTTGCCCTGATCAATGTTGAATTTCCTAAATTCGCTGATGGTCGCGGTTATTCTGCTGCTCGCTTACTGCGTGAGCGCTTTGGCTATACTGGTCAACTACGTGCAGTAGGTGATGTATTATTTGATCAATTGTTTTTCATGATGCGCTGTGGCTTCAACGCTATGGCCATGCGTGCTGATCAAGATCTTGATCTAGCTGTTAAAGGCTTTGAAACCTTCTCTGCGCCTTACCAGGCTGATGTGAACGATACCCGTCCATTGTTCCGTCGTCGTAGCTAGTCTTCTACTGAAGATTGCGGCTTCTAGCCGCCGGACACAAAAAAGGCCATTGATTTGGCCTTTTTTGTGTCCGTAATTTAAGATGAATGCTAGTTTTATAAAGCATCACTGTTTTATTATTTGTAGCAGCGACCAGCAGGAGCACACATGGTAGCGCACGACCTCATCTTTTCTTTTTTCTTAATCTTCACTGGTGCCCTTGTGTTGGCCACCGTTGCGCTCTATACAAAACAACCCGTTATCATTGCCTATATCGCCCTAGGAGCGATTGTGGGGCCTTTTGGGCTATCTTTGATCGAAGCTCCTGAGCTATTAGGTGAAATGTCACACATCGGCATTATATTCCTACTCTTTTTATTGGGCTTAGATATGCAGCCCTCCAACCTTATTTCAGTACTAAAAAAAGCAACGTTAGTCGCCTTGATAAGCTGCGCCCTGTTTTTTGGCATCGGATTTGGCATCGCCCTCGCATTTAGCCACTCCACGATGGATAGCTTGGTCATTGGTCTCGCAATGATGTTTTCCAGTACAATTATTGGATTAAAATTACTGCCGACCACAGTGCTCCACCATAAGCATGTTGGTGAGTTGATGGTAGGGTTACTATTACTGCAAGATTTAGTGGCGATCTTAACCTTAATTTTCTTGGGCAGCCTAGGCTCAGCCTCCAGCCCCGATTCAATATCACCACCTTTTTGGCAGCCTTTCATTGCTTTACCATTATTAGTATTTGGCAGTTATTTATTAGTCAAAGGCTTGCTTTTACCTTTGATTAAAAAGTTTGATCGCTTTCAAGAGTATTTATTCATTTTGGCGATTGGCTGGTGCTTAGCCATGGCAGAAGGTGCTCAGGCGGTAGGGTTAACTCGTGAGATTGGCGCTTTTATTGCCGGAGTTACTTTAGCCACAAGCCCTATCGCCCAATATATAGCGATAAGTCTGAAGCCCTTAAGAGATTTCTTCTTAGTTTTATTCTTTTTCGCTTTAGGCGCAGGGTTCAACTTGCAGCTTTTATCGAGTGTGATTTGGCCTGCTCTTGTATTAGCTGCAGCAGTTTTAATATTAAAACCCGTGATCTTTCGATACTTACTTGGGAATATGAGTGAACGCCCTGCCTTGGCATGGGATGTGGGATTTCGTTTAGGTCAGATCAGTGAATTCTCACTACTGGTTGCCTTTGTTGCGTTCGAGCGCTCAATCCTGTCTGAGCAAGGCTCACTTTTGATTCAGGCGACCGCTATTATCACATTCGCACTATCGAGTTACATCGTTGTATTTAACTACCCGAATCCGATTGCCGTTAACGATAAACTAAGAAGGGATTGAGCAGCCTTAATTCGACGCAATGAATTAAGGCTGTCTGCACAACAAGGCTAGGCTTTAGATAGATCCAACAAATAACGACCTTGCCCTTTACCAGCCAGAACATTTCCTAGCACACCCGGCAACTCTCCTCGACCAATGGTCGTAGTAAAGTCCGCGAGATTAGATAGCTGCCAGTCAGTCGCCACCTTTTTAATTAATAATTGCTTATGCGTTTGAGGAACCTCAACGGAATCAATACCCAATAAATCAACACCGCGTAAAATGAATGGAAAGACACTGGCACTAAAGCCCGCCCCCGCCACCATGCCGCACGTCGTTAAGGCACCACCATATTGCAACTGAGGCAATACCGCTGCAATCATATCGCCACCACAAGTATCAATTCCCGCCTGATACAAAGGGCGGGTCATAGGCTTAGCCGCCATGGGCAAAAGCTCTGCGCGATTAAGAACTTCAGCTGCGCCAAGGCCTAATAACCACTCTGATGCCTCGGTTTTACCCGTAACGGCCACCACCGTAAAACCAAGCTTAGCCAGCAATGCAACAGCAACTGAGCCAACACCACCGGTCGCACCGGTAACAATGATCTTGCCAGCATCAGGTTTAACATCTGCTTTTAGCAGCTTCTCAACGGATAATGCCGCCGTGTAGCCAGCAGTGCCCCAACGCATTGAATCTTCTAGGCTGAGTTCTTCTGGTTTAACGAGCACCCAGGCTGCAGGAACACGGATATATTCCCCATAGCCGCCGCAAGTATTCATGCCCAGATCATAACCAAAGACGACAACTTCATCCCCAGTATTAAATTGACCTGAGGCATCCTCAATGATCGTACCCGCGGCATCAATACCAGGGGTATGAGGGAAGTTACGAGTAACACCTTTATTTCCCGAGGCGCTGAGGGCATCTTTGTAGTTCACAGACGAGAACTGAACCTTAATTAAGACCTCGCCTTCACCCTTGCCATTACCAACAGTCGGAAGGCTGGAGTTATCAACTAGCTGCCAGCTAGACTGGACACCGTCTTCAGATTCTATCGCTCGATAGGCATGCCACTGAGTCATTTTTCTATTCCTTCAACACGGGTTGATTAACCCTTGGTATGAGTTTGCGCGTGTAATAAAGTTAAAAAGCGCGTTGCTGCTTTTTCAATTCCCATTTGCACTGCAATACCCAGTTTTTCTTGCAAGCTTTTCTTAAATTCATAGCTCACTTCAAAAACATCAGCGTCATTACACGCTTGAACCAAATAATCATCACTGGTGCCCAACACATCGACCAACTTATTTTCTAGAGCATCCTGACCATACCAAACATCCCCGGTTGCTACGGCTTCAATATTGAGGCTTGGACGGAAATGCGTTACGTGGTTTTTGAACAATACGTGAGTCTCTTCAAGATCACCTTTAAATTTCTCTTTCGCTTTAGCGCTATTATGACCAAACATCGTCACTGTGCGCTTGTATTCACCGGCAGTGAACATTTCAAAGTCAACATCATGCTTTTTAAGCAGGCGATTAAAGTTTGGTAATTGAGCCACAACACCAATCGAACCTACGATTGCGAACGGCGCAGATACAATTTTATCGGCGATGCAGGCCATCATATAGCCACCACTCGCAGCGACCTTATCGATACAGACGGTTAGGGGAATGCCACGATCACGAATTCGTTGCAGCTGGCTAGACGCTAAACCATAGCTGTGTACCATGCCACCGCCACTTTCTAAGCGCACAACAATCTCATCTTCTTTACGCGCCATGGTTAATACGGCCGTGATCTCTTCACGCATAAGGTCAGCAGCACTGGCTTTGATATCACCATCAAAATCAAGAACAAAAACTCTTTTCTTAGTGACTTCAGGCTCTTCAGCTTCTGCCTTCCCCGCTTTTTTGTCCGCTTTAGCTTTGACCTTAGCGGCTTTCGCCTTCTCTTTGTCTTCTTTAGCGCGACTTTTTTCTAGTTCTTTCAATTCTTCTTTATCAAATAAGCTTTCTTCAAGTACTTCTTTGTAGTCATCGAGATCATCATTAACCTTATTAACCGTGATATGACCATCGTGATTGGTTTTTTGCTTACCACTCACCGCTGCAATACCCGCAACCACGAGAACAATCGATACTACAATCGTTAATGCTTTTAATAAGAAAACGCCGTATTCCGCTAAAAATTCCAAGTTTGATACCCTTAAAGTTCAAGAATTTATGAATTAAAAATTTATTGAGCGCAAGAATACCGCATAATTTCACTCCTGTAAGCCAACAAAAATTCAAACAATCGTATGAATTTATTTGACACTCACCCTATCCCCTCATAAAGTGACGTCTCTACATTCAATGCGTGCTTTTAATCGCATTGAGAGAAGCAGTTACATAACAATTAAATAGGTAGCATCTCATGGCTAACATCATTGAAACAATGCAAAGCAAATTCAACGCAAGCGCTGCTGAAGGCTTGGACTTGATTTTCCAATTCAACATCGAAGACGGTGAAACTTATCACCTAATCGTTAAAGATGGTGCTTGTGACTTAGCAACTGGCGAAAATGACGACGCTAACGTTACTTTGATCATGAACACTGAAACTCTTGAAGGCATCGTTTCTGGCGAAACTGACGGCATGCAAGCGTTCATGGCTGGTCAACTACGTGTTGAAGGCGACATGATGTTGGCAACTAAGTTGGGCGAACTTTTCCCAGCTTAATTGGCAACTAGATTGAGAAGGCCTATGCCTTCTCAATTTTTTGCTTTTCAATCTCTCCTTTATTTACCATTCCTCTCCTAATAATCGCTTCGCAATATCATTAACAGCACGCACATTCATACCTTTCGCGGTTAAATGCACAGAGTACACAGCGCCATTTTCCATTGGCATATAGACTGCACTGCCATAGTTTGCATCAATCCAGAGTGGAATTTTTTTCGCTACCTGCCAAATATCAACATAGCCAGAACGTTCGAGCTGATAAATACTTTGACGGGCATTACGCGCTTGCTCTAAAGAAACATAGCGACCACTGACTCGATCCAAGCGATACAAGGGCTTACCACCCAATGCCGCCAAAGGCCCTACCCAAGTAATTAAGCGTGCATCTAATTGCCATTGGTCACCGAATATTTCGAAGCGCTGCTCCATACCATCGACTGTTGCCAGCGTGAGGTCATATTGCTGATCTGCGCGTTCGAAAACGCTGATAGTGGCAATAGGTACTTCCGCCATTAACTGCTGATAACTTAGAAGATCAAATAAAGACAGGATCGAGGCCGCAGCCAAGATAATTAAACTCATTGCAAAGCTGGCTTTAAGCCAATTGATAAACCAACCACGACGTAGAAGAAAATACCCAGCGCCGGCAATGGCACTGAGGCCAATAACCACTAAGAAAAAAATGATGCTTCCTTGCAACATACCGAGGTTTTAACTCCTTTTACTTCAAAATAACCATATCAACACGATTTATTTAACCAAGTGCTGAATACTCTCTTTCGCCAAAGCGACGGCTTCTGTTGCCCCCGCAGTTTGGCCAGATAACGAATCTATGAAATATTCTACCGCTGAGATAGCGTCCGCTAGGGCTTCAATCTTATCTTCAGTCGGGGCAACATCCCCTTCAACTACCTTATCTTCGACAAAGCGCTGCAGATCTCTCATTAGCTCAGAGACATCTTCCTGATCTAAGAAAAACAAAGCGCCACTAACATCGAGCAGTGTTTTACCAACATTTTTAACATGCAGCTTATCGTTATTGGAATCGACGTACGAACCGATAGCGCGCTTGGTCACTGATAGTGCAGTTTGTGATTCGGAAATGGCTGCAATTCGAGCTTCTAACAAGCTCAACGGATCAACTTTCGATGTATTACTCAATTCAGTATTCACCGAAAGACCACGAACATCTTGCTCTACGCGTAATACTTGATCAGCGACCTTCTGCATTTTAATATCAAATGCTTCTCCATCAGCACGCAAGTTTTCAGCAATGGCCATGGTTCGCTCAGCCGTTTTCGGTAAGTTAACCATAATCAATGTATCGGCAATGCGGCGTAGGCTTATCGATAGATCAGAGAAATTATCATCGAACCCTTCTGTTCTTTCCGCGAGATCCAATAAATCTTTAATACCATGCAGCTCATCCTGCAGCGCTTCCGTTAAAGAATCCAACGCAGACTGATCTGGCCCACTCAATTTGCGACGTGCGTCAGCCAATTGCACTTCACGCAACCCTGTTGGCAGGTTGAAATCGGTTTGTGCTTTGTTAACCAGAGCTGTTTCAGGCTCGGCTAAAGAAATTAGGTAAAGAAATTCTTTTAGTAACCAATCCGGTTGTTTTTCAGATAATAACTGGCCGTTGCTCGCTTCTAACTTATGAATTTGTTTATCCAAAGAACGCATCAATAAGACGCGAGATAAATCAATTTCGAAAGCTTCTTGGTTCAGTGCTTCAAGAGCCGCTTTAACGGCATTCCAAAACCCCCAAGACTGCTGGCCTCGAGCTGATTTTTCAATTCGTGAGACAGCACGTCCCATTACATTCAAAGCCCCTTTACGACCTTGATTGCGCATCACTCCCAATAAGCCAATTTGAAATAATTGACGTACACGACGGTACGGAATAGGAGTATGGCGAGCTGGTGCGGGAGGAACATCTAGCTTAGGTCGCAAGTTGACCATAAAGAAGTAGGCATTAGGTAAGGCTTTTTCTTGACGACTTTTTCTTACGTCATTGATCACCTCAAGCAATAAACCTGGGGCAACTAGCTGCCCATTGGCAACTAACTCCACATAGCGTTTCAGGATCATGATGGATTTGCTGAAAGCTTCTAAAGCATTCTGATTTTCGCCAACGGCTTGATTTAGCGTGCGTCCAGTATCCGCCAACTCTTCACATAAGCGTTCACCAGCACGAAAATCCAACATTTTAAAGGTCCCACGGACCTGCTGAACCTCGCCTAAGAATCCTTTCAAATCATCAGCATTAGCACTCTCTGCATAATGTTCTAAACGAACAGCAGCTTGATCTAATGCGCCATCAACCTCTTTGCGCACTAAATTTAAAGTCGACGCCAAGTTGGACATGGTACTTCCTGTGAATGTAGTTACAGCCATTTTGTCTTCTATTATTTCTTGTTATGCATCATACATTCTAACCACTATGGTCGCTGGAAAGAAACGTTATCTTATGGATACCCTAAGTATAGACTGGTTGCAAGGCAAATAATGTCTGATAGACGGCATTAGTTTCATGACCCAGTTCTATTTTTTACAAAAGACCTTTAATTAACGACGCCAAATGGCACCATCACTTTTCTTATCTAATAGATCTAGAATCACATCGTGAGCTATTATTTCATCTTGGGTTGCAGGTATCACTGACAAAGCCTTTGCATCGATCTGATTAAACTGGGATAAATCAAGCCCCTGCTCAGCCCCTTCTGCTTGATCTGCTTGATCGCCGCTGAACATTAAGTCAGTTTGCCCCCCTGTCATCATCAGATAAACATCAGCGAGAATTTCAGCATCTAATAATGCGCCGTGTAGTTCACGATGACTATTATCAATGCCATAACGACGACATAAAGCATCCAAACTATTACGTTGACCCGGGTGCATGTCACGAGCCAATACCAGAGTATCTAAAATGGTACAGAAACTCGCCGTTTGAGGCATGTTTAAGCGCCTAAACTCCATATCCATAAAACCAATATCAAACGGTGCGTTATGAATTACCAGTTCAGCGCCATCGATAAAGTCATAGAAGGATTGAGCTATTTGAGCATATAAAGGTTTATCTGCTAAAAACTCATCAGTAATGCCGTGAACCCCAACCGCTTCTTCATCACTTGGGCGTTGAGGGTTAATATACTGATGGTAATGACGCCCCGTCGGTTTGCGATCGAATAATTCAACACAACCGATTTCAATTATTCGATGACCCTTCTCAGCACCAATACCTGTGGTTTCTGTATCCAGTACAACCTGTCTCATAAAGTTCTCAATATCTAAATTTCATGTCAAATAGACACTTTACCATTTAACCGCTTTTAGTATGACGGTTACTGGTCATGGTTTTTGCCCAGCCTAACTGAGGCTCTATAATTTGCCAACGCTTTGATCTTAAGGATGTCATGCCCAGCTGGGTTTTCTGCGCTGTGATCATATAAAAATTACCCATTAAAAAAGGTCCGCCTGCCAGTACACTATCAAAACGCTGAGAAAAGCGCTGTGGAAAGAGTGTTATTGGCCATAAATGCCCAAGAGTTGCTTCATCTCTAATGGAATAATCCAACAAGATCAGCCAATCCTTAAGGCGACTCATACTCACCATATTGGCTACCCAAGGCATATCCGACGCAAAAGGCATGAGTTTTCTCATGACTCCCCACCAACTCCAGGGATTAAAGCCAATGATAACGATATGGCCATCCGGGGCCAGCACCCTTGAGGCTTCACGAATCATTTGATGAGGCCGGCGGGTGAAGTCAAGGCTATGCTGCATTACAACCACATCGACACAATGATCCGGCAGAGGCCAATGACTGCTCGACATCCATGCATCAGCCGCAATAACATTTTTTTGCCAAGGTAAACCCATGCGAAAACAATGATTAACTGGGCTTGTACTCAGGCAGTCAGTTTCCTTATCTAAGCCATGATACAGCAGATGCTGGCCTTTGAATGAGACAATTTGGTTTTGTATCCAAGATGATTGCAGCGTTAGCATTCGCTGAGCAGAATCCGACGCTAACCAACGCTGATAATCTTGTTGATCCAATTTATGAGGTACTGACTGCATATTTATCCTTGACCCTACGTAGCATGCCTAATTAGACTGGGCCCAATTCCCTAAGCCACAGTATTGTAATTGGATGAAGCTTTTCCAGCTATTATTATCTTTAACCTTGATTACCGCCTGTTCACAGCAGCCGTTAAAGACAAGCCCAAAACTAACAGAGCCGCTTGTGGCTAATCCTGTTGTGCCTGTTTTAGACCAATGGCAACCCAACAGTCTGCAAGATCAACAACTAAATGAAGACGATCTTTGGCAACGCATCATAAATGCTTATGGCTTTAATCAAAATATAGACAACTCTCGAGTCAGAGCGCATTTAAATTGGTTTAAGAAACACCAAGGCTACATGGATCGTGTTGCAACCAGAGCCGAGCGTTACATGTATTATATCGCGGAGCAGATAGATGTCCGCGATATACCTGGTGAGTTGGCGTTATTACCTATTGTCGAAAGTGCATTCGACCCCTTTGCTTATTCTCATGGCCGCGCATCCGGTGTTTGGCAGTTTATTCCATCAACTGGTCGTGACTTCGGCCTCAAGCAAGATTGGTGGTATGACGGCCGCAGAGACATCAGTGCATCGACGGTTGCCGCTTTGAAATATCTTGAAGCCCTGCAAAGAGAGTTCAAGGGAGATTGGTTATTAGCCCTTGCGGCTTACAATACCGGCGCTGGCAATGTGCGCAAAGCGATTCGTAAAAACAAACGCAAAGGTAAAGCTACCGATTTTTGGTCTCTTAAACTCCCTCGTGAAACCCGTGACTACGTGCCAAAACTCATAGCGTTAGCACAACTAATTAAACACCCTGAAAAACACGGCATAACCCTACGCCCGCTAGCCAATACTCCCTACTTTGCCAGTGTTAATACAGGCGGCCAAATAGACCTTGCGCAATTGGCTGAGGTTGCGGATACCTCATTGGATGAAATATACAAATTGAATCCAGGCTTTAATCGCTGGGCAACCCATCCTAACGGCTCTCACAATGTATTGATTCCTATTGAAAAAGAATCTATCTATCACGAAAATATCGCCAATCTTCCTAAAAACGCACGCATGAAATGGCAGCGTTATCAAGTCAAGCGTGGGGATTCACTCATTACCATTGCCAAGAAATTTCATACGACGACCGATGCGTTAAAAGATGCCAATAGCTTACGTCGCAATATGATTCGCGCAGGTGATCAACTGCTAATCCCATCGGCACACAAGTCACTTAATAGCTATTCATTCAGTGCTGGCAGTCGTCTGGCAAAGATTCAAAACTCATCCCGCAAAGCAAAAAATAGC
>Ga0209707_1000005_pt1 | contig 164494 bp, 141 predicted proteins | sample EN4Hudsemesocosm_FD_184630 | JGI IMG/M metagenome (GOLD analysis project Ga0209707, IMG submission 184630) | Methane-oxidizing microbial communities from mesocosms in the Hudson Canyon - EN4B Hudson Canyon (SPAdes) (version 2) | ecosystem: Environmental > Aquatic > Marine > Cold seeps | place... | reverse complement strand
AGTGTTAAACCTTCAGCATCAGCAACAAGGTGGTCATTGCCGTAGTCTTTATCTTTGCTGGTATCTAATTTACAAATATATTCATCTTCAGCGTCGCTCCAAGTACGGCTATAAGGTACGCCATAGGAATTGACCATTGAAATTAGCTGCCATTGTTGGCTATTAGCTGCATCACTAAGAGTTACTTTCCAAATTCCAACATCCTCTTGGGCAAGGAATAGGGCGTTGTTTTCTACATCAGCTACCATACCTTCTAAATGAGGATGTTCGCCATCGTCATCTGAACATGGAGTCCATAAGCTATTGTCAGGTAAGGTGAATTTTTCAGGAAAATCCAAGTTAGCGATATTTTTATAGGTAACGGTGCCATTACCATTATCGAAAATTTCCAATTGAGTAACACGGGTTTCACCATTTTGACTAACAAAAGCCATTGTTTTATCGGTTTGGGCCGTAGCTAAACCATAGGCTGTATTGCCATTATTGATTTCTTGTTGGTTTTTTGTGAAAATTAAAGGGGCAGTTTGAGCGGTTACATAAGTGAGTAACTTGTCAGCGTTAATATCGATAGTATAAATGGCAAGCTTATCTAAGCCTCGGTCGGAAAACACAGCTAAATCAACATTTTTTCCATTTAAACTAAAGTCATAAATAATTTCAGCATTATTAAGGCGACCGGCTTTGTTCTGACATTCTGTTACTGAGCTTTTACATGAAGGAGCGGGGGCTGGCGTAATAAATTGCAATAGTTCTCCTTGTAAATTGTAAACATCAATGCCACCTTTCTTTAAGCTTGTTACCACTAAGCTCTTGCTCTTATCTGTTGGATGAACCCAAATTGCTGGATCATCTACATCGGTAAAGTTGCCTTTGGCATCACTATAATGTGAGCGTGTTTCTAGGGTTGGTATAACCGTTGTGATTTGTTCGTTTGTTTGAGCAGCACTCATAGTAGAGGTTGCTATTAAGGTTAAAGCCATTGGTATTAAAGTAATTGATTTCATTTTATGTGCTCCTAATTATTAACTGGTAATGAGTGTACTCAATTGACTGTAAAACTAAGGTGAAGCCAAGATTAACTTTTGTTCATAAATGATATTGGTAGTGATAATGAAAATAATAGTTAAATTTATCTTATTGTTAATAAAGAAAAAGCTCAGACCGGTTGCGGCTTGAGCTTTATTTATTAAGTCTTTTCTTGTGGTGTAATAAACTAATTAAAGATTAAGTCCAACTAACAGTTAAGTTGAGCCCTGCGTGTTGGGCAAAATTTTGAATATTATCAAAACCTAGCTTTGCATAAGTTAATGGTTCAGCAATTGCGGGATCTTGTTCGGCTTCTACTACTAACCAGCCATTATATTTAGCTTCTCTAATCGCTATGAATAAAGATAAGAAGTTAATATCACCATCACCTGGCACGGTAAAAACACCATTTAATACGGAATCTAAAAAGCTTAAGTTTCTATTTTGTGCATCTTTTAATACTTCAGTTCGGACATCCTTTAAATGAACATGAATAATACGACTTTGATACTTTTTAAAAGTGGCAATTGGGTCGCCATCAGCATAAGTTAAATGCCCAGTGTCAAGCAACAAACCAAGGGAGTTGGCTGTATTTCCCATCAATAAATCAATTTCATCGGGCGTTTCAACAATAGTGCCCATATGATGATGGTAGGCAAGCTGAACACCTTGGCTTAAACAATAATCGGCAACTTCAGATAAGCGCTTACCATAATCTTGCCATTGGTCTGCCGCAATTGTTGGCCGATGAGATAAAGGTGTATCCTGCTCTCCGTGTATACAGCCAGTGACTTCACAGTAAACCATTACTTTTGCACCACATTGTTTTAATAACTGTAAATGATCCTCAATGGCTTTAATTTCATCTTCAACGCTGTGTTCAAGCAATTTCCCACTATACCAGCCAGATACTAAAGCTAATTCATGCTCATTTAATACATGATTTAATTTATCACTTTCTCGCGGAAACTTATTACCCAATTCGAAACCTGCATAACCCGCGAGCTTTCCTTCACTAAGGCATTTATTTAATGGGGTACTAGCACCTAAAGAAGGTAAATCGTCATTTGTCCATGTTAATGGATTTATTCCAATGCGTATTGTCATAAGTTTAATCTCAACTTTTTATTTTAAATTTATTTTAATCAACAAGGAAAACTGTTTCCTTGTTGATATATGGAGCCAACTATCAATTTAATAAGGTTGTTTAGTTTTATTGTTATTGTAGTCTTCAAGTGCTTTGTTAATCGTTTCGCTATCGGATATTTCTGGGATAGCAACGTCCCACCAAGCATCACCGTTGTCTGTCGTTATATATGGGTCGGTATCTATGGTAATAACATAGGTATTAGTTGATGATTTTGCGCGTTTAAATGCTTGTTCTAACTCACTAATAGAAGTAACACTTTCTGATGTGGCTCCCATTGATTTTGCATGGGCAGCAAAGTCAATTTTAGGTGCACCTTGCTCAACAGTTACACAATCTTCTAATAAGTTATTAAATGGCTCATTACCGGTAGCCATTTGCAGGCGATTGATACAACCGTAACCTCGGTTATCAAGGGTAACAATGATCAATTTTTGTCCCATCATTACTGCAGTGGCAATTTCAGAGTTCATCATCATGTAAGAGCCATCACCAACAACAACGATAACATCGCGGTCTGGTTCGGCCATTTTCACCCCTAAACCACCAGCGATTTCATATCCCATGCAAGAGAAACCATATTCAACGTGATAACTTTGGCTGTTTTCACAGCGCCAAAGTTTGTGTAAATCACCGGGCAAACCACCAGCAGCACAAACAATGACATCGGTAGCATCAGAACTACGCTTGATTGCGCCAAGTACTTGGGCGTCACTCGGTAAGTTTGCACCTGTATCACAAGTTACTAGCTCATAAGTTTTATCCCAATTAGCTTTGTTTGTTTGGATAGTGAGTTGCCAGTTTATTGTTGATTGCCAGTTCAATAACTCAATGTCTAATTTTTCTAGCATCAATTTACAGTCGCCTTGTAATGGTAAAGCACCATGTTTTCCGGCATCGAACGAAGCAATATTGACTTGAATCAATAAGCTATCATCGTTAAATAAAGTACGCGATTCTGTGGTGAAATCTTGTAATCGTGAGCCTACAGCAATAATAACATCGGCTTTTTTTGCTAACTCATTGGCTGATTTAGTACCCGTTACACCGATACCACCAACAGAGAGGTGATGATCCCACTTTATTGCGCCTTTTCCAGCTTGAGTTTCAGCAATAGGAATTTGATGATTCTCAGCAAATTTGATTAATGCTTCTACTGCTAATGAGTAGTGCACGCCACCGCCAGCAATAATGAGTGGGCGTTCACTCTGTTTTAAAGCTTCAATAACTTGTTCGAATTCGTGGCTATCACATTGTGGACGACGAATACGATGAACTTTCTTGTCAAATAAACTAACAGGATAATCATAAGCTTGTGTTTGCACATCTTGTGGAAGTGCCAACGTAACAGGACCACAATTAACAGGATCTAACAAAGTACGCATGGCAACAGGTAAACTATTAATTAATTGTTCTGGTCTGTTGATGCGATCAAAGTAACGACTAACGGGTTTGAAGCAGTCATTGACCGTAATGGTCGGATCGTCAAAATGTTCTAATTGCTGTAATACAGGATCTGGACAGCGGTTTGCAAAAGTATCACCAGGTAAAAACAATACAGGAAGCCTGTTAACATGAGCTAAAGCCGCTGCGGTAACCATATTGGTTGCACCGGGGCCAATTGATGTAGAGCAAACCATCATTTTTCTACGATTATTCTGTTTAGCAAAAGCAATGGCTGCATGCGCCATACCTTGTTCATTATGAGCACGATAGGTTGGTAGCTTATCCCGCTCTTGGTAAAGCGCTTGACCTAAGCCCGACACATTACCATGACCAAATATAGCAAAAACACCGGCAAATATAGCTTCAACTTTACCATCAGTTTCTATGTACTGCTGAGTTAAATACTTAGTTACCGCCTGAGCTGCAGTTAAACGAATTGTAGTCATAATTAATCCTATTTATTTCTATTTTGCCAAGCAGTAACGAGCACTAAATAATTTTCAGCTACTTGATCAATGAAGCTTTGGTCATCAATTTTATTGCTTAACCATGCTTTGCTTGGCTGGGTAAATATAGATCGACCAACAGCAAAGCCTTTACAAATACCAAAACCTGCACTATTTTTGAAACCTTGTGCTAATTCTTCTAATGGAGCATCTAAGCCTAGAAGAATTACACCTCGACAATGTGGTGATCTCTGTGCAATTAAATGTGATATTTTCTGCCAAGCCTTTTTACTTGGGCTTGGCAGTTTCCACCAGTCTGGCTGGATACCTAAATTGTAGAATCGTTCCATTGATATAACAACGGTATCATCATCTTTAGGCATAGTGGCTGGCGGTATTATTTCAAGTAGTAGTTCATGACCACTTTGACAACAAGACTCATAAAGCTCTTTTACTTGACTCTCCTGCTTAAGCCTTAATTGAATTTCATCTTTTGGATGGAAAAAAACTAAGCACTTAACAATGTGTTCTTTAGGCCAACTCTTTAAACGTGAACCAATTGAGCCTGAACCTTCAAGTTCAATTGGCCTAGAGCTAGGCAATTCAACAGGTCGTCCTATCCAATTTTTAGTTCCTGTTATTTCGTTAAGCGCATCTTGACCATAGGTATCATCAATCAAAACACCGGTTTGATAATTGAAAGAGGATGTATTGCTGGCCTGTTTTAATGCTTTTACAAGCAGAAGCTTTAAGGCCGGAATTCTTTTTGGATCCGCACTAAGTTGACGCGCCATTTCATAAAATTGTTTACGATGATCAAACGCTAATATACATAATTCGTCCCAAGAATCTGGTGTTCTGGTGGTCACTCTATGCAAATGGTTTAAGGTGGCATCTTTATCTGGTCGCGCAATGTCATGTTGACGAGCAATATAATTATCAAGCTCTTCTTCAGAAGGAATCGCTGGCGCACAACCATGTCGAGAAACCACTAAGGCACCACAAGCATTTGCATAAGCACAACACTTTTCATAACTTTCGTCTTTCAACCAGCCTCTTAAAAAACCACTGATAAAGGCATCGCCAGCACCTAATACATTGAGTACATCAACCTGTACACCATAACTCGTAAAGCCTTCATCTAATGTTGCTGGTATTTCACCATCAAATACAGAGCAACCGAGCGCGCCTCTTTTAACAACAATTTCGGCCGTTGATATTTGTCTAATTATTTTCAGACATTCAATGGTGTCGGTACTACCGGCGGCAATATGAATTTCTTCTTCAGTACCTACAATGAGATCACATAACGGTAAAATTGAGAGTAAATGATCGGTGACCGACTGATTAGATACAAAGCGGTTATCACCTTCGCCTAAACCCGTTAGTCCCCACAGTACTGGGCGATAATCAATGTCTAGCACAACTTTTGTTCCTGCAGCCCTTGCAAATTCTATGGCTTTTCTGCTGGTTTTGTCGGTTTGTTCTGTAGAAAAATGGGTACCCGTTATTAATAATGATTTACTTGAGGCAATGTATTCCTCATCAAAATCAGCAACATCTACCGCCATATCAGCGCAATCGTTACGATAAAATAATAATGGGAAGCCATCACTATCTTTAATTGATAACAATACTAAGCCAGTTAACCTGCTTGGATCTTTTACTACATGGCTAACATCACAACCGGCGCGCGCTAATTCTTCGCTAACAAAGTTACCCATTTGCTCGTCACCAACGCGTGTTAGCATTGAGGATTTAAGACCTAATCTAGCGGTACCAAACGCTATATTGCCTGAAGAGCCGCCTAACGTTTTGCTAAAAGAGGTAATGTCCTCTAGTCTGCTACCGATTTGCTCGCCATATAAATCGACAGCAGCTCTTCCTAAACAGATCACATCAAAGGTGTGTTTGTTCGTCATTTTAGTATTCTCCGTAATGAAACTGGTTTAACCCACTTTTCGTACTAGGTAATTTCATGTTTTTGTTATATATATTATTTATTTGCGTTATTTATTTAAATTATCAATTTACATTATTTTATATCTACCCAGCTACCGATTCGGTGGGACTCTTCAATTGAATCTATCACCAAATTTACTTGATAAGCCGCTCTAAAGTCAGGCCACATTTTACGACCAGTGGCGATGCCCTCTATCAAGTCTCGTACTTCAACGATCTTTTGATCGTTGTAACCCAAACCATGACCGGCCGATATGCAAAAGTTTTTATAATCAGGATGTTCAGGGCCTACTAATATTGTTTTAAAGCCCTCTCGGGCACTATTTCCATCTCGGGTATAGAGTTTTATTTCTGCTAGACGTTCTTGGTCAAACAAAATAGAACCCTTAGTGCCGGTTATCTCATAAGACAACCCCATTTTTCGACCACAGGCAACACGACTAGTTTCTAAGGTGCCAATGGCGCCATTGCTAAATCGAATCATGGCATGCGCTTGATCTTCATTTTCTACCTTGCCAGTTTCAGTGGAATTCTCAGCTAAAGGTCTATATTTGGTAATGGTTTGTAAATCGCCATTAACACTAGCAATATCACCTACTAAAAACTGCGCCATGTTTATAATATGTGAGCCTAAGTCACCTAAAGCACCTGAGCCTGAAAATTCACGTTTTAACCGCCAGCTGAAAGGCGTTAATGGATCAGATAAGTAGTCTTCGTTGTGAATGCCGCGAAAATGAACAATGTCACCAATTTCACCGTTTTCGATGATTTCTTTGGCTAACTGACTAGCAGGGTTTTTCGCATAATTAAAACCAACTAAGGTTTTAACACCTGCTTTTTCAGCGGCTAGCGTCATTTCTAAAGCATCAGCGGCATTTAGTGCTAACGGCTTTTCTGAATAAACATGTTTTCCAGCGGCAATCGCGGCCAATGCCATTTCTTTATGTAAGAAGTTAGGAGAACAGATATCAACAACATCAATATTTTCATCGTTAACAAGCGTTAACCAGTCACCCGTTGCACGGTTAAAGCCTAGCTCTTTTGCTTTTTCTTGCGCTAGTTGTTCATTAACTTCAGCGAGCATTTCACATTCAACTTTGGCACTGAGGTCAAATACTGCTGGTACAGACCTAAAGGCAATTGCATGAGCTTTACCCATGTAGCCGGTACCTATTAATCCTATTTTAATTGTTTTCATGTTAATTTATTCCTGTAATTCTGGTGTATGTCTATCTGTTTTTAACAACCCATAGCATTTGAATTTTCGGTTGTTGTGCCAATAAGTTCTGCTAATTCTGATTCTAGTTGTGCTAATTCGTCACTGCCTGCCATCATGGCTAAAACTTCATCTTTACTGATGTTCTCTTTACTAAAAGTACCTAAGCTTTTGCCACGGTTTAATAGCGTAAATCGGTCGGCGACGGCGTAGGCATGGTGAACATTATGGGTAATAAATATTATCGCTAAGCCACGTTGTCGGGCTTTGGCAATAACTTTTAATACATTAGCTGATTGTTTAACACCTAAAGCGGCGGTAGGTTCATCTAAAATTAATACTTTCGCGCCAAAATGTATGGCGCGTGCGATGGCTAAACATTGTTTTTCACCACCCGACATTGTTTCAATTGCTTGTTCTGGATCGCGTACTTCAATACCCATTTCTGCTAAGCCTGCAATGGCAATTTTATTAGCACTAACTTGGTCAAAATATTTAAAAGGGCCCCAACCTTTAGTTATTTCTCTACCCATGAAAAAATTACGGGTAACACTCATTAAGCCGACTAATGCTAAGTCTTGATAAACTGTGGCTATGCCTAGATCTAAAGCATTTTTGGGAGAGCTCAGTTCTATGGGATTACCGTTATAAAGGTATTGGCCTTCACTGGGTTGATGAACGCCTGACAACGTTTTTATCAAGGTTGATTTACCAGCCCCGTTGTCGCCTAATAAACAGTGCACTTCGCCTAACTTTATCTGTAAATCTATGGCTTTGAGGGCGATCACTGAATCGAAGTGGCGACTAACATTTTTAAACTCTAAAATGAATTCAGACATGGTGTTATCCTACTTAGTTTGGGCAATGCATTGGCGAACATAGTTATTAAACAATACGGCGATTAGCAGCATAACCCCGAGAAAAACCCTAAACCAATCAGAGCTAATATTGGTAAAGAATATGCCCATTTGCACCACTCCAAAAATAAGTGCGCCAAATAAGGCTCCCAATACCGAGCCATAGCCTCCAGTTAATAAAGTACCGCCAATGACTACAGCGATAATAGCTTCAAATTCTTTTAATAAACCCCTATCTGCAGCAGCAGAGCCAAACTCCAATACCTGACAAGAGGCATAAAGCGTTGCGCAAAATGCGGTTAACATAAATAAAGCAATTTTTACTTTGTTTGTTGGTACACCAATATTTTTTGCCGCATTGCAGTCACCACCACTAGCAAATATCCAGTTACCATATTTTGTTTTTAATAAAACCCAACTAGCAATGGCTGCTAAAACAAGGCACCAAACGATTATCATGGGAATGCCTGTGACTAAAGGCGAGCCATCATTATAGGTTTCTATCCAACCCATTGAGGCCAACCAAATAAATAAACCTGTGGCTATTTCACCGCCAAATAATGGTGCTAGCCAGTCGTTTTCTGCAACCGTGTCTACACCACTGACAATGGTTTTATTGGTAAAAAGAATAGACAGAGCAATAGTGAGGCCGCGTAAAATAAACAAAAAGGCTAGCGATACAATAAATGACGGTAAGCCTGTTCTAACCACAACATAACCAATGAACCAGCCAATAAATAGCGCGATAGAGAATGCCACCAAGATGCTGCTCCATACAGGCCAACCCCAATACAGACTTGGAATGGCGATTACCATGCCAGAAAATCCAATCATTGAGCCCATAGAAAGGTCAAACTCACCGGCAATCATTAATAAACATGCGCCAATGGCAAGTACACCTAATTGTGCAGTAACCGTGCTCCAATTAAGAATGCCGTCAGCGGCGAACATACCGGAGTCGCCAGCGATCAGAATAAAAAATATAAAAACTAATGCTACCCCTGACATTGCGCCAAAATCAGGACGGTTTAGAAATTTTTTTATTTTTGATACTTCTCTTGTGCGATCGCTAATGGTAGTAGTTGGGTCAGTATTATGAGTAATGTTAGTTGATGACATGTTTTGTCCCCCAAAAGCTATAACTAGATTATTACGTTAAATATTAAGTGCAGTAGAGGTGAGTAAACTCTCTCTTTATCTACTTTCGATGATTATAATTTAGAATAAAAATTCTATCATTGCAACAAATGAAACAAACAAATTTAATTAATATTCAGTTGCAGGTAACTTATCTTTGTTGTTTTTGCTTGTTAATTCTTTATAAACAATAACTTAGCTACGTACCTGTTCTTTGGAATATTTATTCCATCGCTAGGGCAGGATAATCAAAATATAGTTAAATAATGATATTTTCCCTTGATAATTGGGCTGTAATTTCACGTACGTTGAAAAATAAGCTTTCCTTATGTTGACAAAGTATAGAAATCTCGTTTATATTTTGCTTTGTGGAATGTTTGTTTCAAAACGATGTTAATTTGAAATTTTTATTTCTTTTGGTTGGCGAAGTTGTTCTAGCGCTTAAATTGATTATCAATAGAGGGTGACCTTATGTTTAGAAAAAATGCTTCAATAGTGATGGCTACACTACTCTTACTAACAACAGCGATATCTGCCCAGGCTGAGCAAGAAAGGTTTGTATTAATTAGCCATGCGCCTGATTCAGACTCTTGGTGGAATACCATTAAAAATGCTGTAAAAGAAGCAAGCACAACCATGCAGGTACAAGTTGACTATCGTAATCCTAGCACCGGTGACTTAGCTGATATGGCTCGGATTATTGAACAAGCTATTGCGTCTAACCCTGATGGACTAATTGTTTCAATAGCAGATTTTGATGTGTTGAAAAAGCCGCTTAAAAAAGCAAAGAAAAAAGGTATTCCTGTCATAACTATAAACTCAGGAACCTCGAAGCAAAGTAAGGATCTAGGTGCATTGCTGCATGTAGGACAGGAAGAATATGATGCAGGGTATGGCGCTGGGATTAAAGCAAAAGCCTCAGGTGTAAAACAGTTTCTTTGTGTAAACCACTATATTACTAACCCTACTTCAATTGAACGCTGCCAAGGCTACGCCGATGCTATTGGATCCAATTTAACTAAAAGCATGATTGATTCGTCACAAGATCCAAGCAGTATTGAGAAAAAAGTGCAGGCATACCTGCGTAGAAATCCTGAAGTTAACGGTATTCTTACCTTAGGGCCAACATCTGCTCACCCAACGATTAGAGCACTACGTAAGGTTAGAAATGCGGACAACATTCACTTTAGCACTTTTGATTTTAGCGATGAAATAGCCGCTGCTATTGATAACAGTGTTATCGCTTTTGCAATTGATCAACAGCCTTACTTACAAGGGTACATGCCTGTTGTGATGCTATCTTTGTATGTGCGATATGGCATCTATCCTAGTAACAATATGAAGGCTGGTCCAGCGTATATCACCCTTGAGAATTTGAATTTAGTGAGAAGTTTAGCAGGCACAGTGCGCTAATTTAATGATTTAGTTTCACTATTTAATTAACGCAAAAGCTTTCTATTTTGGAATGTTTGTTTTATTTTAGCGGAAATAGTTTCAAAAAATTCATCAAAAGGCAGGTAAAGGTAATGAACGATAAAGCAGCAACAGGATTAGAAGAGCTTAATGCTGAGATCACTCAGAGATTTATCGAATTGAGTAAGCGATTACAACAAGTGGCAAAATATGTCTTAGATAGCCCAAATGAAATCGCTTTTGGCACAGTAGCTGTTATCGCAAAAGATGCCAATGTTCATCCTTCAACATTAATACGATTTTCCCATGCCTTTGGTTTTTTAGGCTTTAGTGATATGCAAAAGCTTTTTCAAAACAAGCTATTGCAAGAATCGCCTAATTATGAAGAACGTATTAAATTAATTAAAGACGACACCAGCTTAGACCAAGAAAATATTAGTATTCGCTTATTAGAACAATTTAGTGAAGCCAATAGCCAGGCGTTAACTTATTTAAGAAACAACATTAACCAAAGTGACTTAGAACAGGCGAGAGATATTTTATCGAAAGCAGACTCTATACATGTCAAAGCCGTGCGTCGCTCTTTTCCTATTGCCACCTATCTTTCTTATATCTTGAATCAAATTAACTTACGTTGTTTTCTTTTAGATGGCGTGGGCGGTATGTATAAAGAGCAAGAGCATATGATTCGCGAAAATGATGCGTTGGTTGTTATTAGTTTTTATCCTTATGCAGAGGAAACCCAGCAAACAGTAAACAATGCTGTCGAACGGGGTGTGCCAATCATCATGTTTACTGATAGCCCAATCAGTCCATTAGCACAACAAGCTTCTGTGTGTTTTATGATTAAAGAAGCAGAAGTCCACTCATTTAGATCGTTAACGTCAACGATGTGTTTAGTACAGTCGTTAGCGATAAGTTTAGTTCATCAACTTGAGCCTGATGAAACAAACGATACATAATTTATTTTATTGGCTTTACTGATTTTAGTTTAGCTTAACCAAAAGGTACTTAGAAATGTCTCATCTACATAGTAAAGCGCACCACTCAGCCAATGAGTCGTGCATACAAAAAATTACGCCAGAGTCGGCAAATTGGCATTATGTAGGTTTTGAAGTTTATAAGTTATCAGCAGGGCAATCACAGCGCTTTAGCTGTGATGATCAAGAAACCTGTGCGGTTATTGTTAGTGGTAAAGTTGATGCTGAAACCGAGCAAGAGTTATGGAAAAATATTGGCGACAGAATGTCGGTATTTGAAAAGAAAGCGCCTTATAGTATCTATACGCCCCCGGGCGATTTTATCGAAATTAAAGCGCTTACCGATGTTGAAATTGCGTTGTGTAAGGCACCCGCCACTGGGCAATATCCAACGCGATTAATTAGCCCAGATCAGTGTAGTTATGAATTGCGTGGTCAAGGAACTAATCAACGACATGTTTGTAATATTCTATTTGGCAATCTTCCTGCTGAAAAACTATTAGTGGTTGAAGTTATTACGCCAGATGGCAACTGGTCGAGTTATCCACCTCATAAACATGACAGTGATAATTTACCGTTAGAAAGTGCCTTAGAAGAAACCTATTTTCATAAATTAAATCCTAAGCAGGGGTTTGCTTTTCAGCGAGTATATACAGACGATCGCAGTTTAGATGAAACTATTTGTGTAGAGCACAACAGTGTGGTGATGGTGCCAGAAGGTTATCACCCTGTTGGCGCGCCACATGGTTATGAGCTTTATTATTTAAATGTTATGGCAGGGCCAACGCGTGAATGGGTATTTAAAAATGACCCTGCGCATGAGTGGATTATTGAACAGGAGAAAAAATAGTGATTAATATTGCCTTACTTGGCGCAGGTCGAATTGGACAAATGCATGCCAAAATTATTAGTGATACCGCTAACAGTAAACTGAGTTATGTTTTTGATGTTTATCAGCCCGCAGCAGAAAAAGTTGCTGAGCAATACAATGCAAGTGTTGCAGATGATGTTGAATCAATTTTGAGTGATAAAAAAGTTGATGTGGTGTTAATAGCCACTTCTACTGATACCCATGTTGATTTAATCATTAAAGCGGCCAAAGCAGGTAAAGCTATTTTGTGTGAAAAGCCAATTGATTTAAGTACTGAAAGAGTACAGCAATGCTGGCAAGAAATTGAATCATGTAATGTACCAATCCAAATTGGTTTTAATCGTCGCTTTGATCCAACCCATGCAAATTTGCAACAACAGTTAGCTGAAGGAGCGATCGGAAATTTACAGCAATTAATTATTACCAGTAGAGATCCTGATATCGCACCGACTGAATATTTGCGCCATTCCGGAGGTATATTTCGTGACATGATCATTCATGATTTTGATATGCTGCGTTTTATTACCGGTGAAGAAGCTGTAGAAGTACATGCTATTGGCAACACATTAATTGACCCTGGCCTTGCCGAGTTTAATGATGTTGACAGTGTTATGATTACTATTAAAACGCAGTCAGGAAGATTATGCCATATTAATGGTTCACGTCGTTGTGTTTATGGTTATGATCAACGCATTGAAGCATTTGGTGGAGAGGGCATGTTACAGTCGACTAATCCTTTACCGCATAATGTGGTTAAGTCGACAGCAGCCGATACAGCGGGTCAAAGTGTATTGAATCCATTTTTCATTGAACGTTATCAAAGTGCTTATCAAGCGCAGTTCGCCAGTTTTATTAACGCATTAACCAGTGGAACAGTACCTAGTCCATCATTTGAAGATGGTCTTGAAGCACAAAAGATGGCAGATGCTGCTCAATTATCATTACAAACAGGTAAAACAATTTATTTATAAATGAATAAAGCCCATGCTACTTTAGCATGGGCTTTGACGATGACTTTCTCACCCTAGCGGAAAGTAATATTTTGAATCAATCCATTCCTATAGAACGAACATTCCAAAAAGTTTAAATTACTACTAAAATTTTTATTTCATCATTACTTAAATGTAAATAATTGCCTGTTTTGTACACGTTACTCTAAAGTATATAGTTGCTATTAGAATTTTAAGTTGGTTTTCATGTGTGCATATGTACTTATATAACAGTGCGTTACGCTGCTTTCTTGAGGTGTGTAAATTTAATGTGCGAAACGTACATTCTAAAACTTGTTTTCATGAAAGGTTTGTTCTATAGTGGTTTTATCGAGAATAATTAATTCATGAAAAAGTACAACAGCAAGCAGTTTGAAAACATAAATATTAAGTAAAAAATATGTCATCAGTTAGTCATAAACTCGTTATTAATATACGCTAGAGTTTTGCCGCTGATACGAAGTGATTTTCTACATAGTCATAATAAATACCAATAAAAGTTAACTGAGGGGAATAAAAGTGAAAAATATTAAAAGCAAAAATAAGACACTACATTTATCTAATTTATATAGCTGCATTTCTATTGCGATATTATCAACTATCAGTACACCACTATTAGCAGACGATACTCAAAAGAATGGTGAGAAAGAAATTGAAAAAATAGTGGTACAAGGCTCTCCGGTATTTAGAAACAGAACATCATCGGTAGCTCCACAGTTAGAGTACGGCGGATTATTCTTTGAACAATTTGAACCTACTTCAGTTGGTGACATGTTGAAACGTACACCGGGTATTTCATTTAGTAGTGATGTTGGCGAGTATGATGCACCACAAATGCGTGGTTTGGGTGAAGGTTATACTCAAGTATTAATCAATGGTAAAAAAATACCAGGTAGTGGCTCTGATAGAGCGGTTTTAGTGGATCGTATACCTGCTGAAATGGTTGACCGTATCCAAATAATTCGTAGTCCAAGTGCCGATCAAGATAGTCAAGGTGTTGGTGGTACTATCAACATCATCCTTAAAGACGGTGCTAGTTTTGATGGCGGTAGTGTAAAAGTAGGCGCACTTAGAGCTGATGATGGCACGACTAGAGGAAATGCCTCATTCGGTTATGGCGCTAATACCAATGACATGTCATGGACACTTTCAGCCAACTTTCAACAACGTTATGTGAGCAAAACTAAAATTGAGCAAACGTTTGAAGCTGATGGTGATGTAGATAATGGTTTTGTACCTGGTGCCATGACAAGTGATCAATTAGAGATAGATACCAGAGATAGTGATGATATTTCTTTAAGTGCAGGTATATCATATGATTTGAGCAATACTTCAGTGCTTGATTTACAAGCTAATTACTTGAATACCGACCGTACTGAGTTTCAAACAGAAGATACTTTAGATATTGAAGATAACGAAAGAGAATTTGCTCGTGATGATGTTTTCATAGATGAAGAGTCGATAAATGTTTCTGCTGTTTACAGTAAAGATTTAGATAACAGTAATTTCGAACTTTCTGCCAGCTTCTCAAACACAACTGATGTAGAAGATGCAACGAAGTTTGAGCGTGGTTCTCCTGACGATATGTGGGAGTATGATGCTAAAGAGTATGAAGATACTGAAGATAGTGAAATTCTGTTAGGTGGCTTTTTTGAGTATGTTTTTGATAATGACATAGAGTTTAAAACTGGTCTTGATGCCTCGATGAAAGATAGAGATGAAACAATCATTGAGTATAATGTTGACGGTGAGACCGGAGAGATCGAAGATATCGATTTAGAGCAAACTTATGATGCAAAAGAAGATCGTTTTGATGGTTATCTTTTAGGTAAAAAAGAGATATTCGATGGTGGTTCTTTAGAATTGGGTTTAAGAGTTGAACATACTTCTCGAACAATCACGGCAGAAGGTGTATCTTTCGACTCTTCGTCTACACAAGTTAATCCATCAGCTCATTTTTCAGCACTATTGAATGATACAAATACACTTCGTATGAGTATTGCTCAGACCGTTAAACGCCCGAGCTTCAAACAACTTGCCCCAATTACCGAGATAGATGAACCAGAAGATGGTGATTCCAAACAAGGTAATCCATATTTGGAAGATGAAGTATCACTTGGTTTTGATGTTGGTTATGAACACACATTCGGGCAAGGAATTATTGGTTTTAATGTTTTTTACCGTGATATTACCGATGTTATTGAAGAAGGAGCGATAGGAGTCACTGAAGATGGTGGAACGCTATACTCATACAATAATGCTGGTGATGGTAGTGTCTGGGGTTTAGAAATGGACTTTAGTACTCCGCTAGGTGACGACACCGGATTTTTTGCTAACCTTACTTTACTTGACTCGGCAATTGACGATCAATTTACCGGTGAAGAAAGACGTTTTAGAGACCAATCTGATTATATCTTAAACTTTGGTGTTACTCACAATTTCCCTGTGTGGGAGACCAGTGTTGGTTTTAGTTATCAAAAACAAGGTGATAGTTTATCGGTTGATTTTAACCGAGAAGTTGAATTGAGCTATGGTGCTAACCTTGAAGTTTTTGTTGAGAAAAGGTTTGGTGAAGGTTATGTATTGCGCTTAAGTGGTACTAACTTGTTAGATGCTCATAAAATTGAAAAATTCACTAAATATGATGGCGATAGTGCTCAAGAAATTATCGACAACCATATACTTGGCGATGTTGATGAATTTGAACGCGAAGATGAAAGCGCTGGTCCAATGGTTACGTTAACGTTAAGAAAGTCATTTTAAAGATAGTTGATGTTATTACAAAGGAGAGTTTTTAACTCTCCTTTTATTTTTCAAATAATGAAGTTCGCTGTTGTTGCTGCTATTAACACTAGTGGCAGCACCAACAGCGAACACCATTAACGATATAAGAGTAAACAGAGGTAAAAAATGAATATTCAAGATAAGTCTAATTTTAAGCGTAGTAACTGGTTGGCAGTTCCACTTCTAGTCATACTGCCACTTACCGGCTGTTTAAATTCAGAAACAAATCAACAACCAGAGGCTGATCAAGTCTCTGCTCAAAGTGCTTCAAAAGCAGAGCAGTCAAAAGGTAGTGACAACAAAACAATTGATTTTGGCTTTATTGCTTTTGGTGATAGTGGCTACCATGTTGACTATTTAAAAGAAAAACAATTTGTACCATTGCGTAAAGATTTAGCAGCATTTGAAAAGTTTGAAACAGATGAATGGCTTGAAGATGGTAAACCATTATCGGAATTAGTTATTCCGCCGAGTGAATTTGTACCAGCTGTAAATAGTATGATTGAATCAAGTGGTATGTATCCAGTAGCTGATGCAATGAAATCATATTGTAAAGAAGCTTCTTGTCAATTTTCTGTGATGCTTGGCGATAATATTTATCCTGATGGCGCAACTACAGGTTTAGATGGAAAAGAAGACTCTGTTCGTTTTGATGATCTTTTTAGTAAACCTTTTGGAAAAATGGGCGAAGGCCTAAATGATTACCGAATTTACACTGCATTAGGTAACCATGATTGGAAAACATCACGTGAAGGTGCGATGGCACAAGTTGATTTTATGGAGTCGACTCTACCTTTTTACATGGATGGACTCTTTTATACGGTTAAGCCAGCAGCGGGTAACGGTGATGTAGAAATTTTTGTTATTGACACTGAGGTCATGTTATCAGGTGTTACAGTGATGGATGCTGAGTTAAACCCTGATGGCAGTGAAAAGGTAGCTACTGAAGTTGATGCCCCTGATGAGCACACTAAGCCGCAAACAGCAGCAGAAAAAAATATGGTCAATTGGTTAGATGAGCAACTTAAAAACTCAACAGCTAAATGGAAATTTGTTATTGGTCATCATCCTATTTGGTCTACTGGTGGTTCGAAGTTTGAACAAGCGCGTACATTACGAAAATTAATTTTACCTTCGCTTTGTAACTATGCGGATATTTACTTTGCTGGTCACGAGCACTCGTTAGAACTTCATGAAGATAGTTGTGATTCTGTTTTTGGTAAAAATAGTGGTAAACCTGCTCTTCTGGAAGTTCTTTCTGGTGCTGCGGCAAAACAACGCTCAGTAAATAAAGGCTTTAAAGCGTATCAAACAAAAACTTACCCAGATAACAATACCATCTACACTAAAGGCATGATTTGGGGTTTCTCACATCTTCAGTTAACTGATGATAAAGCTGAAATTACCATGCACATTACACCAAATAGCGGTACTGGTGAGGCTAACCTAGATTTTACCTATCAGTATAAAAGACGTTCTTCTTTAGTTAGCGCTTTGGCAGAAACTAAGTAAGCGTTATCGTCCAGATTAATGATTAGCCTTTGGCGCTAATCATTAATTCAGTGGCAATAAAAGGTTGTATATTATGATAAGTGCACTACAAAGAATTTTTTCATCTCCCGATCGAAGATCAGTCTTTAGTCGAATTATTGGTTTTTTTTCTACCGGTAAAGAACAACCGATAACAGCTGATAGCGATTATATTACTGAACAATTTAATTATCACCGTCGCAATGTTGTCGTTCTAATAACACTTTGTTATGGCTTAGGTTATGTGTGTCGCCTTGCTTTTAATGTTGTGAAAAAGCCATTAATGGATGCAGGGGTATTTACACCTGAAGAAGTTGGTATTATTGGCGCGACCTTATTATATGGTTACGCTTTAGGAAAGTTCACTAATGGCTTTTTGGCTGATCATGCTCATGTAGGTCGTTTTTTTGCTGGTGGTTTATTTTTATCCGCTATGGCTAATATGGGAATGGGCTTTTCAGAACTCGCTTGGGTATCAGCTTTATTGTGGGGAATTAATGGTTGGTTCCAAGGTTTTGGTGCACCATCAAGTGTTGTTTCACTTTCAAGTTGGTATAGCAATAGTGAGCGGGGTCGCTACTATGGTATATGGAGTACAGCACACTCTATAGGTGAAGGCTTAACGTATTTAGGAGTGGCTTGGCTAATCGCTGAAGCGCCTAAAGGGTTAGGTTTAGATTGGCAGTGGGGATTTTGGACACCTGCACTTATTTGCATTTTTGGTGCTTATTTACTCTGGCGATATTTACCTGACAAACCTAGAGCTTTAGGCTTGCCAACCATTGCCGATTGGAAAGGTGATCATGGGAAAATAGATAAAGAGCATCAAGATGAATCAGTTTGGAAAACTCAACTGCGTGTATTAACCATTCCTTCAATTTGGATATTGGCACTTGCAAGCTCAAGTATGTATGTGACTCGCTATGCCATTAATAGTTGGGGAAATGTTTACCTACAAGAAATCAGAGGTTTCGATTTATTTGATGCCAATTTATTCATTTTCTTTAACACCGCTGCTGGAATTTTAGGCTGTTTAGCGTTTGGTTTAGTGTCTGATAAATTTTTTAAGGCACGTCGTCCACCAGCAAATTTAATTTTTGGATTTTGTGAAATTGTACCACTTCTGGTCATTTTTTATGGTCCGCAAAATAACGTGGTCTTAGCAATTGCTATGATAGTTTATGGATTTGGTCTTAGTGGCATATTAGCCTCACTTGGTGGTTTATTTGCCATCGATATAGCCCCTAAAAAAGTGGCCGGTGCTGCAATGGGTTTTATCGGAATTTTTAGTTATATAGGTGCAGGCGCACAAGATTATATTAGCGGTAAGATGATTTATGATAGTGAAATAATTTTCGCTTTCCCTCATGGAGAGCAAAATTTCAATATATTCTTTTATAATTATGATAAACCAATTATTTTTTGGGTAGGCGCTTCAGTTGTTTCAATACTGTTAGCCTCTTCGTTATGGAAAGTTAAAGCGGCAGATTAGAGCTGTTTTGGAGAAAAAAATGACAGTAAAACTAGTATTACTTTCTGTAGGAATTAGTGCTCTTTTGGTTGGTTGTGGCGATAAGCAAGAGGCTTCTTTTTGTAAAAGCCACGCTAAAGAACATCAAATACATCAGAGCGATATTACACAAATTGAAATCAATTATTCTGAGCAAGGGCTAATTGTTGCGCAAGTTAAAGTGGCAAAGGAAAACGTTCAGCGGGATGTATTATCAAATATGGCTAATATAATCGATGTTAAAGCTGTTAGGGCTTGTACCAACGAGTCGGTTGATATCAAAGAAGCAGGTAACTATTACCAAGCCAGTTATTCTCTAAATTGTGGCTTAGATAACAAGTTAAAGAAGGTTTCGGTATTAGTATTAGATAACTTAAAAACAGTTGAAGAAGTGGAAGTTGCTATTAGCACTCCCTCATCGAGTAAACATTTTGTCTTAAATCGCCAATGCGATAGTCCTATTTTCAATATAAATTAATAAGAGTAAAAATATGAGTGATATGAATCAACGGTTAATTTTCACCGAGAAACTAGCCAAAGAAGCCGGTAAATTAGCGTTAGGTTATTTTTCTAAGTTGAGTACCTTAACTATTGTCAGTAAAGGTGTGCAAGACATGGCTTCTGAAGCCGATGTAAACACTGAAAACCTAATAAGAGCAGCAATAGAGGCTGAATATCCAGAAGATGACTTTTTTGGTGAAGAAAGTTCAGGGGACTATGTTGCAAAAGACGGCCAGGGTATCTGGGTAGTTGACCCAATTGACGGAACTCAACCTTTTGTTAATGGTATTCCTAGTTGGTGTATTTCCATTTCATACATTCAAGAAAATGAAATCGTCATTGGGGTAATTTATGCCCCCTGCGCGGATGAAATGTTTTCGGCACAAGTGGGTAAAGGTGCGACATTAAACGGAAAGACTATTAATGTTTCAGATGTTAAAGGAGTTACTAATGGTTTAATCAGTGTTGGTTATTCTAATAGAGTTAAACCAGAAGACACTATGGGACCTTTAAATCGTTTAATTAGAGCGCAAGGTATGTTCCATCGTAACGGCAGTGGTGCTTTGAGTTTAGCTTACGTAGCAGCAGGGCGTTTAATTGGGTATTTTGAACCCCATATGAATATTTGGGATTGTGCTGCTGGTTGCTTGTTAATAACTGAGGCTGGAGGCAAAGCGAATAATATTCTTGCAGGAGATAACTTTTTAATTGATGGAAATCCAGTTATTGCTGCTGCAGATGGTGTTTATGATGATCTTATTGCAATCATTAACAATAATTAATGTTCCGTAAATATTGGCTTTATTAAGGTGAAGGTAAACTGATATTATTCCAATCAGAGGACAATATTATGAAACGTTTAAATTCACTTACTGCAATTACTTTAGCTACTTTATTAACGGCGGGTACAATATCAGCTAGCTGGGCTGGCTCAGACAAACAGGAATTGGCGCTGACCAAGTCTATTATTGAAAAGTCTGGCGTTACTGCCCAGCAAAGCATTAAAAAAGTGCAGCAAGATTATAAAGGTATTATTTACAGTTATGAACTTGAAGATGAAGATGATATTTATTATCACGAGATCAAGTTAATTGATATTGAAGCCGATAAAAAAATCAAAGTAACCATTTCAATTCAAGACGGCACCGTTGTTAATGAAGAAAAGAGTCGTTTGTTCTCATGGTTCTCTGAAGATGATCGTATTGTAACCGCAAGAAAATTAGCAACAATGGACTACTCAATGCTTAATGCCATTGATGCGATCAACCTTGATAAAAACTCCTTACTTACAGAAATAGAAATTGAAGACAAGCAAGGTGTGCTGTTCTTTGAACTTGAAACAATAAGTGCTGAGGGTAAAAAGGAATGGCTTGTTGATGTCAATAATAACCAGCTTATTCCTGTATTCAAAAAATAGGAATAATTGATGAAATTACTTGTTATTGAAGACGATAAAACCACGCTTGAGTATATTAAGAAAGGCTTTGTTGAGCAGGGAAATGTCGTTGATACGGCAGAGAATGGGCCCGATGGCTTATTCTTTGCTACAAGTAATAGTTATGATCTTGTTGTACTAGATCGTATGTTACCAAAAATGGATGGTCTGGCTGTTCTCGCTGCAATGCGCGCCGCAAACATTAATATTCCGGTTATTATTTTAAGTGCATTAGGTCATGTAGATGAAAGAATTAAAGGCTTACAAGCAGGTGGGGATGACTATTTAGCCAAACCTTTTTCTTTTCAAGAGCTCTATATTCGAGCCACTATCCTCGTTGAACGACAAAACGCTTCTAACCAAGCCAATGGCCCTGCAACAGAGTTAACTATTGATAACTTAGTGATGGATTTAGTTGGCCATAAAGTACTTAGAGCGGGGAAAGAGCTCACCATTCAACCAAAAGAATTTCAATTATTGCGCTACTTACTAGAGCATCAAGGACAGGTGATTTCTAGAACACTACTATTTGAATCGGTTTGGGATTATCATTTTGATCCAAAAACCAACGTAATAGATGTTCATGTGGCAAAATTAAGAAGGAAGCTTGAAGCAAACGGCGAATCGCAAATTATTCATACTGTTCGAGGAGCTGGGTATGTGGTTAGAACGCTTTAGAGTTTTTACCCGTACCTCCATTTGGCGCTTCACCTTAATTTTTACCCTTATTGTAATACTTATTTGTACTAGTATTTTGGCGCTTGTATATCAATTCACTGTGGGCGAACAAAAACGGCAAATAGCACAACAAGTAACCATAGTTACACAAGGGTTTTCTGATCTTTCTAATAGTCCAAGCATGACTGAGACCGACTTTAAATCAGCGATACAGCAGCGTATTGATAGAAGTGGTGCTATTATCTTGGTACTAAAGAGTGATGATAAAGTTATTGGTAACTTAAATAGTCTGCCAAAAAATCTAGCTCAATTTCCTCAGTTACAACATTTTCCTATTGCAGTCGTCAATCACCTGGGCAAAACAACGGTTGAAATTGTTTTAGGAACTAGCTTAGTTACACGATTTGGCAGTTTGTCTATCGCATTGTTTGATAATAACTACCAAGTACTTGAAGATAATTTTCGAACCGCGAGTATTGTCGCTTTACTCTTTGCCTTAGTGGTTACCCTTATATCAGGATTTTTGCTAAATCGACGGGTACTTTCAAGAGTAATGCAAATAGGTGAACTTACAGCACATGTAAAAGCTGGTCGGCTGAAATCAAGATTACCTATTAGCAAAAAGCAAGACGAGTTTGACATGATTGCGGATCAAATTAATCAGATGCTCGACGAAATTGATGACTTAATTAACTCCGTTGCTCAAGTAACTGATAACGTCGCTCATGATTTACGTACTCCTTTATCCCGAATTCGTATTTCTATTGAAGACAGTTTAGCGGCATGTGATGAAAACAGCGTTGATGCTCAATGGCGTATATCATTATTAGAAGAAATAGATCAGATAATAGATACTTTTAATGCAATGTTGGAATTGTCACGTTTAGAAAAAGGGGTTCAACAAAGTACTTTTGATTCAGTGAATATTGAAACTATTTGTCATGATGTTATCGATCTAGCGACCCCACTTGCTGAAGACAAGAATCAAAAACTCACATTTAACGTTAAAACAGATAATGTAACACCTTTATCAATAGTTAAAGGTGAGCCAAACCTCTTATTTCGAGCCATTTTTAATCTCGTTGATAATGCTATTAAATATACTCAAACAGAGGGAGAGATCTCTTTAACATGTTATATATCTTCACAAAAAATTGAAATTATTGTTTGTGACAATGGGCCTGGAATTTCTGAAGAATATTATGATTCGGTGTTTCAGAGACTTTATCAAGTGGACCATAGTCGTCAAGGTGATGGATTTGGTTTAGGGCTTCCTATTGTCAAGGCCATCATTGACCTGCACGGTGGCTCAATATCATTGTCACCATCACATCCAGGACTGACTGTTACTGTTTCACTTGATCAGTAATTTACTTTGAGCAGAATAAATTTTTTGATTCTTTTACAGAGTTTTTTTATTTAACGTATCGGGATAAAGATGAAGAAAGATATAGAGGTTGAAGCACATGACATTAGCTTCAAAAAAGAAGTAATGGACAATGGCGAATTGAGAATTCGCTTAATTTTGCAAGATGGTAGCGCCTATATAAGAACAGAAGCAGGTGAAACAGGTGCATGGCAAAATAGTCATTTTCATTCATATCTTGAAGAAACATATATTGTTCAAAAAGGCTGGATCGGTTTTGCAGAACTAGTTGAAGGAAGTTTAATTCTTAGAGTAGAAAAAGAAAATGCTCTTTTTACAGTTAGTTCTATGGTTCCCCATAACCTATATTTACCAGCGGATACTGTTATTCATACTGTGAAACATGGAAAAGTGAAACAAGGCGATTGGCATGAAAGTAAAGAACTGGATGCCTTAACAAAACATTTATCAGAACTTGAAATAAAAAAGTCAGATTGATAATAGATTAAAAAATTGATTTAAATATATAAATATTAAAACTTTATACACATAATTAATAAGTTAGGGAGGCTTTCGCCCGCTCTCTTAATTTTTATAACAGGGCGTAGGAGAAAGCTAAATGAAAAAGAGAGTTTTGCTACTTTTTACACTTATTTTTGCCTTACCTATTTTGGCGAGTGAAGAATCAAAAGAAAAGGCTGTTCAACATTTAATAATTGCCGATGTAATTTCTATGGAAGAGGCTAAAAAAGTTTTTATTAGAAACACATCCGAGATTAAAAGTAAGAAAAAACTTAATCCTCTGGAATTAGAAGAAATACATATCATCACATATACTCTTGAAAAAAGTGTTTCTTACTTTGTTGAAAACCTAAAGGGTGAAAGGCAATATCTCGCAAAAAGAATTGCTATTGCTGTGGAAGCTATTCATGTCAACGCCGAAAATAATCACCTAGAAGAGACAAAAGAGCACATAAACATATATTTCAATTTAGCTGATAAGTTTATTTCTGTCTTTTAGCAGATATGTATCTTAAAGCTATATTTAGTGGCTAAGAAGTTTTGACCACTAATTTATAGTTTCTAACTCGCTCAGGGGGCGTTAGCGAGATAGATAGTAAATAGTGGTTAATGTTTTCGGCCCATTGACAACTAAAATATCGTTCTGCTTTTTAACACATCCCTATAAAGCTCGCTAACAAAGTTTAAAAAAGCTTTTACTTTAGGTATTTTTGCTCGGTTACGAGGATAGAGTGCATAAACATCAACATTTGACATCCCCCAGTTAGGGAGAATATTGACTAATTTTCCAGCTGAGACTTCGCCTTTGCACATATAATCAGGTAGTACGGCAATGCCTAAGCCATCAATTAACGATTGTTTGAGAATAGAAAAGTCATCAACCATGAGTCTAGGTTTACAATGTAAAGTAAAGCTCTCATCGGATGTTGAAACCAAATTGAGCTTAAAATCATTATTAATTGGATTCATTATCAATAATTGATGATCAATTAACTGCTGTACAGTTTTCGGTTTACCATACTTGGCAAGATATATAGGGCTAACAAATAATCGACGACAAACCGTGCCGAGTTTTTTAGCAATTAGCGTTGAGTCTTCTAACTGGCCTATACGTATCACCACATCAAAGCCTTCTTCAATAAAATCGACTCGCCGATTAAGTAAACTCAAGTGAACGTTCATTTCAGGATATTGATGCATAAATTTAGCAAGTGCAGGCCTTATTATCAATTGTCCTGTGCTTACTGACGCGCCAACTTTTAAATCACCTTTGTAACTGTGCAACAACTCAGACACTGATGCCGTTGCCAAATCTAATTCTTCATGAACACGTTTGCAGTGTACTAAATAACGCTTTCCTACTTCAGTTAGGTGTTGTGAACGAGTTGAGCGCTCTAATAAGGTAATGCCCAATTGCTGTTCTAATTTTGAGACTTTGCGACTGACATTGGCTTTAGGAATACCAAGCCTCTCAGCTGCAAGAGTAAAACTGCCGGTTTCGACAACGGCGAGAAAAACCATCATGTCATTTAAATCATGTTTCATTTAGCACATCCAAAATCAATTGTTGTTATATATGAGATTATCATAACAACAAACGCCTATTTATCAAACAATACGAACGCCGTAAGATAGCTTCATTAGCACAACGAACCCAATTAATAACGGAGAAAATCATGCAAGTACTTAATAGAGAATCACTACCTTTGGGTGGCTTTGCCGGCTTAACTGAACATCGTTTAGTCACTGATCGTCGCATTTTTGGCAGTCATAAAGCGCCAAACACTTTTGATGGCATAGCTAACTTTGTCTATCTTGCCGATGCACAATTTAATGCTCATGGCGAAACACATATGCACCCTCATAAAGAAATCGATGTTATTTCTATCATGATGAATGGACGCGTTAGTCACGAAGGTTCATTAGAACACGGTAAAAGCTTAATTGCTGGCGATGCACAAGTGCAACGTGCCGGTGGTGAAGGTTTTTCTCATAACGAAGTTAACCCTGAAAATACTAAAAACCGCATGCTGCAGTTATGGGTATTACCCGATGAGCCCGGACAGCGAGCGGGCTATAAACATTACACGTTAAAACCAAAAGGCGTAACTCGTATTTATGGCGGCACTAAAGATCAGAGCAAAACCTTTGATAGTAAAACAGTAATAGATGTTGTGCGATTACCTGCAGGCGAAAGCATTAACTTTGACTACGAAGTTTTAGCTTATATTAGTCAAGGCAGTGCAAAGTTTGAAGATGAAAATAATAGTTTTGATGCACAAGATGGTGATTTAATTCGTAGTTATAAAACTAAAATAACAAGTACAAATGATGTAGAGATAGTGGTAGTTAGTGAACACTAAACATAAAGAATTACAGTTCATCCACACCAGTTAAGGGTGTAATGACCTTGCACATCAATTTTATAGAGGTAAATACAGTGAACTCAGCACAAAAACACTTAATAGTATTAATTAACTATGTAACATTAGTGCCTCTCGTCTATTTCATTCCTGAATGGGTCACGCCTTATCTACCAGCAAATAAGTTAGTTCAAGTATGTGCAGTAATGGCTATTATTGTGCCAACTATTTCTTATATCGTAATGCCTCTGGCTATTAAACAATTAGCTAAAACTTAATGAGGTTCAAGGGATTTATGTTCAATCTGGAGACTGCAATAAATAAATTTGAGCAATAGCGCCTTGGGTATTTTTATTGTTTTCTAGCGTTAATCGTCCACCATGTTGCTCAATAATATTTTGGCTCAAGCCTAGCCCAATTCCCTGCCCTTCTTTTTTAGTGGTATAAAAAGGCACAAATAAATTATCGGTATTGGCGAGCCCTTGACCATTATCAATCACTTTAATGACCAGACCTTCTTCATCACTGTGATATTGGGAGAGAAAAGTTAATTGAATCCTTGATTCACAACTTTGCTCACATGCTTCTACTGAATTTTTGACTAGGTTAATCAGTACCTGCTTTAATAAAACCGAATCGGCCCATATTTTTTCCACTTGATTATCAACAACAATATCGCTTTGTGGGAACAAGGTAATAATCGAATCAATAAACTCTGAAGTATTCACCCATGACTTGTTTATCACGATATTCTTACTGATATCGCCATAACGATTAACAAACTCTTGCAATGAATTACTCCGATCGACAATGACTTGCAGTGCTTGTTTAGATTTTGACTCTTCAGCTTCTAAGCTTGATAACGTTTGTGCCAATGATTTTATCGGTGTTAACGAGTTACGAATTTCATGACTTAATACGCGAATAATTTGCTGCCAAGATTTTTGTTGATTTGCCCGTAAGATTTTCTCAACATTAGTTAATATCACTAAATGGAAGGTTTGTTCGTCTTCAACAAATTGACTGTGCTTTATTTGCCAGCGTTGATTTTCTTTTTCATCTTTAAACTGCCAATCGTCTTTGAAAACTAAACCTAACTTTTCACTAACGGTTAACCGCTTAGCTTGCCAAGGTTGCGTGATATATTGAGAAAAAGCTGCATTTGCATGACTGAGTTGTAATTGGTTATTAAAAATAGCAATCGGCGTTTCTAATTGCTCAATAAGATGATAAATAAGCAAAGTATGTTGGTCATAAACTTGTTTACGTTGTCGTAAATCATCGGCTAAAGCACTAATTTCCTGAGATAAATCATGCAATACGCCAGCGTGATAACTATCTTTTATTCGTAAACTGTAATCTTCAAGCCGAACCGCTTCAACCAGGTTGGTTAAGCTATAAAACGGAGTAATTATTTTGTGATAGAAACGTAGAAAAACAAATAACAAAGGAATGAAGACAATCGTCACTACCGTACATTGGATTAACACAGTTAAAGATAATAACGACATGACCGATAAAACCAAAACGAGAAAAAGTCCATAAACCACCGCCATGGCAAATTTCAATTGGCTTTCAAATGCCTGACTTTTATTTTCTTTTTCGCTAGTTTTTAATGTCATATTTTTCCATTCGGCGATAAATAGCACTTTTACTAATACCCAGCAATTCAGCGGCTTCAACCGTTAAGCCTTCAGTTTTTTTCAATGCTTGCAATAACAGTTGTTGCTCTGCTTGTTCTAGGGTCATAAATGGCATTTTTTCATCACTGGTTTGACCGATGTTTTTTTTCAGGGTAATCGATTGCGCAGTGATAATGTTATCATCGGCAAATAGAACGGCTCTTTCCATCACATGACTCAGCTCTCTAATATTACCAGGCCAATCATAAGACTTTAATTTTTCAGCAACATCATCCGCGACAATCAAACCCACTTTCCCATAACGTTGTGCGTGTTTTTCAACAAGGTGCTTTGCTAAGGGTAAAATATCCTCAGTGCGCTCTCGTAATGACGGAATATGAATTTCGATAGTATTGAGTCGATAGAACAAATCTTCTCGAAATTTCTCTGCTTGAATGAGCTTGTCAAAACTCGCATTTGAGGCGCTAATTAACCGTACATTTGCATGTTCAGTAATACTAGATCCGACCATTTCATACTCACTTGACTCTAATACCCTGAGTAACTTAGTTTGTTGCGCTAAAGGTATATTAGCTATTTCATCTAGAAAAAGTGTGCCTTCATTGGCCATTTCAAAACGGCCAATGCGAGTTTCTTTTGCGTCGGTAAACGCACCTTTTTTATGACCAAATAACTCGCTTTCAAAAAGCGACTCTGGAATTGCGCCCATATTAACCGTTACTAGGCTTTGCTGGTTACGACTTGAAAGTTGATGAATATAAGTGGCGATACTAGATTTACCGGTACCATTTTCTCCAGTTAATAAAATAGTGACATCCGTTTTAGCTATACGCTGTATTTCGCTCATCAGTTTAGTCATGGCTTTTGATTGCCAAACTAGAGTTTCAGTCGCCTCCACCTGTTGATGTTGACGCAAGCGACGGTTTTGTTTTTTTAAATCTGTCACCTGAATTTGTTGTTTTACTATTTGCAATAATCGCTGGTTATCCCATGGCTTTTCAATAAAATCATTAGCTCCTTGTTGCATCGCTTTTACTGCCAAATCGATACTTGACCAACCTGTCATTGCAACTACAGGAATGGATATTTCGAGTTTCGCCAACTTAGCCAAAAAATTTAATCCCTCTTGGCCTGATGTGGTATCAGAAGAGTAGTTCATATCCAGTAAAATCAGGTCAATATTATTTTCTTGAATGACATCAAGCGCCCGTAATACTGAATCAGCCTCAAGCACATTATAATTTTGATTGCTCAAGAGAAAGTTAGCACTTAAACGAACATCAGCCATATCATCTATGACTAAAACAGTTAGTTTCATTCTATTTCCTTTACCTAAATGCTCTTATCGAAAAAAGGCAGGAGGAAAGTCCCTCCTCCTAATCTTTCGTTTTTAATTTACTCGTTGCGTAATGCTTTTATCGGATCTTCTGTTATAGCGGCTCTTATTGGAATATAACAAGCAACATAGGCAACCGCTAACATAATCGGTACCACACTTAACATAGCGGCATAATTAATATTGATGGCAAAACTGACTTGCTGCCTAACAATAATAAAAATAACCACCGACAAACTAGCGCTAATTAGCATACCCAATACGACAGGGTATAAACTCTCTTTCATTACCATATTTCTGATGCGATGTGTTTTTGCTCCTAGCGCTAAATGTATACCCAGCTCATAACGCCTCATTTGAGTACTATAATTTAGCACACCATAAATCCCAGCAGCAGCTAATAGCAAAGATAATAGCCCGAGCACTATCGTTAACCCTGCCGTTAGCTTATGTTTATAAATAAGATCCGCATGCTGTTGCTCATGGCTGATCACCGTTCTTATTCTCAATTTGCCGTTAAGTTTTAATAACAATGGCAACACGGTTTCTCTGGTAAGCTTTGCGCCTTGGATTAATTTAATATCAAAGCCAAAATCTTCAAAAGCGGCATAAGGCATATAATAACGTTGATAGCCATAATCCCCTTCCATGCCAGGGCGATAATAATCTTTGGCGATACCGATAACCTTTAGTGGTTGCTCAGCTTGTAACTGAAAAACTTTACCGATAGCGTCGCCATCAGGGGCGAGCTCAAGGGCCAATGATTCACTCAAAATAATTTCATTAATTTGATAACGCGGATCTTTTTGCTCACTAAAAGTATTTCCTTCGACTATAGGCAACTCAAGAATTTCGAAATAGTTATGATCAACCATATTAAAGGCGAAACTACCAACTCTCTTGCCATCTCTATCATCTAAAGTCATTGAGTTTGAGCCTTTAAAAATAACAGGTTTAATGCTGCGAGAGACCTGCTTAACTTGCGGTAAATTCTCAAGCTCTTTTTTAATACTCAAAGTCAATAAATTCATTTCAACCAAGCTTTCAGGTGAATAACTAGCGCCTTTAGGTCTGTCCACTCGTAAATAATAAACATCGTCATCATTAAAACCTAGCGGGTGAAGCGCTGTCTCAAGTGCTTTTTCGATGACTACTGAAGCGCCAGCTAATAACAAGGTTGCTAAGGCGACTTGAATGGCAATCAAAAAATTTCTGATACGTTTAGATACCTGTAAACCGCTACCTTTACCACTGCTTTGTAATTGAGATTGCAGCAAATCATAATTCACCACTCTTGATGACATTTTAGCGAAAATGGCCGCTAAAACGATAACAATGGATCCAGTAAATAATAGTGTTGCGCTATTAATACCTAACTCCGAAATGCGTGGCAGTTGTCTTGCTGCAAGCTCTTCTAGTAATACAAACCCCCAACCAGCAATCAACAAACCTAGAGCGCCAGCGATAACAGACAAGATTAAGCTTTCGGCAAACATAGAGATGAATAAGTGATTAGGCTTAGCACCTAAAGCAGCTTGAATTGCCATAGTTCTTTGTTTTTGAGCGGCCCTTGACAGAAATAAATTGGTTACATTAGTTACTGCAATTAACAGTAAACCTACCACGCCACTTAACAGTAACAAGGCTACTTTTGAACTATCGCCAACAATAACTTCATTTAAAGACAATACCTTAGCACCTGCAGTATCACCGTTTTCAGCCGCAGCACTGGCTACAAACTTCTCATTTAACATCGCACCTAAAGTTGATGCCGCCTGTAAGGATGAAACACCCGATTTTAATGTACCAATACTGTTTAATGCACGGGTCATTACTCCCCAATGGGTAACATCTAGCCCTTGGTAATCCCACGGTAGCCAAAAATCAGGTGCTTCATTATAACGGTTAGCAGGGGCAATGAAATTCTCACTGGTAACGCCAATAACTTTATAACTAACATGGCCAATCATGGTTTTACGGCCAATAATATCGGCATCACTTTGATACCATTTCTGCCATGTTTGATAACTTAAAACGACAACGGCTTGATGAGTATCTATGCCTTCATTGTTATCAATCACTCGCCCTAAGTGCATTAATGGTGATAGTAATGAAAAATACTCAGGGGTAATAAAATTGACTAGGGCATTAGGCTGGTCTGGGTGGTCAGCGACTAATTGTTTGTGATCAAAAACTAAAGCGAATTTATCAAAGACTTGCTGATTTTTATACCATAACAACATTCCTGGTGCTGATTGCGAGCCACTATAAGACTCACCCTCTGAAGCATATGACTGCTGTACAACAACGAGTTGCTCTGAATTTGGATAAGGTAGCGATTTTACCAATAACAAATGATTTAAACTAAAAATACAAATTAAGGCACCTAAAGTGACAGAAAGTGTCGCGATAACCGTGGTTGAAAATCCTGGTACTTTCAACAAAGCAAATTTAGCTAAGGAAAGTTCAAATTTCAAGCTGCGAAGAAAACGAATCATTTTGCCTCCTGAGTATTACTTTTACTAGAAGGAGAGTCATTCGAAGCAAGGTTATTAGAGATAAACTCATCAGCAATAACCCCATCTAAAAGGTGCAGTTTACGTTTCGCCATATCCGCATATCTCGGATCATGAGTTACCATGCATATGGTCATGCCTTGCTCATTTAATTTCGCCAGCATCGCCATAACAGCATCACCATTTTTAGAGTCTAAGTTACCCGTTGGCTCATCCACTAACAAAATGGTTGGACTGCCAACCAATGCACGAGCAATAGCAATTCGCTGCTGTTGCCCACCAGAGAGTTGATTTGGTTTATGATCACAACGATGAGACATGTCCACTTTTTCTAAACTTGCTAATACTTCTGCTTTAATTTCAGCTTCAGGCATTATCGGCTCTCGATATCTTAGTGGTAGAGCAATATTGTCAAAAACGCTAAGTTCATCAATAAGGTTAAAGGCTTGAAAAACAAAACCAATATGTTGGTTGCGAATTTCCGCGCGGTGATTAATCGTTAAATCGCTGACATCTTGAGCATCAATAAAATATTGTCCTGACGTTGGACTGTCAAGCAAGCCAAGTAATGATAGCAAGGTAGACTTCCCGCAGCCTGAAGGACCTGAAATAGAGATATAATCTTGATTATAAATCGATAAATTAACACCACGTAAAGCATGAGTTTCAATATTTTCAGTTGAAAACACTTTAGTTAAGTTTTTCATTTCAATAATAACTTTTTTCGAAACTTGGGCTTTAGTAGTTGTCATTGGCATTACATTTTCATGTGTCATAAGGGCTTCCTAATTATATGTTATTTTTCAATAAAAGGCGTTTAATGCTAATTTCATTAATTAACTCATTAATAGCCTCGTTAAGTGGTAATACCATTCCGCATAAACATTTGCTCACCCTTACTTGTTAAAACTAACAATAGCTGTGTTGCTTTCAATCGCAATAACCAGTTATTACTCAATCAAGCGTCTTGCTCTTGTTAATTTTTCCTGCGTAATGATTGATCATCTCTTTATACGGAATGGCATTATTGAATAATCGTGATGTTGTTGGCCTTTTTCCAGCGAGACATATCAGATAAAATAAAGCTGTCATTTTCTAACGCACCGCTGAGAATTTGAATGTATTCACCGCTTTCTTGACCGTAACTTACAGCTACTTTTTGTGCTTGATTCTGCTCTTTATCCATTTTAAATAAGTGTGCTTTCATACCAGTGCTGGCATTAACCGGCTTTTTGATGTACATCACCTGAGTTAATGTCCCGGTAGAGATAACACCATCTACATTAAGGTCTGGACGAGCATTATTAGGAAGCTCGCCACTAAGTGATACTTCAATTGAAATCATGCCCTGTTTAACTAATGGATTAATTCTTTGTACTTTGCCGATAATTTTTCCACCGCGGGTATCAATATGAACAAGTTGATTTAAAGCAAGAAGTCCAACATCAGACTGTGAAACATTGATCATCGCAAACAAGCTATCAACACTACCAACTAAGGCGATTTGTTCACCCAAAGCAACACTTTGTCCGAGCTCTACGGCTAAGTTTTGCACCACACCATCAATACCTGCTCTTACCGTTAAGCGATTAAACTGCTCAGTAATAACCGCAACAATTTCTTTTTGTTGCTCAATTTTGTCTTGCTCAATAGCAAGCTCTTGCTGATGCACTTCACCTAGCTGTGATAATCGAGTTTTTTCAATGGTAATGCGTCTAGAGAGCTGACGAAAATTAAGCTGTGAGCGCTTAAAGGTTAATTCAGAAACAATGCCTTTTTTCAATAACTCTTCTTCTGCCAACATTTTCAGCTCGGCAAGCTCGAGTTCAGACATCAGCTGCTCTTGCATCGCTTGATGGGCAAGTAATTCTCTTTTTTGTTTTAACGCGACCTGTAAGTACATAGCTTTAGCATTACTGAAATTTCGCTCTGCCTCTTTCACTTGCTGTGAAATAACCGGATTAGACAACCGAACAATAACGCTGTCTTTAGAAACCAGCGACCCCGGTTTCAGTAATATCTCTTCTACGGTGGCATTGGCAGGAGTCGTTAATAATCGTTGTTGTTTAGATTTCAGTTTTCCGTAACCTTCAACCTCTAAAACAAGGTCACCGAGTTTTACGTTGTCAGTCCAAATTTGATTGCTTGCTACTTTTTCAGCACCTGATGGCTGACTAAAAGCCCAAAAGCTCAATATTAACGCTGCTGATACAACCCCAATGATTAATGTTAATTGTTGATGATTAGATTTTTTTTCGCTTGGTTTACTAATATCCATAACGGGCTCCCAATGTAATTAACATAGACAGAGCAAAACAGATGCCAAAACGTAATCATCTAAAAACAAAGAACTTTATTTTTAATTTGTTTAATGGTTTTCGTTTTTATTGGCTATTTTTGTGATATCGGGAATGGGGAACGTTTGGTAATATGGTACGATTGATGAAATGAACTGAATTAAAAGATTGTTTAAAAACCTAAGTTATTATCTGGGTTCTCCGTCATAAAATGCGCTTTAATTCTAATATTAAAGCGCACTTGTCGAACTACAGTTATTGGCTTTGGAGTTACTCACAACCTAAAACTAACTTTAAATTTTATCAAAGAAATGCTGTCATTAACTTGTTAAGTTCATAAAATAAACATTAGCTTACAAGCTCGGTTATACGCTTATTCACGAACATTGATACATTATATCCTAACGATAAATTCGCACTTTACTGCTGGTTAGACGTGTTAATCGCCAAATTGCACACGTAAACCCGCATTAACAGTAAATCCATCATTTCTAGACCAAATATCTGTTGTCCATCTACCACTAGGTGCTTGTTCGAGTAACAGTAGTGAATCTTCTTTAGTTTGTCGAACATTTAGCAGGTTTTCAGCATTAACAAACCAACTGACTCGTCCGAAGGTGATTTGACCTAACAACCCTAAGTGCCAATATGCCTTGCTTTTATCTCTATAAGGGTTATCTTCAAGTCGTTGTGTGCCAGTATAGTAAGCTTCAAACCCTAACAAATGGCTACCATGCTCTTCCAACATTACCACGAGGCCTGCAGAGTGTTTAGGTGTCAGAGCCAAAGGCTCTCGGTTAAGGCCAGAATCATCTTCTTTCGTAGCGTCTGTATATAAATAACTACCAGTAAATTTTATATCTTGCCAGCGGTAACGGAGTAATAGTTCAGCTCCTCTGATTTCACTTACACCATCGGCATTAACGATACGAACTTGTTTGCTGGAAGCTTCATCGACATCGTTAATGACTTCCAATTCAGTCACATTATCAATATCTGACGCAAATAATGTCATGCTAGTTTCTACACTGCCCAGCACATAGCTTATATCTATTGAAGCGGTAGATGCACGTTCTTCTTCAAGATTTTCTAGTGGTGCAAGACGAGATAAGCCCGTTTCATCAAGGTCTTCAATAAAAGGAGTCGGTGCGAAAAAGCCTTGACCATATGCTCCTCTAATCGTCCAGTTTTCTGGGCTGTACAATAGTGAAACGCGTGGGCTGACTTGTGTGCCATACTCACTATGCCAGTCGGCACGCGCACTAAGAGACATGTAAATATTATCGCTTGCTTCATAGTCTATTTGCGAAAACAGCCCTGGCACTTGATAAGAATAATTATGCTCTTCAAAGGTATCAGAGTTGAATTTTTCAGATTGAAGCGCCGCACCAATTAGCCAAGCTGTTTCATCAGAGTAGCCCGATAAGCTTGATTCAATTAGGTAGCTTTCGTGGTTATCATCTTCTAGCACAGTACCAAATTCATGCTCATGATCTTGGTTCATGCCTGAGCCGCGTACATTTAGGTTGAGAACTTCTCCTAATGGTTGATCATAAATAAAACCAACATCAGTTCGAAGAGTGTTTTGAGTGAGAGGGTAATGACTGCCATCAGGTACTGTAGCATCACCTAAAGTGCCACCTTCTCTTTGCTCTGTCATTGCTCCTAACGTAGCGTAAAGGTTAGCACCATCGTCACCTTGCCAATAAAAACGAGGGCGAACACTGACTCTTTCGTAGCCAGCCATATCTATCCAACCATCGTTATCTAAATCTTGCTCTTCTTGGTGATGAATTCCAGCAGTGACAGATGCACTTGTAGTACGAGTTAAAGGTGATGCAAAGTACGAAGTAATATCTTGACCATTTTTAGAAGTAGCATTTAGCAGAACTTCTCCTTCGTATTCATCAGAAGGAGTTTTTGAAATCAGGTTTATCACACCACCTAATGCAGAGCCACCATAAAGAGAAGAAGCTGACCCTTTAATTATCTCAACATTTGCAAGATCGGTAGGTGGAATTTGTAGCAAGCCAATTGACGCCGTTTGACCACCGTATAAGGGTAATCCATCACTTAACAGCTGAGTATAACGTCCATAAAGTCCTTGTAATCTAATGTTAGCACTGCCCAAGGCAGGCGAAGTCGTTTGTACTCTAACTCCCCCCGTTTCAGCCACTAACATAGAAATATTGCCAGGGCGCATTAGTGCTTTTTCTTGTATTTCTTCGCCATTAATGATTTCGGTTCGTGTTGCCGATTCGGTGACGATACGACCTAAACGAGAAGCCCTTACTTGAATTCTTTCAATACTGTTATCGCTATGTTCATGGTGATCTTTCTCTTCATGAGTGTTTTCTTCAAGGTGACCTTGTTCATTTTTATATTCATTGGCGTAGGCAAACGCTGGTATTAGCAGTATTACTACTGCCGTTTTCAAAGATTTTTTAATCATATTTTACCTCAGGTACTGCTTGGTAATAAATCAGCACAATAGCGCTGATTAACTTGAGAAGTTATAAGTTGTACACAATTTTGGGAACTCTAAGTTCTTATGAGGAAAAAATGGGAGGCCGATAGAGCATAGTAGTAATAGATATAGGTTGCCCAGACTGTTGTTTATAGACAACTTCACTTAAAGCAACTGTTTTAAGTGAATCAACTTCAGTATTAAAATATACAAATGATGAGCACGCACTGGCAATACAACAATCAGCACTGCAACATTCAATACCACAGCAATTTTCCAGACTATCTGTACTAATTGGACTTGAGTCGTAATGCTTTATTAATTCACTGAACTTTGGAGAAGCAGAATCAACAGAAGCTGTACAAGACATAGAGATATTAACAGCTATTGCCTGTCCAACAAAGGCAACTAGCATCACCGCTATAACTACTACTCTTGAAACTGCTTTATACATATAAACCTCTAAACTCAATACGCGCAGTATTATAAGAGTTTATTCATGATAAGTGAACAATCATACGCTGGTTGGGTGTCATATATTTACATAAACTGACAGGACCACCTTAATTATAATGCTTTTGTCACAATGACGATAAGGGTACACACATTAACATCAGCAATGCATTACAGAGTGAGCATTTAAGTTATAGTTTGGTTTATCAGTCAGACTAAACGTGAGATAAAAACCAGCCTTTTGTTTGAAGCTGGTTTTGTTTGTTAGTTGAATTTTATTTGTCGTATTACTTATGGAACTTAATTTAACTGTGCTTCAAAAGATAAAAATACTTCACTACTTTCTAGATCAGCCAATTGCTGATTTTTAGCTGTGCGCTCAAATTCAGCAATCAGCAAATATCGACCAGCCGATTTAGGCGTAAAACTAATCTCCCCTTTATCATTACTCACTAAAGATGTAACTTGAGGATCATTGCGGTATCTTACGCCCTCAAGGATAATCTCAACCTGTACACCTGCAATAGCTTTACCGTTAAAAACAAACTTGAACTTTGCTTGTTCACCTTCAACAATATCTGACGGGTGGGTAATCGGTAAAAGCTCAAGCATAGTGCCATCTTGACCAAAATTATCGCTAGGGTTATTCATAGTTACATAAGTTTCAACACGGGCGTAACTTAATGTTGTACTTACATCACTTGCTCCTTTGGGCAGCTTTTCTGTCAGCTCAGCTTTACTAGCAAGCAGTCGTTTATTTTTACCATTTAATTTATAACGGGTGCGGTAACTTGCAGGATAGTTGTTGGTTAACTTGTAGGTTCCAGAATCAGCAACGAAGTAATCTATCACACTCTTTCTGTGGCCTTTATAAACTGATGATGGTTTATCAAGTTTACCTTTTGGCGTTAAAATCCTAAGTACATCAATACTTAACGCTTTATCAATATTAAAAACCTCATTGGATGCTGTGGCATCAGCCATTAACCATAAACCTTTTTCTGATGACATATTATAGTGGCTAGGCAACAACCAACGTGAATGTGCCTGCACTTGACTGATTAAACCAATGCTCATAGTTGTTGCAATAAATAATCCGATAATCTTTTTCATTTTTCTTCCTTTAAGGGGTAAATGTAATATGAATTTCGCCAGTTTCTGGCGTTGCTTTAATAGTGTGGTGTACTGGTGAATTACTCAGTGTGATGGCTTGCTTAACAATCGCTCGACCGCCCTTTTCTCTGACAACCTCAATAAACAAGGTGTAGTTACCTTGAGGTAAAATATTTCCGTTATCATCTAGTGCTTTAAAAGTAAGTGGATAGCTACCAACTCCTCGAGTAGCAGAGGTAATTCCATCCACCAGTTGTTGATCTTTCCTGCCGATTTTTCGCCACCAACGTCGGATATCTTTTAGCCATTTAGCCTTGGTTCGCCATAACACTAAATTACGAACCGCTTGATTCTTGTCGTTCTCTAACCAAGCAGCAACATAAGGTGAGTGGTACTCGCCTGATTGCTCAGCGAGCACGAGATTAATTTTGATTTTTGATGCGCTAGTATCTGAATAAGTTGCTGAATTCTCTGCTGCAATTGTTGAACTGCAAAATACTGTAAAAAATAGCAAAAAGTACAGTGCTACATTATTAATTTTCATTCTTTTCCTTATTTATTGTCAGTAATAGACTTAGTAAAAACTCAAACAATGGTTCATGCAAAAACTGAAACCGAATTGCTGTAATTAACTAAACATAACTGTCGCTGAAATCATCATGGCAGTGAAAAACAAACTACTGCCTAATGTTTTATTAAAACGTCGTTGTGGCATCGCCAACATAAAGCCAGTAATCGCAAAAACGATGAATAGCACACTGGTTATATCGATCACCCATTGCCAAAAGACACTGGTATTTCGGCCTTTGTGTAAGTCATTAACTATTGCCCACAAGCCATAGTTAATTTGTTCATAAAAAACTTCTCCTGAAGTTAAATCAACAGTAACCGTGGTACTTATACCGGCTTTTTTTAAGGCAAAATAAAGCTCGTCGGACATTATCTCAAACACTGCATTTTTTAAGTTGATCCCTAATGCTTGCTCAACCTGAAAAGTAAGGTCATCAATTTCAGTTTGGCTAATGCTTTCACCACTAAAGCGCTTTATCGGCAAGGTTAATTCCCTTTCACTTGTTGATGGTTCGATGCTTTTAAACCATTCAGGATGATTTAAAGTCACGCCAGTCACAGAGAAGAAGATCAACAAACTAAACAAGATCATCGAGACATAGACATGGAGCAGTCTTGCAATGCTAAGGGTTTTCTTATTCATAATTTTTGTTCATAGCTTTATTCATCTTTTGGGTTATGCGGCTTTGAAGCATAATCATTGATTTTTAACAACGACAAAACCTTTAAATTTATACCGCCATAAAAGGGTTTGCCTAACGGGATTGATTAAAATGCAAGCTGAACAGCTAAGCGATAACTGACGCCATCAGCTGCAGTAGCATTGGAGGTACCGCCGCCAATAACATAGTCAGCATCTAACAAGTTTTCGATGTTAAACCTTAAATTAAAAATGTAGTCTGATAGCTCCATTGAATAACTAGCACCAACATCTACTCGGGTGTAAGCATCTTTGCTGACGGTATTGTCATTATCAGCAAAACGTTCACCTTCATAAAAAGCACCGGCATTAATGGCAAGGTTCTCTGTTACTTCATATCGACTCCAAAGAGCTGCGGACCACTCTGGCGCATCAACCGGCGTATTGCCTTGGTATTTTTCAGAGACTTGGTATTTTGCATCGAGGTTCATCACCGATGCCATAACAAATAATTGGCTGGTAATTGCGCCTTGAGCAGCAAATTCAAAGCCTTTATGGCGTTGTTCGCCTTCTTGAGTAGTATCAGATTCAAAGTCTGGGTGATCTATGGTTTGTGTAACCAAAACCCCTTTTTTACTAATGTCAAAATAGGCTGCGGTGATCATTAACCTGTCATCGAGTAGTTGCCACTTTGTGCCTAACTCTTTTTGCTCCGAAGTCATTGCATCAATCTCCATACCGTAATTGATATCGGTATCGTCATTAATGGTTTCACTGCTTTGTGGTTCAAAACCTTCGCTATAGCTAAAATAAAAAGTAGCATTATCATTGGGGTGATACATTACTGCAGCTTTTGGCAGTAAAGACTCGTTATCAGCACCTTCTTTATTTTGCTTGTCGTACCGTGCACCGAAAGATACTTGCCATTGCTCATTAAGGGTCACTAAATCTTGAAGATAAACACCATAATAGTCATATTCTGAGGTATACAAGCTATCATCATCTATATAACTTATATCAGGACGAGTAGGTTCAATATTACCTACGGAATGATCAATGGCATCACCATTAACCTTTAACTGGCCGTAGTAATAATCAAGACTGTTAGCACCAATTAATAATTGATGGTCAGTATTGAATAAGTTCAGTTCACCGACAAAATCAACAAAAACTGTTTTAAATTGCCAGTCATCAAAACGATCATAGGGTTTTGATTGATAACTATCGCCTTCAACAAAGTCAGTTGGCTTTTTAGGAGAAGACTCAAATCGTTGACGCTCAAAATACTGTTCGTTATAACCCAGTGACACTTGCCAGTTACTATTAAAATGATAATTTACATCAACCCCATAGTTTTCTACGCTGATGTCAGTGAATGCCCATGACATGTCTCGAATTGTATTAGAACTACCAATTACTTCACCGTCAGCATCTAACCATGCACCTGTATCTAACCCTGCCTTGTCATTGGTATAATCATAATGGGCACGTAACAATAAGTTGTCTGTCAGATCGTAATCAACAACTAGCGCACCGAGAAAGCGGTCACGTTCGCGCTGTTCATCATCTTGTTCATTTAATTGATAACTGCGCTGATAAGTCACATCCTGTTTCACCAAAACACCACGATAGCGTAAATCTTCATCTTCAGTTATCGCCCCACCCGCATCAAGCATGAAACGAGTTGAGCCTTCTTGATCAAAATCAGCACCGATATTAAACAGAGAGTTAGTGGTTGGTTTTTTAGTGACCATATTAACTAAGCCACCAGGGCCTGACTGACCATAGAGCAAACTAGAAGGCCCTTTAATAACTTCCACTCGCTCTAGAATTTCTATCGGTTGTTGATAATGAGACCAGTGTTGATGGCCATCTCGTAAATAGCCGTTTGATGAACTTAAGGTAAAACCACGTAAGTTAAATACTTCACGATTGCGTTGTTTTGAACCTGGTGACAAGCTGGCATCGTTACTTAATACTTCACCTAATGTTGTTGCTAATTGTTCATCAACAATAGTACTTGGGATAACCGTAATTGACTGAGCAGTTTCCAATAAAGAAGCATCGGTTCGAGTCGCTCCTTTTGCATTGTCTACTTTATAATCATTAAAATAACTACCTGTTACCTCTATAACTTCAATGTTATCGTCAGCTTGAGCGTTAAATACAGGGATATGTAGAGCCATTGCAACAGCAATAACCAAAGGCGAGCATTTCATCAAAATCTCCAAAAAAGATACATTATAAATCCGAACAGAATCTTAATGATAATGATTACTATTTGCAAGTAAGTTTATTGATTAAAATCCTTTTTTTGACTGATTAGTCATACTTCATGTTTTTTTATAGAGATAATTCATGCGAAATAAAAGCTAAAACAACAGTTAAAGCCAACCGTAATAGATTGAATTATTTGGTTATTTTGTTGTTCGGTTTTTTGTGTAAATCACAATGAAGGGGTGCTGCTAAAAATTATTTTACTGATGGCCTTATTTATAACTTTCAATAAGGCCATCTACAATTATAAGGAGAATCTAGAGTATAAATGCCTACTATAAATCTTTTTGGTAACGCTTTACCATGTCTTCATGTTTTTCTACTTCACCTGAAAGACAAAGTTGCTCATTGATCATAGTACCCATGGTAGGAAAGTCTGAACGGCTAATTTGTGAGTCTTCTGACCACAACTTAGAACGCATTAATGCTTTGGCGCAATGTAAAAACACTTCAGTAATCGTTAGCTCTATACAGGCTTTAGGAGGGTTACGCTCATCTGAGAATAATGACAGATAATCTATGGAGGTTGAGATACGAGCGGTACCATTAATTCGTAAGGTTTCATCAACACCTGGGATAAGGAAGAGGCAGCCAATTTTTCCAGTTTCAATAATGTTACAAAGGCTATCTAAACGATTATTCCCTTTAGCTTCAGGTAATAAAATTGTCTTTTCATTAAGTATCTTCACAAACCCTGTAGCGCCACCTCGGGGAGAGCAATCTACAGCTCCTGAGTTTGAATATGTCGAAATGGTCAGAAAAGGTGAGTGCTCAATAAAATTTATTGAGTGCTTTTCTAATGCACTGAGTTGTTTATCTTTGGCACGCCCTTTAGCGTGGCCATAAATATCTCTAAGTTGCTCTTCTGATTCAATAATCATTGTTGTCCTTGATGTTTACTGTCTATAATAAGTAGCTACTAACTAAGTTGGTTCATTTATTTGCGGTAAACTTCAGTCGTAATATTTGCTGACCTGTCGGCTGGTGTAATTTTTCTTCTATTAACTTAAAGCCATACTTTGAATAAAAATTACGACCAATGGTGTTTTTCTTGAAAACTTCAACCTCAAGATCGCCATGAAGCTGTTGAGCTTTATCCATTAAAACTTTGCCAATGCCTTGACCATGAAAATGAGGCTGAAGAAATATAGCGCCAACTTCATTGCCCATAAGTGCAAGAAAACCTTTTACCTCGCCATCAATTTCTGCAACCCAAGTATCGGTATTGGGTAAATAAATTTCGGCAGTATTTATTCGCTCTTGTGCGATGAATTCATCTGTCATAAATTCATGGGCAAAACGTGTTGATTCTTCCCATGTATCTAGAACTTGCTGTAAATCTTCAACAGTATATTGTCTTATTTTCATCGATTATATTCCTCCTTAACTATGATCACGCCCATAGGTTCATAACTGTTCAAAGCGAGTCGCTGTGTATAGTTTTATATTGATGCAGGGCTATTTATAAGCCCATGCATCTACAATATTCACTTGACAGTGTTGATAAGCTGAAGCTTCTTTTTGAGCGATTCCTCTAACTCTAAAGTTAGTTGCTCCCTTGGCAACTAATTGTAACTCCTCATCATCAACTGAAAAGGTATCAACTATCGCTTTTTCAGCAGATAAAAAATCAACTTTAAATTTTATGTCTTTAAATTTAAATAAAGAAGGGTTTTCAATCTCCCCCAAACAAGCAACATACAGCACATCATTTTCTAACTTAGTACTAACATCATTTACAGAGGTTTGTAATTCACTAAGTGCTTTTTCTTTATAGCCTTTAACAAAAATATTGTCATATAAAATAAAAGCAAAGATGGCAATTATAAATAAACCAAGCAAACCAATTAACAGTGGATTATTTTCTAAATTTGAGTATTTAGCCTGTAGTGATCTACAGCGAGGACATTTTTTAGCCCGTGCATCGATAGTGCTAAAACACATAATACAATCTTTAGACTTGTTCATAATTCTCCTTACTTAATCATGTCGTTAAACAACACCTTAAGATTCATTATTTATTTTGCTACCAACTAATTTCACAAGGATCAAAGTTTGGGTCTGCAGATAACTTAATAGCTTCATCAACGATATACTCGGTGGCTGCTAACTCGCCCATAGTTTTGATTTGCTGAATCCAATCATAAGTTCTCTGACTACTTTGCCAAGCCAAATTATTAGCTTTTTCAGACAAACCTATTGTTTTTAACAATTCTTTCCTCACAGTAGAAACCTGAGAAATTTGAGTCTCGTTATTCTGTTTTTTATAAACAGCCTCTTGAAGAGAGAAGCCTATGAAGTGACTTAACATCGTAGATTTACTATTAACTAATTGCCGTCCCATACTTAAGCAAGCCTCTAAAATATCACCACGATTTAAATGGGTGTTTTTGCAAAAATTAACCAGAACATTAAAGTTTGGTAGCGGAGCAGAGGCAACATAACCCATAGCTGCAATCTGTACGGGTAAGTCATTTCCGGCACCGGCCTGGGACAATGCGGATTCAAACACAGAAAAGTGTTCACCCCAATATTCCTCATATACCGGTGCATTGGCAGCTTCAAGCAAAGAAGTAGTAGCTAGTTCGATATTATTGTTATTTAATTCATAAAGTGATGAAAGTAACCAAACAGCACCATTTTGACTATCAAGTGTAATACCCTCATCAATAATGGATCGTTCACAGGCACTTTCAGCTGTCGTACACGATGAAAGTAAATCGTACGAAACTAGTAGATTATTTGGATAATCATTATTCAATACTTTGAACTTTTCAGTTAATGTTCCAATATCATTACTGCCAGTAATGAGTGCATGGGCGATCAGACTATCCACGTCAATTGACTGCTCAAGAATATTAATGAGTTTTTCGGTATTATTGGTTAGATCAATTATTTTTTCATCAAAATATTTATCACTGAGTAAATCATCTGGATTTGCCGGACTTTCACACTCCGAGATAGTGACATCATTTTGTGTTTTTTCCGCTTGTATTGGTTTTATATCGTTAGCAACTGTTCGCTGCTTTACAACTAAACCAGCATTTTCATTACCCTGTGCTGTTAATAAAGTTGGAGAATTATGGTTTTCGCTCTGATTATTTTCTTTAGCAGCATACCACTTGAAAAATACCCCACACCCGATAATAGTTAGAGCCAAGAGCCCTAAAACGGTACGAATTAACTTATTTTTCATTCAATATCCCTTCAATATAATTAATAACAGTTGATAGATAAACCTCTACTTAAACTTATTTATCCACATTAATTACAGTAATTTCGCGGTCATAAAAGCGACAGGCTACTCTGTTAGTTTTCAAGCAGCTTTAAGGTAAAGCTGCTTTAGGTTTTTTAACGGTTAATCTCTTTTGTACAAAGACTCAAGAGTTACCGATCCGATAGTATTGGCATTAATCATATAACCTGCTAACGCACCGGAAGCGTCTTCGGGAATAGCTAAATTGTCAACTGATAACGCATGCACAGTAAAACGGTAGTGATGTATGCCATGCCCAGAAGGCGGACACGCGCCACCAAAACCACGTTGACCATAATCATTTCGTATTTGCATACTGCCCTTTGGAGCAAAGGCATTTTTTGTACTTCCTGCGCCAGCACTTATTTCGGTAACTTCTTTTGAGATATTGACTATTTGCCAGTGCCACCAGCCACTACCGGTAGGTGCATCAGGATCGTAAACTGTGATTGCAAAGCTCTTTGTATCTTCAGGTGCACCTGACCATTTAAGGTGTGGTGATAAATCCTTACCAGAACAACCGAAACCATTAAACTCTTGGCTTTTAGACATAAACTCGCCTTGTTTGATGTCGTTACTAGATAGTTTAAAGGTGTTGGCATCAGCCGAAGTAGAAAAGCCAATAGCAATAACAGCCAGTGGCGACAGTAACTTCATTAGTGTCTTTTTCATAATGGTGTATCTCTTCTTTGAATAATTAATGTTAATTTGTCAGAGGTATTTTAGCCTTATATACTTTTAGAAATAGGCTATAAACCGTCAACTATTCGCCCTAATCCGCCAATCTTGTTTTACGTAGTGCCGAGGGTGTTAAACCAAAACGGGCTTTAAATCGACTAGTAAAACGAGATTGAGAATGATAACCACATTTTTGTGCAACATAGCTGATAGGGTAAAGTGTGCTTTGCAATAAATGTAACCCTAGCCCAAGCTTTACCTGATCTTTTATATCTTGTAGCTTTACCCCTTCACTTTTGAGTTTTCGTCTCATGGTTGATTCACTCATGGCTAATTGCTTACACATACTTTCCATTGTTAACTCTTCACTATGGTTTTTATTGCCTGTTTCAGTTTGCCTCTCAGTAAGCTGCTCAGTAAAGAGCGCATGAAGCTTGTGGCCTATTTGCGGGCTAGCCACCATTGACAAAATATCTTTATGTCCGAGATAACACATCAACTGTATAAGCTCTTTTCTTCTTATCGGCCATAAAGTCTCAGGTGCCCAGCGCGACCACTCAACAAATTGCTGTAAACATTTTTCCAAGGTAAGTGTTATGTCTCCAACACAGTAGTTATGCTTATTAACCCGGTTCACCTCGAGCCCTTCAAAATCTTGATATTCAAACTCAATTAACAAAGCCAAATACTCATTATCTTGGGGAATATTACGCATATCTATTGCGGCGTTATTAGACAAAAATATAAAGTTACCTGTTGTACAGCTTATCTCACCATCTCGACCAAGGGCTTTATTACCACTAAGTACGGCAATAAGCATAGGTTTTACCACAGGTACATTTAATATTTTTTGCTCTTTAATTGAAGAATAAACGGAATAAGGTAATGGCTGTTTTTCATTCAAAGCTTCTTTAAGCGCGCTAATTAAATTCTTCATAGTTTATCAACATACTTAGTTAAGACAGCTGTTACCAATATTTATAGTTTTTAAAGTTGAGCAAGGAAGTAAAAAATTATCATGTTGAAACGTCACCACAATTGAACCGCTCTTCCCCTAAATGATAAACATTATTCACTAGAACATAGGCACCCGAAACAATAGCGGTTGTCGGAATTAAAATGGGAGAAAGTAAGAAGCCAGAGACTGAATAATAAGAGTTTGTTTCTTCTGCCACATCAACTACCCGTAATGTTTTCATGTCTGTAGATATTTTGCATTGATGGGTATGGGTATCCACTATAACAGGTACAGTTATACAGCCGGACATTGTTAATAAAATACACAAAACAATTAATTTATACATAATTCATCCCTGATAAAGCCTGTAACTCCTTTCTAAAAAGTCTGAGGCTCTGCTAAAGTGTTTTTTGCAAACACTGATAATAACATGCTAAAACACAGTAAAATAAAAAATGCGATTGCTCCCCCGCCAAAGGCAAGTAATAATCCAACAGCTGTGCCATTTTCAATTAATGACAGGGTAAAAATGAAGTATACTTCAAGGGCTATTACAATCGCAGGTGACATCAATGAAAACCAATTTAACATCGAGCCTGAAAGCTCTTTATCTAACTTTTTGGTAAAATGAGTTGATAGCAAAACAGGGAGTAATGGAAATATAATACCGGCCAATAGTTCCACCGCACCAATTTCAACATTGGGCAATTTAGCAAATGTGTAAAAGGTATAAAACAGTATGGCTAAAAATATATATTTGGGATATCTAAAGTAGTAACTTTTCATTGTTCACCAATCCGTTGCTGACATAATATGTCTCAAAGGTAACTTCTACGTCATAATATGTCAACACTTAAGTATCAGGAAAATATACCTTTATCAAAGTCACTTTAAATATTTCAACCTTACCCACTTTCAAAATGAAAGCATCGTTATGCGAGTACCAGCAAATTGATCCACATTGCCATTACAGATAAAAAAGCTAAGAAAAATACCGACAATCTATGAAGTACATGGTTATAAGTAAGGTGAATATAAGCATGTACAAACCTAAGCACGACAAAACCCCAAGCAAGTACAATAGCTAGTAAGCTTTCAATATTAAGGCTGATATAGAGTGTGCAAACCACATAAAATAATACTGGAATTTCAAATTGGTTATTAAAATTACGAGTGGATTTAGTAATAATGTCGGGCACTTCTTGTCCTTGCATTAACCGGTAATACTTAGCATTTACATCACCTTTCTTTACGCTAGCAAACCTGGTTGTTACAGCAATACAACCAACAATAAAAGTTAGCAATACCATTAACGCCATTGGATATAGCAAGATGAACTCCTCGTGTTAAACGAAATAACTAAAAAAATAATAAAAACGTATAAAAAGATACTTAAGCACTGGTTAACTTTTCTAATAAATCATGGATCTCGGACTTCAACTCTTTATCAACAATTTTATTACAGCTAACTTTAGCCTCTTCTAAGTGTTCAATTGCATCCGACTTCTCACCTAGCTCTACCTGTAATGCTGCGATGGAATAACCAATTGAAGAACGAAAATCTTTATCGTTAATCGCTTGTGCTTTAACTAAGGCTTGTTTGTAAATAGTAACCGCTAGGGCTAAATCATCAGTGAAGTCAGCAAGGGTTTCCCACTGTACGGGATGGTCTTTGTCGGTAGCTTCATGTTGTTCACACAATTGTCTTAATTGAGAGTAATAACCATCGAACCTAGTTTGATTTTTTTGTTGAGCGGCTGCCAGTAAGTTATCTGTTAGTGAAAGTACTTGTTTGTATATTTTGGTATTCATTTGCTGGCCTTAGCTAATAGAGTTATCAAATATTTAAACGATGATTATAATGCTTTTACATTAACTAAACATAAACTTAATTATATAAAGGATAATTATTTAATTTAACTCTCTCCTCATTTTTCAATCTGCAATCAATAATTGGTGCTTTAAATCAATTTAATCTCAATTTTTTCTCTATTCATCGAGTTTAATGATTCCTTTATTGGTTTACTAATGAAAAACACATAAAATCAGCAGGTCTTTCACTAGAACAAAGATTAGGAACTCAAATGAAATTGAAGATCAAATCAATTAAACAAGCGCTGGCATTAAGCCTTGGCTTGCTTAGTTATTCAGCCATTGCCACTGAAAATACTCTCACCGCAGAAAGTTTAGCAACACTGAAAAGTGTTGGCCAAGTACAAGTGAGCCCGAATGGTGAAAGCATTGCTTTTACTCGCTCAGTACCTCGCGAAATATATGTAGAAAAAGACGGAAAAAACTGGGGTGAATTATACCTAGTAAATGACAAAGGCATTGAACGACCTTTCGTTACCGGCAAGGTCAATATTCGAAACATTCAATGGTCAAATGATGGTGCATTTATTTATTTCTTAGCCAAAATGAAAGAAGATAAATTTACCACGCTATATCAAATTGCAGCACATGGTGGTCAGGCACAAAAGGTGATCTCTCTAAAAGATACCAGCATTAACCACTACAAATTAAGCGAAGATAATAAGCAAGTTGCCCTACTCGCTAAAAAAGCAAAAGACAAATCAGTTAAAAAACTTAAAGACTTAGGTTTTAAAGCTGAAGTTTATGAAGAAAATTTAACTAATCAATTGTTATACATTGTTGAATTAGCTCAATCAAGCAAAGCATTAACACCTACAGCTTGGGATATTAACGGCTACGTTTCCGATGTTCATTTCTCTCCAACGGGTAAAAACTTACTAGTAAAAACACAGCCAAGTTCGCTCATTGATGACAAGTACATGAAGTCTCAATGGCACATTGTTGATGCTAAAAAGCAAGCCATTGTCACTTCTTTTGCCACTGAAGGTAAATTAGGCGCTGCTGAGTTTTCACATGATGGACAATATATTGCCATCCTAGGTGCACAAGACAAACATGATCCTGCTACCGGTCGTTTATATTTAGCAGAAACAGCGACAGGAGAAATCAAAGAGTGGCTACCAAATCATTTAGGCCATGTTGCCGACTTTGAATGGGCAAACGGTCACAATGAGCTATTTTTCATCTCGAATATTGGCACAGACTCTATAGTCGCTAAAATTAAGCCGAGTTTAACGAAATACAAACGTATTGTTAAGCCGGGTAAATTTATTGCTGGTAACTTGAGTATTTCTGATTCAGACAAAACAATTATCTTACGGGGTAATACCGCTAAACATCCGAGTGAAGTATTTATGCTTCGTGGCAGAAAATTCGAACAGACACGTTTGACCAATTCAAACAAATGGTTAGACGATATTAGTTTTGCTAAACAAGAAAGCCTGACTATTAAAGCCCGTGACGGTGTCGAAATTGGCGGTATTTTAGTCTATCCACTTAACCACAAAAAAGGTCAGCGCTACCCATTAATTATGTCGGTACATGGCGGCCCTGAAAGCCATGATAAAAACGGTTGGTTAACCGCTTACTCTCGCCCTGGTCAGCTTGGTGCAGCCAACGGCTACGCTGTTTTTTATCCAAACTACCGTGGTAGCACAGGTAAAGGTGTTGAATACTCTAAATTAGGCCAAAACGATTACGCAGGTAAAGAGTTTGATGACTTGGTTGATTTAAAAGATCACTTAGTAAAAATTGGTTTAGTTGACGAGAAAAAAGTAGGTATTACTGGTGGTTCATACGGTGGTTATGCTTCAGCTTGGGGCGCGACTAAGTTATCAGAACATTTTGCCGCTAGTGTAATGTTTGTTGGTATTTCTAACCAACTGTCTAAGTTTGGAACTACTGATATCTCAAACGAAATGCACCTTGTTCATGCACGTTCTTACCCATGGGACAAATGGCAATGGTACCTTGAGCGCAGTCCAATTTATTGGGTTGAACAATCAAAAACACCGTTATTAATTATGCATGGTAAAGATGATCCACGTGTTCATCCGGCGCAATCTATGGAGCTTTACCGCTACATGAAAGTACGTGGTAAAACCGTTCGTCTAGTTTACTACCCAGGTGAAGGCCATGGTAACCGTAAAGCTGCCGCTAAATATGATTACAGCTTACGTTTAATGCGGTGGATGGATCATTACTTGAAAAATGATGGTAAAGAAATGCCAACGCACGAATTACCTCATGCTGCTAATTTAAAAGCGCAAAAAAAAGCTGACGAGTAATCTAACACTTAATTAGCCAGACATTAAAAAGCTGCTTTTAAGCAGCTTTTTTTATCTCTCGAAATAGACAACCCAATACAGATTACTGCCTACTGGGTAGTACATAACTAAAAACGCCTATTAAAGGTGGCCGGTGGATAAATCCGGACTAAAATAGATGCTTTATTTACTTGGAACAACTGAAATTTTCTAATATTTAATGACCAACATAAACTAAAATAATATCTTCCGATAATTTATTCTTAGCTTCATGAAAGGCAATATCTTTGATTGTTACTTCAGTGTCAGGGTTCAAATTATTCTTACGAGTATGTTTTTTCAAAAAATCATAAGTCAAATTAGCATGATATTTTTGAGCAAAATTGGCGATATACAAACCATTACAGCGGGTGGTGTTAGCAATAAAATTTGAATTAGCCTGTTCTCGTCTAAAACTTCTCTTTAATGCTTCTTTCTCATTGTTACCTGCCTGAACACACATTTTTGTATATTTTGAATTATCCATAGCAACAAACTTATATTGCACGGCATAAGCATTATTCATCATGAAAACTGCAGCTGTAATTACTAGTAATTTAATTGGTTTCATACCTTTGTACTCCTTTAGCTGACAACAGCAGAAGGTAGCCATTATCGAGCTGGGTTAATTAAGAAAAATATTGCTCAGTAACAACAGTTATCAGTACGCATTGTTACGAGAGCTAGACTACACTTGCACTATAGTGGAAGCGTATTTACTTACTCTATTGGTTGTCTATTCTTAGTTATTGATTAGCTATTGAATAGCTATTGATTAGCTATTGATTAGCTATTCAATAGCTAATTCATTGTAATCATTAGCAAAACCAACATATAAAGTATTATTAAAAATCAATTAGGATGACACGCCAAATGATATTCAGGTTTGAAAGCTGCGAGCTAAACTCTGAAAATTTTACCCTGCAGGTAAATGGTGTGCAGAAGTTAGTTGAACCTCATGTTTTTGACTTGATTTTATACCTGATTAACCATAGAGACAGACTAATATCTCGAGATGAATTATTCAAAAACCTTTGGGCTGGTCGTGAGGTTTGTGATGCAACTTTAAGTAATAATATAAAATGTGCACGAGCAGCTTTAGGTGATAATGGCGAACGTCAAATTTTCATTAAAACCACTAGAGGTCGTGGATACCAGTTTATTGCCAAGATTACCCCACCTATTCCCAAAACTGATACTTCGAATATTCTTGTCGAGCTTGCTGATAAAAGTAGTCAATCGATAACATCGATAGTTAATAAACGTAATGTAAAAGCGATTGTAATTGTAACTCTGCTTTTATCTCTTGTTATCAGCTATAAAGTCTTTTTACCAGTTAACCAAATTACAGAGATTAACTTAGCGGCAAACCATGAACAAAAATCGATTGCCGTTATGCCCTTTAAAAATCACAGTGATTTAGAAAAAGATGAGTTTTTTACTCGAGGAGTGCATGAAGATATATTGGTTCACATTTCTAAAATTAACGGTATCAAATCCATATCTCGACCTTCAGTGATGACCTACCTTAATAGCAACAAGGGTGTGAAAACTATCGGCAAAGAGCTGGGCGTGATGACAATACTTCAAGGAAGTGTTCAGCGAGCAACCGATCAAATCCGTATCAACGTCCACTTAATCAACACCTTAAATAATAACAATATTTGGGCTGAAAGCTATACCCGAAAACTCACCGCTAAAAATGTTTTTATTATCCAAGAAGAAATAGCTAAAACTATTGCCAAAGCCCTTGAAACAGTACTTTCACCAAGAGAAACCTCTTACATTGAAAAGTTACCAACTCAAAATATGTCTGCACTAGAGGAGTATTTTCGAGCAAAAGAAGCGAGCAGAAAAAATACCCATGATGGTTATCGACAGGCTATTGCCCATTTAGAATTAGCGGTAAAGCTAGATCCTAACTTTTCAACAGCTTATGCGCTCTTGGCTAATTTACAGGTAGGACAAATATATTGGACCGGATTGCCCGCCAAAGAACAAATAGCTAAGGCTAAATCTTTAATTGCAATTACCATGAAGCTTGATAGTAATATTAGTGAACTTTATCGAGCTATCGGCAGACTTAAAAATTATGAACAAGACTTTGAAGCTGCAGATTCAGCTTTTAAAAGAGCCATAGAATTAAACCCCAATAATGCCGAGGCTTACGCTTCATATGCCCAATTATACTTGAGATCTTTAGATAACATTACTCAAGCAATTATTCTATTATCAAAAGCTTACACTCTAAACCCTAAAGATGATAATTTAGCGACATCTCTTGCTCAAGCACTTATCGTTGCTGGTCATTTTGATGAAGCTAAAATAATAGTCAAGGATATCATTGCCCGAAAACCAAATTATGCTATTGCACATAGACAATTAGCTTTTATTGAATTTTTTGGTGAATACCATATCGCTGAAGCAATACGCTCGTTATCTAAGAACATTCAACTAGACCCTGATGTGCCATTCAACTCAATGTTGTTAGGCTTAACATATTTACATTTAGGCGATAAAAAAAACGCAACATTGTGGTTTAATCATGCATTAAAGCTAGCACCAGAGTTTAATGGAGCAAACCATTGTAGAGCCTTTATACATGAGCTTAATGGAGACTATAACGCAGCATTAGAAGCCTATCTAAAAGTACCCAAAGATTTTTTGTTGATTAACGAATCTATGTACAACTTAATGAATCTAGGGCTGATAACAAAGCGTTCGGCAGAAGTTCTTGAGCATTATAGACAAGTTTTTCCAGAGCTATTCTTAGCTAATGCCAATGTAGACACGACAAATTTTGTTATTGCATTGGCTATTGGTCGACTATTAAAGCAACAAGGAAAAACTAAACAAGCGACTAAACTGCTAACAAATAGCCTTAAGGCTGCTCAGGTTGAGATACATGGTGGCTGGGCAGACGAACAAAATAATTGGCAAGCCAAAATTTATCTGGCACTGGAAGACAAAAAGGCCGCTTTAGCCGCTTTTACCCGTATTGTTGAAAAAGGTTGGCACTCAGAAAAGTTAATTAATGACCCTTATTTTCATGAACTCCATAATGACCAGACATTCCAACAGCTTGTGGAAACAATGAGATTTCATCTAAAAGTTGAACGCGAAAAGGTAATCGTTATGATGGCAAGGGGAGAAATATCACTTATACCGGTAGTACCGTAGAGTGGTAATTATTGAATTATTTACTTTGTTTTTCTTTTTATTTACATCCCTTCATTCATTCATTCATTCATTCATAAAAATGATAACAGTTGCATGATGTAACCGTTAGTCCTCCCACCAAAAAAAACAACAAACACCATTAGTTATTGTTATTATTGACATTTATCCTTGTTTATTGCTTAATTTCTAATTTTGATATATATTTTATAAACAAACTATTATCTGGTTGCCACCTTGTATGTTTCTAGTTCAATACAAAAATCTATCATGTTTGTTGCTCTTGCTCTTTGCATCATATGTTACAGCAAATGAAACAGAAAATGACAACTTTCAATTCAGTGGATTCGCAACTTTAGGTGCTGTTTATACAGATTCTGATCATCATGGCTATCGAAAAAATGTAGGTTCTGATGGAGCTGTCTATTCAGGTGAAGTTGACTTTAAGCAGCATTCACTTTTGGGCTTACAAGCTGACTGGTCTATTTCATCAGGTTTCGATGCTGTTTATCAAGGTGTACTTAGGGATCTTCCTGAACCATCACTAGATAGATATACCACATTGGCATTCCTGCGATATAAGGTGAATGCGAATTGGAGCATGAGATTTGGCCGAACCGCGCCCGATCTTTTTTTACTGACAGAATATCGTGATGTCGACTTTTCTTATATTTGGGCTACAGCGCCAAATGAGGTTTATGGCATTATCCCTTTTCGAAGTATTGATGGTGCTGATATCACTTACAGTCAAAGGGGGTATGGTGGAATTTTCAAAACAAAATTATTTGCAGGCTCTAGTGAGGGAGAGATAACTGGAAGTTCATTTGTTGAGAAAGTAAAAATTAAAGATATTATTGGCGTATCATTTTCGTATGATCACTTTAACTGGATAATACACGCAAAACATACCCAAGTGACTATTGATAATGAGCCTCAAGCTAATACTTTATTAATTGAAGCCATCACCCAAGTCCCTGATTTTTTATGGCCTAATTCAAAAGTATTTGCCGAATCATTATTAATGACAGGAGAGGAGGTCAACTATTCTTCATTAAGTGGACAATATCAGTGGCAAAACTGGCTAGCCTCTGCAGAATGGTCACACATAGCATCAGATAGTGAGGTAATCCCTAAAATAACGAGTGGCTATACGGCCTTGTCATACCAATTAAATGCCCATCAATTTTATGGTATCTATGCTTTTACCGAGTCTGATAATTATGTTTTTGATGAGCCAGGAGTCAATGAAGAGGTGTTAGAGGAACTTATTCATGGCATTAATGGTGTTATGAATTTTTATGCAGCAAATCAGCAAACTATTTCTCTGGGCTGGCGTTGGGATATTACCAACTCTTTGGCCTCATCTTTACAATGGAACTATACAAAATTAGAGGAAGAAGGTAGTACTTTATGGCTAAATGAATCGGATCATAATGAAGCAGAAAATATTAATACCTTTTTCTTAACATTAAGCATGATTTTCTGATGACAAAACTTACTCAGGCGATCACCATACTACTATTAATGCATTGCATTGGCTCTGTTCAGGCAAATGAGCCTCTTGTTGTAGTTGTCAATAAAGCAAACCCTGTAGCCGAATTATCTCGTTCAGAACTTATTGATTTATTTATGGGTAAATATGTCGCCTTTCCTAATGATGATATGGCGATACCGGTTGAGCTTAATGGTAACCATAAGATTAAAGTTGAATTTTATCAGGAGCTTGTAGGTATGCCTTTGTCGCGAGTTAACGCTTATTGGTCTAGATTACGCTTTACTGGTAGAAAACGTGCCGCGGTTTTTAAAGCAAACGAAATTGATTTAATCGCTTTTATTATAGCCAATAAACAAGCCATTGGTTATGTACCCCAGTCACTTATCACAGAAGACCTAAAGGTTGTTTATATATTAAATGAATAAATCTGGCTTAGTTATTAGATTAGCGGTGGTTATTGTTTTTACTGCGGTTATCGTAGGGCTTATTACTACCCAACTTTTCTATCGTTTTACTTTTATTAGTGAGCAGAACCTTGGCAAGCAAAGTATCAAGCAACTATACAACACTGTTTCTCCTACCGCTTCAATTGCAAGTTACCTGAATGAGAAAGAACTTGCTGAAGAAGTCGTTAATGGTTTGATCAGCAATGATATTGTTACTTCTGCCGCCATTCAAACAGATACACTATTAGTGGAAAGTAAGAACTACAAAAAATCGATAAGTACATTAGAATTTGACTTGTTTTCACCTTTTCAAAAAGAAAAAAAAGTGGGGGTCCTCTTTGTTAAAATCAATGACAACTACCTGGCCGATAAAGCAGATAAAATTAGTACTACCAATGCTTTTGTTGTTGCTGTTGAAGCTCTGATTATCACCGTAATTTCAATACTAGTCACTTATTATGTTATTACACGACCGATTTTGAATATCGGTAAAGCATTACACTCCATCATTCCAGGGACTAGTCAGCGAATAAATAAACCTGCATCTCATCAAAAAAGTGAGATAGGCCAATTAACCGAAGATGTTAATGATTTATTAGCTAAAGCGGAACAACAAATGCTTAGGGAAAAGGTCCTTAGAAGCGAGGTACAAGTATTAGAATCAAGGTTTAGAATGCTGTTTGAAAATGCAACTTCAGGTATAGTATTGGTTGATTCACAAGGCGATATATTACTTTATAATGAGAGTTTTGAACGCTTTATTGAAAAACTTAATTTACCATTGAAAAAAAATTATGGTAATTATTTGCAAGACCTTTTTATTATGAAAAAAGACTTGCATGAACATATCCGAATAGCTTTCGCTAATAATGAATCCGCAGCGGTCGAATTAGAATTAATCTCATATCAAGATGAAAAAATTTGGGTACAGGTGGTAGTAACATTGCTAATGACCGACGATTTTCAAGAGAATTATCAAATAACCTTACACGATATCTCAAAGCGTAAACAGCAAATATCATTACTTGATCAAAAAGCGAATTACGATGGCTTAACTAATTTACTGAATCGTCAAGCAGCAGAGCAGAAATTAAATCAACTTACTCATGCTCGGATACCGTTTGCATTAATCATGATGGATTTAAATGACTTTAAACCAATCAACGATATTTATGGTCATGACGCTGGCGATGAATTACTGATTCATGTTTCAAGTCAATTACTAAAAAGCTTGAGAGCGGCCGATTTATTATCGCGCTGGGGCGGAGATGAGTTTGTTATTATTTTACCCAATGCTTCTAGAAAAGAAGTTATTAATGTTTGTGCCAAATTATCTTCAAAATTAAGCAAACCATACCATTTGTCACAACACGAAAAAAGCGTTTCGGTTACGGCTAGTATGGGTGTGAGTTTTTACCCCGATAACCAAGTAGAGCTATTAGAATTAATTAGATCGGCCGATAAAGCTATGTATCAAGTAAAAAAAGAAAAATCGGTCAATAGTAACAAATACTTGGCATTTACTAGTGATGTTGCCAACTTAAACAATGATAGTAAATGGTGATGATGACACAAACAGATAAAGTAACGCACTCGTCAATTACACTATTTTCTGAGCAATCAAAAGTTCATCGACTTAAGGTGACTCTGAAAATTTTAATTACTATTCTAACATTATCACTTGTTAGTGAATTGTATTTCAATGGGTTTTCTACTTTAGCTCTGGCGATGTCTTCGTCTATTATCATTTTATCCTTTTTTTACTTGTGGGCTTCTACTGATACCTGCAGTGTTATTTCAGGTATGGTTCTCTGGTCAATAGCTGTGTTTATTACTTACGCTTGCTGGGTCGGCAATGGTATTTTTGATACCTTCGTATTAGCCTTTCCTTGCCTTTTAACCTTGGCTATTGTCTTATCAGGGCGGTTGATCTTTATTTCTTTGTACACTTACCTAATTAGTGCTTTGTGTTTTTTTGCTTTTTCACATAATCAAGGGCTGCTAACTGGCGCACTGCTCTTTCAGTCGCTACCACTGTGGGGGAGAGTTTTCAGCTACATCATAACGCTAACTTTTTTTTCTCTGGGTGTTTTTTATATTTTTGAAGATATAAGAAAAAGATTTAAAAATATCCTAGAAAATAATGCCTCACTAGAATTAGCAATTAATCAGTTAAGAGAGCGTAGCCGTTATGATCATCTAACGCTTTTACCTAATGAAAATGCCTGTAAAACAGATCTTGAATCAATATTACATCAACAAAAACCATCGAATCATATACTGGCTTTCATCACCTTAAATATCAGTAACCAGCACTTAATCAAGATGAATTATAGCCATAGAATTTGTGATGAATCAATACAGCAGCTTACCAAAAGACTCATGTCTTTGAGTAACGACAAGACAACTATATACCGATTTCAGCAGAATGAATTTGTAATTTTAAAGCACTCTTTGGATTATAAAGGTATTAGTAAATTTGCAGAAAAAGTGCGTAAAATCTGCTCTAAAACTTTTCAAGTAGCTGATTTTGACGTGACTTTACAGTCGGATATAGGCATTGCCCTTGCCCCTTTTGACGGTAGTACCATGGCCGATCTAAGACATAATTCTCACCTTGCAATGCATACTAAAAGTAAAGATAAGCAAACTGATTTTAACTTCTTTGACCAAGCAATGGCAATTCAAGAGCAAGAAAAATTGCAGCTGACTAAAGCATTAAGAAATGCTATTGAAAATAACGAATTTGTTTTACATTTTCAGGCAAAAGTAGATTTGGCAACCGAGCAAATCATTGGCGCAGAGGCATTAATTCGCTGGATTAGCCCAGAACATGGTTTTATACCACCAGCGGTATTCATTCCTTTGGCGGAGCAAGCAGGGGTAATTACTGACATCACTCACTGGGTGATTGAACACTCTGTAAATGCTTGTCAGAAATGGCATACATTAGGCTTCAATAAATTATGTATCGCAGTAAATTTATCAGCAGAAGACTTTAGGCGTGGTAACTTAGCAACTCACACCATGAGTACCTTGCACCAGGCTAACTTACCAGCACACTTCTTAGAGTTAGAGCTAACCGAATCAATGCTGATGGATGATACCAATCATATTCAAAAACAAATTAATGAATTACGATCTTTTGGCATATCATTTGCCATTGATGACTTTGGAACCGGTTACTCCAACCTCGGCTATTTGACAAAATTCAATGTCAGCACCCTTAAACTTGATCGGTCATTTGTGATGAATGTATGTCATTCAAGCAATGAATTACAAATTGTCAAAGCCATAATAGAAATGAGTAAAAGTTTAGGCATTACTAATGTTGCAGAAGGTATTGAAGATATAGCAACCGCCAATGTACTTAAAAAATTAGGTTGTGAAGTTGGTCAAGGCTATTTTTGGTCTAAACCTTTACCAGAGTTGGAATTTATTGATTTATTGTCGAAGGGGAAATCATAATTATATTATTGGCTGTTTTATTTTCTGAATTAAGTTAAATAGCTAAATTTCAATCTTCGATACCAACAGACATGATTCTATCACCAATTTTATTAATGATAGTTATCTCACCAAGACAAACTGCCACTATAGATTTATCCTCTTTAAACTCTTGGGGAATAATTACCCTGCCAGATTCATTTTTTGGATACATTTTGACTTCATGCTGTAATTCTAAGCAGTTCTCATTGTAATAAATAATTGTAACCGTGGTTAAGATTTCATCCACACCTTTTAACCCCTTTAAAGTTAAATTTGACTGTTTATAAGCCTACACTATGGTAAATAATTCACATTTTGTCTAACTATTTTGCTTTTAAAATGAATAACTAGGAAGTCCAATAAAACAATCTGACGGAGTTGGACTATAAAGTATTTCTGAGCCCTTTCTTATGACCACTACAAAGCAACATCAATAAAAAAGACGGCTATATTGCTATAGCCGTCTTTAAGTTCCCACACTTGTTTGACTACTTAATTATGCTAATAAAGCCTAAAAGTCATAACGTGCAGTAAACAAGAACGAACGAGGTGCTTGATAACTTTGGGCGTTGCCATAGTTTGGACTTTTGGTACCGATATTTTTATCAAATTCAACCATATCGTTATAAGTTGTTGGTGTATCATCATCAAGTAAATTAAATACTTTCGCTGATAAGTGAATACGACCATCACCAACATCAATGCTATAGTTAGCGCTCATATCTAAGCTCATGATCCAATCACCATGACCACCTGAGCCACGAGGAGACGGTTGACCATCAACATAAAAGTTTTGTCTGTCCCAATCATCACACCAAGTTACGTCTTTGTCTGGCGCACACGAGTCAACATCTGTTGGATGGTAACCTAATACATTACGGGCACGACCTTCTTGGGCTAAAAATACTAAACCAACATTAAAGTCATCAGTAATTTCATAGTTACCGAATACTTTAAATTTATGTGGAATATCATTTGAAGTATTACCGTATGAGTGATCAGTAAACTCTGGGCTATCAAACGAACCCGACCAACCTGGATCAGCCTGAGAATGAACACCACTTACTAGACCTTCAGTATTACCTTCAGAACGTGAGTAAGTATAAGATGCTTGTAGAGTTGAGTTCTCTGATGGCTTACCTTCAAGAGTAAACTCAAGCGCTTGATACGTTCTTTCTGCTTTTGGTAAACCAATATATTCAGGAGACCAAGTTACTCCTTCACCATCACTGATGCTACCGTCGCCATCTTGGTCGTAAGCTAAGCGCACAGGTGAGCCTGGGTTAATAACAATACCGACCCAAGAGCTACTAATATCCCAATTAGGATCTAGTTTTGCTGCTTCTTCTGGGTTTTCATCCATCCACTTAGTCAGTGTGTACTTCATGTTAGTATCTTCAATCGAAGAAACTAAGTCTTGGTACAAATAACGTGCACCAATGATCCAATTCTCATTCAATTCATGAGTTACCGACACCGATATTTCATCACTGTACATAGGGTCAATATCAGCATCTACTAACGTTGTATATGGCTGAGTAAATGTGCCATCGCCGTAGTTAAGTAAATACATTGACTCAGGGTTTGTTGGTAAACCATCTGCACCCACTTCATCAAATGTTGCATAATCGTATTGGTTAGTTTCACCTAAAGTCATACGAACACTAGTATTTGGCGAAATAGGCATGAAATAGCGACCATAATTGATCGAAAGTTTTGTTACGCCATCGCCACTAACATCCCAAATAGCACCTAAACGCGGCGCCCATTGTTCTGACATTTCAGCATATTTATCACCTTCACCAGTGTAAGAGTCAAATGACGAATTACGCAAACCGATGTTTAAAGTCACTTCGTCTGTTACATTCCAAGTATCTTGGATGTAAAAAGCATAGTTATTAGACTCAGCAGTACCAACACGATCGTATTCACGTGCACGGAAGTAATCATCACCTATACCAATAGATGTAATTGGGCCTTGACCAAGTTCTGCACGATTATCATTAAGCCAACCTAAAGTACCAGAGGTCATCACACGGTACTCGTAACTTTTGCCGTCACCTGCATAAACAATGTTGTCAGAGGTTTCAACAGTTTCTTGGCTATAACCAAAACGCACAGTGTGATCACCTAGCTCCCAGTCTAAATCAACTCGAAATTGTGTACGTTTATCATCTTGCTGGTTGTATTTGTAATTACCAACCCAATCACCTACTTTTTCCCAACCCCAATTATCACGGCGATCCCAAACTCTTGATTGATCTGCAGTCGGGTTAATTGATGCTGAATTTTGCTCAGTAACACCATATACTGCACTTACTGTGATTTCATCAGTAATAATACCTGAGTAGTTAACTGACCATAATGAGCCTCCCCAACTTGATTTATTTGGGTCACCTAATTCACCATGTTTGCCGGTATCATAATCATAGTCATTATTTTCATAACGAGACTGTTCCCACTCATTATTTAGAGCAGTGAAACCTAAGCTATGTTCATCAGTAATGTACCAATCAAGTTTACCTAACCAGTAATCAGCTTCACTGGTTTTACGGGTAAACTTACTATCAGCATTAGCATATTCGCTAGTTACAGATTGAGGATTAAAAACACCATAGAAAAACAAAGTATCTTCAATTATCGCGCCACTGGCATAAATGTTATAACGTGTTCTTTCATATGAATCTTCTTTATTATTAGTTAATAACTCACCCGACTCAAAGGTATAGCTGCCATCATCATTACTTACAATGTTGTAGCCATAAGTATCCGGCGATTGTGATGCGATACTGTTAGGGATATAATCGACACTGACACCAAATTTAAATTCATTGTCACCTGACTTTGTCACTAAATCTGTAACACCACCAATGAATTGGCCATATTCAGCTGAAACACCACCAGTAACAATATTAGTTTGTGCGATAGCTTCCCACGGGAAAGAAATATTACCTAAACCTTTACGAATATCAGTAATGTTTAAACCATTTAGGAAGTAACCATTTTCTGCCACTGATGAGCCATTAAATGAAGCACCACGACCATAATCACCATCAGGATCAGCCGCTAGAGATGTACCCGGTGCAAGAAGTGCAACAGAGGTTAAGTTCTGCCCTACAGGTAGTTTTGCTAAATCTTCAGCAGTTAAAACGAGTTGTGTTGTTGAGCTTTCAAAATCGATCATTTGAATATTTGAGCCGGTAACACTAATGCGCTCTATGCCTTCTTCAAACATTGACACATTGAATGATGACTTAGTACCGGCTTTAACTTCAATTTGTTGTTCTGAAACAGTTTCAAAACCATTTTTAACTAGGCTTATGGTGTATTTCCCAATAGGTAGGGCTTTTAAATTAAAGTTACCATTTTTATCGGTAACAGTAGAGCGCACTAAACCTTTTGAATTATGTTTTATTTCAACTTGTACGTTGGCAAGTCGAGTACCTGCATCAACGACTATTTGTCCTGCAATACTGCCGTTTATTTTATCCGACGCAAAAGCCGAAGGCATTGACAACATTAACGCGGTACCAACAGCAAGAGCTGCTAGTGTTTTTTGTGGTTTAAAACCACTTTTAATTATATGAGACATTTTTCAACCTTATAGTTTTTTAGTGTTTCTATGATTAGCCAACAGAAGAAATCAAAAAATTAAAAAACAACAAATGAAGGTTGATACATTTTATATTTCAATCAATTCAAGTTAGCTGCTCTAATGTAAGTGTCTATAGGCGGAAATCACTACCGATGCTTCCTTACAAAAGCTGATGTTAACTGATGTTTACGCTAATGCAGATAAAGAAAACACAAGCAAAATAAAAATAAATCCCATAAATATCAACAACAAATACAAACTGCCTATTGTATAATTTAGCCATTATTGAATTTTGCATGTTTGCATAAAACAAAACATTAACTAAAGAGAAATGGTTAGTATTTATTTAACTATCGTTTGATTTTACAGCAGTGCTGTTGGAGAATTTAGCTGGCTTACACAAAATAAGAAGCAAAACAGAGGGAGTTTAGCTTAATAAACCTAAAAAAAAACCGCTCAAATGAGCGGTAAAAACAAACAAGTTCCCTCATAGGAGAGAGAAAAATTCAAGTGAAACATTCGCGCAATTTGAATTTGCACACATATTTCTGGGTCACACATAACGCCTTTAGCCTATAATCTCTTAAACATCTGAGCTTAATGATTTAACACCGGTAAAGAATAGCGTTCAATGACTACGGACATCCATATCTTCATCCAGTAGCATATTGGACATTACTCTGCATATTTACCGTTTATTTAGTTTTAGATATTACTCTTGGTAAAAGGATTAAAACCTCCCTTATCCAAGTTAAGGTTATAAACCAATTGCGTTATTCATTAAGCTAGAAATTTCGACAAAAACCAAATGATTAAAGCTGATGAAAGCTTAATAACAATGATGCTTTAAACTTTATTTGTCATTAAAGAGTATTTTAAGGGATAGCGCCTTAGAAATTGCATTTGCTTTACTGTAAATATGTCAAAGAAGAGTCGGCCACCTTTTGCAAGTGATACAAACAAAGTGCCCGATAGATTTGAAATAATAAATACTGTTAAACTATAACTCCAACAGAAATAAAGGCTCTCTGCTTTTAATTTTTTCGTAAAGTGTTTCGCGATCATTTATCATCATCTGATAAACGGGCTCAGGGACAAAAGTATCTTTTATCGTACGATACGACCACAATATTAGCTCAATTAACACAGGAAAAAGTGCTAGTCCTTGATCTGTTAATTGGTAGATGTTTTTTTTGCCATGTGTAGGATGAGGCAATTTAGTAATAATTTTGCATTGCTGAAGTCGTTCCAATCGATCCGTTAAGATATTGGTCGAAATACCTTCTCCTGAATTGACAAAATGGCCAAACTCATTTCGATTAGTAAACATAAGATCACGAATAATCAAAAGGGTCCAACGATCCCCCACTAAATCGAGCCCATTAGCTAAAGCACATGTCGAACGCGCGTCATCTCGACACGATTTAATTTTAGTATTTTTTTCTACAGTAGTATTCATTAGTTTATAATAAAAAATATGCTTGCCTTTTGCAAGTAACTTGTAATAGAGTATTAGTTACTTGCAAAAAACAAGTAACTAATACTCTATTACAAGGATCGAAAATGCAAATTTATAGTTTTCCCACATTTAATTTAACCAAAATATTATTAACCGCCGAAGAAACTGGCGAACCTTATACGCTTAATTTATTAGACCTAACCCAAGGCGAGCATAAAAGTGCACAGCACATTGCACGTCATCCTCTAGGAAAAGTACCCGCGGTGGAAGTTGATGGTAAAAATTATTTTGAAAGCAATGCTATTTGTCGCTTTATTGCTGAGCGTAATGACTATAAATTATATGGCGACTCACCTGAGCAGCGCGCTTTAATTAATCAATGGGTGGATATGGCAACAATGCATATTGGCAAATGGTTAACGGTAATGTTTTATGAACATAAAATTAAGCCGATGTTTTTTAGTGGAGAAACCAATCCAGCTGCCGTGGCAGAAGCTGAAACATTTCTAGCACAACAACTACCCGTCTTTGAAAACCAGTTAAGCCAGACTAAGTTTATTGCTGGGGATGCCTATTCAATTGCCGATATTATCGGTTTTAGCTATTTTAGTACGGCGGCACATAGTGGTGTAGATTTATCAAGCTATCCTAAAATTAGTCAATGGCTTGAAAACATTAAAACAAGGCCGTCTTATGCCAAGGCAATGTCACACCTGCCAGGTAACGATATTTTCGCTCTACTTAATCAACAATAACTCTATCAAGCAGTTATTAGTCAATTTTTCAAAATTATAAAAAGGAAGTTACTAATGGTTATGTATTATTGTTTAGCAATTGCTATGTTTATCCCAATTGCTTTATCTCTAGGCACAGCCCCCTTTAGAATTAAGCAGTTTTCAACTCCAAATTTTAATGAGCCAAGAGCACAAGCAGATCAACTATCTGGCGCAGGTGGCAGAATGGTTGCGGCACAAAAAAATGCTTGGGAAGCATTATTACTGTTTAGCGTAACTCTATTTATTGCGTTTGCAAATAACGTAAGCGCTGATCAAATAGCCATAGCGTGTATCATTTTCATTGTTGCTCGTATTAGTCATGCTGTATTGTACGTTTTAGGTTGGGGGATCATGCGGTTCTTAGCATTTTTAGTGGCGGTGAGTGCGTTAATTTCGATTATCTGGCAAGCTTTGGCTTAATGGCAATATTGAGTCAACACGCCTAAAATTCATAATGGGAAGCCGCTTGGACTTAATGCCACATGCGGCTTTTAAAGTCGAATAATGTCATAAAAAGACATAAAATAATTCATCAATATATTAACCTAGTTTTTTAAGTTTCGTCACGTAGCCCAACAAGTAAAAGCTCGCCACCATCACCTACCCGAAACTCGCCATACTTAGCTGCCTCAAAGACGCGTCTACTACCTTCTTCAAAAAAGAAAGCGTTAGTTGCAAACTTTACTTGTCCTTAACGTAAGCGAAATTGCAATACGACTTCTTTATTTTCAAGACCATTTGAGCCAAAGAAACTTGAGTCGGCAATTCTTGCATGATGATTGACAATTTTAACTCCAATATTTTCTAGTTTGTCGCCTGTCGACATTTCAGTTATCCCCAATGAAAGCCAGCCATCACTGCCTTCATACCAAGGTGTAGATTTTGTATCAAATACTAATTTTGCTTCATCATATGAGCAAGGTTCAACCACATGTTTCATCATCTGTGGGCACATCGACATTTCAATAAAAAGATCTCTGTCAGAGCGATCAAATGGGGTTAGCTTTATTCTTTGTCCGGTAATTATCACAAGAGTTCATTCGTTTATATAATTTGAATATGTCACTTATTGTCGACACTTTAAAATAAAAACCGATAATAAAGTTGACTCGAACAATAAAAAACCCTACATTGTCGACAATTAAACCGTAATGAGATAATAAAATGTGGTACGACTTCTTTGGCACAATCAATACAATCTTTATTTTTGTCAGTTTATACGGTGTATATTTACAGCTTAATAAAATTTGGCTAAGAAAAAAAAACAATCAAACAAAGGTGACCAACATTTTATCTCAAAATCAGTTCACCATGAGCTTTTTAGCGTACTTCTCTTTTTTTATCTATGGTTACAGCATAGAGCCTTTTAACCATTATATTGTTTGGCCAAGATTTATTGCATCACTGTTAGTAACGGTAATACTGTTAGAGATGTGGCGAGATAGACAATCAAAAGCCTCATTTATTTGCTTATTGTTTGTTGGTTTGAGCTTTATTGCTGGGCTTGCAGGACTTTATTTCAATGAAATTTTTTCACCGCAAAGTAAAAATGTGTCGACAATATTAATATTGGTTATCACAGTATTATTAGCTCAAGGCTATGCACATCAAATAAAACTCATCATTAAAAATGTTAATACTGGCGCCATCGATATCAGGATGAGTCAGTTTATTCTGTTAATGGACATTTCAACAATCGCTTTTGCGCTATCGATGGGTGTTGCCATCGGCTGGCCGCTAATAGTACTTGCTGTAGTGAGTGGATTAACAAAATTAATTATTATGTATCTATTTAGGTGGACTAGGTTGAAATCAATTAATGGTGTGTAACTGCACATATGCGTTGAAATAATCTAGCATAAATGAATTTGAATAATTAAATAGTCATTTTAATGAAATGGCTGATACCCACTAACTATTTAAAACTTATTACAAATAACAACCTGGTGTTACGCAATATTTACATCCTGCTAATCATTTACCAACATTTATACCTCCCTAAAAATCAATTAGCATACAACCTCTTATAAATTTGACAGAATACAGACTTAAGTATCTGTTTGTATGTCAAAGGATCAAATAATAATGCACAAATCTCACTTATTATCAGCCATTTTGGCTGGAGTAATACTGCTTACTGGTTGTGGTGACCCGATAAAAAATAAAGCAGAAAATATTGAAAAAAAATCACCCGTTGTTGAGTCTAAAAAATCTTCCACAAACTCTGTAGAGATTGACTATAGCAAGTTTACTTTAGAAAACGGCTTAGACGTTATTTTTCATATTGATAGATCAGATCCCGTTGTTGCAGTTACCCTCACAGCTCATGTTGGTTCTGCACGTGAATTACCGGGTAAAACGGGCTTTGCCCACTTATTTGAACACCTTTTATTTTTAGAGTCTGAAAACTTAGGTAAAGGCGGCTTAGATAAAATGAGCGCTCGAATTGGTGGCTCTGGTGCAAACGGCTCTACCAGCCGTGATAGAACGAATTATTATCAAACCGTACCTAATAATGCTTTGGAAAAAATGATTTGGGCTGAAGCAGATAAGCTTGGATTTTTTATTAATACTGTTACTGAACCTGTGTTGGCAAAAGAAAAACAGGTAGTTAAAAATGAAAAACGTCAACGAAATGATAATCGCCCCTACGGTCATACCATGAAAGTAGTTGATGAAAACCTTTACCCAGCAGGACACCCTTATAGCTGGCAAGTAATTGGCTCATTAGAAGATCTTCAAAATGCGACATTACAAGATGTAAAAGACTTCTTTAAAGATTGGTATGTACCCAACAATGTTACTTTGGTTATTTCTGGTAATTTTGATGAGGTGCAAGCTAAACAATGGGTTCATCACTACTTTGATGAAATTAAGCGCGGAAAGAATATTCAAGAACTTGCTAAACAACCGACTAAGTTAACAACAACAAAAAAACTTGTTTTTGAAGATAACTTTGCTAAATCACCAGAGCTCACCATAACATGGCCAACGGTTCCTAAATACAATGCTGATAGCTATGCTTTAGAAGTACTCAAAGAATTACTCAGTAATGGCAAAAAAGCAGAGCTGAATAAAACATTAATCGACGAACTAAAACTTACCAGTAACGTAAGAATGTTTAATTATGAATCTGAGCTAGCCGGTCAATTAATGTTGCAAGTAAGAGCTTTTGAAAATACTGACCTTAATAAAGTTCAATCGGCCATTGATACTGCATTTATTCAATTTGAAAAAAATGGTTTTAGCGAGGATGATTTAGCTCGCATTAAAGCAGGACAAGAAACTAAATTTTATCAAGGGCTATCAAGCGCCTTAAATAAAGGCTTTCAGTTAGCACAATACAATATTTTTGCCAAAGATCCTGGGTTTATTAATCAAGATGTTAAGAATATTATTGCGGTAACTAAAGAAGATGTTTTGAGAGTTTATAATCAATACATCAAAGGCCAGTATTATGTGGCCACTAGCTTTGTACCTAAAGGACAAAAGCTACTCTCATTAACAGGCTCTACTGACACATTTATTAAAGAAGAAAAAATCGTCAATGGCGCAAAAGAAAATTTTGATGCCTCTTTAGCAGCAAATTATACCAGAACCCCATCGAAATTCGATCGTACTCAAGAGCCTGCTTATGGTAAAACACCTGTCATCAAAGCCCCTACGGTTTGGCAGGGCGAATTGAATAACAATATCAAGCTATACGGTATTGAAAGCTCAGAAGTGCCATTGGTTCAAGTAGAAATGAACATTGCAGGTGGAATGAAGTTTGATTCACCCGCTAAAGTGGGTGTTGCTAATTTAGTTGCCAAAGTAATGAACAAAGGAACAAAAACAAAATCTCCTCAACAGTTAGAGGAGGCGATAAAACAGTTAGGCGCTTCAATTAATATCAGTGCAACTAAAAATGGTATTAAAGTTAAAGCCAGTTCACTTGCCAGAAATTATCAGGCGACCATGGTATTAGTGACTGAAATGTTATTACAACCCCGCTGGGATGAAGTTGAATTTGCTTTAGCTAAAAAAGGCACGTTAAGTAATATCAAACAGCAGCAAGTAAATCCTAACTCAGTTGCCTCTAACCAATTTAATAAGTTGCTTTACGGCAATGACCATTTGTTTGCAAACAGTATTATCGGTACTGAAGACTCAGTAAACCAAATAACAATTACTGACTTAAATAACTATTACGCTATGTATTTTTCACCATCGTTAACTGACTTTCATATTGTTGGCGATATTGCGAAAGACAAAGTAATCGCTTCGCTAGCCTCACTTGAAAAGCAGTGGGCAATAAAAGACGTTGCATTGCCGAATATTTCGCTCCCTATTACACCTAAAAAAGCACAGGTTTACTTCTACAATATTACCGATGCCAAACAATCTGTTTTAACTATTGGTTATCCATCACTTAAGGCAACAGACAAAGACTATTACTCTGCTCAAGTGATGAATTATATTTTAGGTGGTGGTAGTTTCGCTTCTCAATTAACTCAGCAATTACGTGAAACTAAAGGCTACACCTATGGTGTTCGATCTAGCTTTACCGGTGACCAATTCGATGGCCGCTTTACGATAAGCTCAGGTGTGCGTGCCAATGTCACTTTGGAAGCGATTAGCTTAATTAAAGATATAGTAACTAACTATAAGGAAGGTTTTAGCGAACAAGACCTAGCTACAACTCAAGGTTATTATTTAAAAAGTAACGCAAGAAAATTTGAAACGTTTAATGCTAAATTGAATATATTGAAAAGCATGAGTCAATACGATTTACCCGCTAACTATGTACAACAAAGAGCCTTGGAAGTTAATGAGTTAACACTGGATAAAGTTAAGTCGTTGGCCGGGCAATACGTTCAACCTGATCATATGATTTATTTAGTGGTCGGTGATGCTAAGACTCAGTTAAATCGATTAAAAGAGTTAGAGCTAGGCACGCCAATTTTAATTAATCCTTAGCCGTTACCTCCGCGATTATCTAATACTTGAATAGACTATATTCAGGTATTAGATCATTAAAAAACAAATCACCTCTCATTAACCCTGCTAATAATCTTCATTCAATTGGGTAACTGCTATTTTATGGTAGTGGATAAGCAATAATTATGATATTTTGTAAACTGTATACAATTTCCATTTTGAGGAAAAAATGAAATTAACTAATAACAGTAAAACATTAATCGCATTAGCGTTAACAACGTTACTTTCTGCCTGTCAAACCACAGAAGAAGTTGAAGTAACAGCCACTGAGCCAGCCAAAGCCGCTGAAAAGGTAGTAGAAGAAAAGGTAGTTCACCCACCAGTTGATGAAATCTTATCGCAAGTCAGAAACTGTAATGATGCAATTATTATTCGTTCACAGCTTTTATCTAAGCAACAGTTAGACAAAGCTTGTGCATTAATGATTGAGCAAGAAAGTTACTTCCACGAGTTATTTAATACCAAAGGAAAACCGGTAAAAGATGATGGCAATGTAGCATTACGCGCTAATGTTTATGACAGCAGAGCTGAGTATCAAAAGTATGCGACTCAGCATTTTGATATGCCAACTAATAATGGTGGTATGTATTTAGAAGGTTTCCCTTCAAAAGAAGGCAATCAAGCCGAGTTTGTCGCTTATGAAGAGCAAAGCAAATCATCAGGTGAATGGTATATTCGCAACCTTAAACATGAATATGTACATTATTTAAATGGTCGTTTTAACGCCTATGGTGATTATTGTAAATATTTACATGATGATCACGCAGGCCCAGAATACTGTCCTAAACCATCGCCTATTCTTCCGCATTCAGTATGGTGGGGCGAAGGTGTTGGTGAATATGTAGCACGTAAAAATGTCAATGATTGGGCAAATAAGCAAGTCACAAAAGAGTTTGGCAAATACCAATTAAGTGATTTATTCAATACTAGCGCCAATCAAAATGGCGGCAGTACTCGCATTTATTCATGGGGATATTATGCGGTACGATACATGATGGAAAATCAGCGTGAGGCAGTAGAAGAAATGTTAGTGCTTATGCGTGAAGGTGATAACATTGGTTATCAAGCACTTGTGCACAAATGGGGCACGTCATTAGATGCTGATTTCACCCAATGGCTGAAAACTACATTAGCCAATGAAAAGTCAGTTGAACCCGCTGAGTCTGGTCACTAAAATTTCACTACATTATAATAATATGTGAAACTAAAAAGCGCCAAAGGCGCTTTTTTTATTATTTAAATTCCAGCTATTAATATTTACCTATTTCTTTATTGAGCCAAGCGGTGATTAAATATGAAGAAATAGAATCGCCACTGCTCATTTTATATTGCTGTTCACTAGAAATTTCAACATCCTTGCTTTTAAGCTCTGTAGGTTTTTTTGATAATGTCTCTGTATTAATCGCAAAGGAATTAGTTAAAAAATTAGCTAATTGCACACGAGTAAACCATTGGGCAATTTGCAAGTCATCTTGACGGGTATCAATAGCTTCGCTGGTTGCCTCAGCAGTAAAACCTAACATGATTGATGCAGGAAATGGCCAAGGTTGAGAAGTAATATAGTGAGGGTTTTTAACTTCAATAGCGGTTTCTTCTAAAACTTCTCTAGTTACCGCCTCTTCTAGACTTTCACCAGGGTCAACAAACCCCGCCAAGGTAGAAAATACCCCCTCAGGCCAACTTGCTTGTCTACCAAGTAAACAACGAGCAATGCCATCATCAAACATTCGTTCAACCAGCATAATAACCGCCGGATCGGTACGTGGAAAAGTTAAGTTGCGGCATTCCGTACACTTTCTAGCATGACCTGCCTCAACTGATTTATTGAGATTACCGCAATGACCACAATATTGATGACTGTTATGCCAATGCACTAACGCTTTGCCTAAGGCTAAAATAGCCGCATCTTGACCATTTAGCGACACTGTAATTTGTCTCAAAGGTAGCCATTGACCACTTTCATCTAACTGCTCTTGAGTAGAAAAACGTAACTTATGATAATCAATGGCAAAAATAGACTCGTTTACACCTTTACCTAAATACACACAACTATCAATGCCTACACTGCTCAATTGCTCCTTGCCTAAGTAAACAGGTAGCAGTCCATTATTTTTATCAAAAAAACTCATGCCATCTTTAATGATGCAAAATAAAGTATTTTCATGATTAAATTCAGCCGCTAACCATCGACTATTTTTACGTTGATTAGTACATCTATCTAAGGGCATATTGCTGTAAGTTAGTGACATTATTATTCCTGCAATTTATTATCTTCTACTTGAGATAGTTGATTAGCCCACAATGACGACCATGAGCCTAACGGTGCTATTATTTCAAATAATTCAGCACCTTGCTTTGATAGTTGATAACCTTCTTTCTGCACTTCAATTAACTGCAATTGACGTAATTCTTTTAAACGAGTATTGAGTAAGGTGGGAGAAATTTGTTCACAACGCTGCTGTAATTCTCTAAATGTTGCAGGCCCACTATTTAAGTTCCAAAGAATACCCAACGCCCATGTTCGTCCAAGTAAATCTAGCAGTGCCATAATGGGCTTGCCTGTTTTTGAACCTCTAACTTGAGTACCGGGTAAGGGAATCTGCATCAATATTTACCAAGAAGAAAACATCATGCTACATTATTTGTAGCATGGTTTATACCTTTAGTATTCACTTTTTAAGAGCCAGCTTTTGAGTCAGACATAATAATCAATCAAGCGGTTACTTCATAACAAGGAGTTTATTAATACAAATTTACACAAATCAAAAATATATTTACTGGGAATTATAATTTAACATCTGCCTTTATCCAGCTCTCTATTGCCACCTATTCCAACGGAACAACCTGAATATTAAGAATTTTATTTTGATATGGGACAGGCTAAATCAATGCGCTGTTAATTAATGCTATGTTATTATAATGTAAAGTCCGTTAAATCGAATTTATCTGCACTAAAGGGAAAGTTTAATGCCAAATATAACTGGTCAACTATTGATATTACTATCATGTTTATTAGTGTCTGCTTGTGAACAAAAAAAAACAGTTCCAATACCACCACAAGTCATAGTAAAAGCTGTTAAACAAGAAACGGTACCCGTTTATGGTAAATATATTGGCGTGACTCAAGCCTCTCTAGATGTTGAAGTTAGAGCAAGAATAACCGGCTATGTCGAGAAAGTTGAATTTGTTGAAGGTAGTTTTGTTGAAGCAGGCCAGCTACTGTATTTAATTGATGACAAACCCTACATAGCCAAAAGAAAGCGGGTACTGGCCGAGCTTGAAAAGGATAAAGCCGCATATGAAAAAGCCAAACGCGATGTTATTCGACTAAAACCTCTTTATGAGCAAGATGCTGCTAGCCAGTTAGATTATGACACTGGCGTCTCAACAGAAGAACAAGCAAAAGCCTCAGTAATGTCGTCTCAAGCAAATTTAGATGAGATAGATTTAGAGCTAAGTTATACCAAAATTAAAGCGCCAATAAGCGGCATGGTTGGTGGCTCTCAAGCAGACATAGGTGCATTAGTTGGCTCTGGTGGCATATCTTTGTTGACTACTGTTCAGCAAATCGACCCTATTTACGTTACTTTCAATATGTCATCTCTTGACTACCTCAATGCACGTAGAAGAATCAATACTTTATTAGAAAAAAGAAAAGCAGAAGAGCAAGGTAAAGCGTTAGAGGGATTTGTTCGTATCACTCTTCCTGATGATAGTGAATACAGGTATTGGGGGGATGTAAGCTTTACTGATCCTAAAGTTAATCCAAAAACCGGTACATTCAAAGTAAGAGCCATATTGCCTAACCCCGATAGTGAATTATTGCCCGGGCAATATACCAGCGCACGTATCCGCTTAAGTGAATATAGCAACGCCGTTGTTATTGAAGAAGAGGCTATTCGGGTTGAGCAAGGTGGTATTTATGTCATGGTGGTTATGCCAGATAATACCGTTGAACATCGGTTTGTTATGGTGAAACACTATGGTGAACAAGGGTTAGTTATTGATACTGGTTTAAAAGCGGGCGAAAAAATCATTATTGAAGGCCAACATAGAGCACGTCATGGCCAATTGGTTGAACCTTTAACACAAGCAGAATACGAAACTAAAAGAGAAGCTCAAAAAGAAGCAGAACAACAAAAGCAGCAAAGCCCTGAAAAAGCGGTAGGTGAGGAATAATGTTTTCTCACTTTTTTATTAAAAGACCTATTTTTGCCAGTGTTATTTCCATTGTTATCGTATTAACGGGTAGTGTATCCCTTTTAGGTTTACCGATAGATCAATACCCAGAAATAGCACCTCCCCAAGTCAAAGTATCAGCCTCTTTTTCTGGTGCCACCGCAAATGTTGCTTCTGAATCTGTTGGTGTTCCCCTTGAGCAAGAGCTTAATGGTACACCTAACATGCTATATATGGAGTCAAAATCTACCAACTCGGGTAGTACAAATATTACCGTGACCTTTGAGGTCGGCACAGATGTCGATTTAGCCGCTGTTGATGTACAAAATACGGCGAGTCAAGCTGGCGGTGATTTGCCTGTTGATGTTCAACAAAATGGCGTAACTGTTTCAGCAGAGAGTTCTGTAGAGTTATTAAAAATAGCATTAACCTCAAGTGATGAAAAATATAATGATATTTACTTAAGTAACTATGCCTCAATAAATATTCAGGCGGCATTAAAGCGTATCCCTGGCGTAGGCAGAGTTAGAAATACCGGCGCACGCAGTTACTCTATGCGTATTTGGGTTCGACCTGATCGTATGGCAGGTTATGGCTTAACCGTTACTGATGTGCGAAATTCTATTAAGGAACAAAATAAAGAAGCGGCGGCAGGAAATATTGGCGCGCAACCGATGAATGATGCAATAAAACTTAACTTTCCTATTAATGCTCAAGGGCGCTTCAACAAAGTTGAAGATTTTAAAAATATCATGGTTAAAGTTGACCCCGATGGCTCAATTATTCGTTTACGTGATATTGCCGATATTGAGTTAGGCTCCTCTGCTTATACCTTACAATCAAATTTAAATGGAAAACCTGCAACCATTTTACAAGTGTATATGTTACCCGGCTCGAATGCCCTTGAAGTAACAAAACGCGTCAAAGCTGAAATGGCCAACCTAGCCAAAGCTTTCCCTAAGGGATTAAATTGGGTTAGCTTTTATGATGCTTCTGAATTTATTGAATTGTCAATTGATGAAGTAAAAACCACGTTAATTCAAGCATTGTTGTTGGTGATTTTAGTTGTTTATCTGTTTTTGCAAAACTGGCGAACAACCTTAATACCTGCTTTGGCTGTACCTGTTTCGATTATTGGAACTTTTGTTGCACTAGCTGCCTTTGGTTTGACTATTAATACTATCAGCTTACTGGCTTTGGTACTTGCCATAGGTATTGTGGTTGATGACGCTATTGTGGTGGTGGAAAGTGTAGAGCGACTTATTCAAGAAGAAAAATTGTCAGTAATTGAAGCGACTAAAAAGGCAATGTCAGAGCTTTCTGGTGCCTTAGTTGCTACATCACTTGTTTTAGCTGCGGTATTTGTACCGGTATCTTTTCTTGCGGGTATTACAGGGATTATGTATCGAGAATTTGCTGTCGCCATTACGGTTGCTGTATTAATTTCAACGCTCGTAGCACTCACCTTAAGTCCAGCACTTTGTGTACTGTTTTTAAAAGAAAATCAGCAAGTTAAAAAAAATCGATTGTTTACTTGGTTTAATCAATGGATAGATCAATTATCAAAGAAGTATACCGGCTTAGTAAAGCTGACTTGCTTCCATGCTAAACGTAGTTATTTAGCCTTTATTGTAGCCATTATTGGTTGCTGGTTTATTTTTAGTAGCCTACCGACAGGCTTCATTCCACAAGAAGACCAAGGACGTTTTTTTGTTGATATCACCTTACCTGATGCAGCAACCGTGACACGTACCAATAAAGTCATTAAAGAAGCCGAAAGCCTAATACTGGCACATGATGCCGTCGCTTATTCCTTTTCTTTAGCGGGTGAGAATAGACGCGCGGGAAGTAATCAGGCCAATGGTCAGCTTGAGGTGATTTTGAAGTCTTGGTCGTATCGTGCAGGAAAAGATTATAGCGTTGAGCAAGTATTAGAAGAGCTTAAGGTTAAGCTTGAAAAAATTCCAACGGCGCAGTTCAACGTTTATCAACCTTCAGCGGTATCCGGCGTTGGTAGTGGTTCAGGTGTCGAATTTGCTTTACAAGATAGAAGTGGCGCTAATTTTGATGGCTTAATGGAAAACTTAACATTAGTGTTAGACGAGCTGAATAAGCAACCAGAAATAGCCAAAGCCTCTAGCCCAGTTCAAGCACAAGTTCCTCAGCTTTTCTTAGACGTTGATAGAGAAAAGGCCATGGCCTTAGAAGTGCCTATCGCTGATGTTTATAGCACAATGCAAGTACTAACCGGCTCCTCAACCATTAATGATTTTAATTTATTTGGTCGAGTTTACCGAGTTAAGATGCAGGCAGATGAACAGTTTAGGGCTAGGCCTAGTGACTTAAATAACTTCTACGTTAGAAGTGGCAATGGCGCTATGGTGCCAATGAATGTTTTAGCAAAAATAAACTTAACGACAGGGCCTTCGGCCATTAATCGCTATAACTTATTCTCTAGTGCTGGAATTAATGTTGACCCCGCTGAAGGGTACTCAAGTGGTGACGCTATCACGGCTATTGAGAGAGTTACTGATGCATTATTGCCACCGGGCTTGGGTTATGAGTGGACAGGGTTGACCTACCAAGAAATCAAATCATCAGGGCAAATGAGTACCGCATTATTGTTGGCTGTGATATTTGTCTTTTTGTTTTTAGCTGCTCTATATGAAAGTTGGACGCTGCCTTTAGCAGTATTATTAATATCTCCCATTGCCATGTTAGGCGCGAGTTTAACCGTTTGGATAGTAGGAATAGAAAATAACTTATTTTTCCAAGTCGCTTTTATTGCACTGATTGGTTTAGCTGCTAAAAATTCCATTTTAATTGTTGAAGTAGCAAATCAATTATATCGCAGTGGTTTATCAGCCCAAGAAGCGGCATTTAAAGCGGCAAGTTCGCGCTTTAGACCCATTATGATGACAGCCGCTTCATTTATCTTAGGTGTTTTACCACTCATATTATCTGTTGGTCCAGGCTCGGTAAGCCGACAATCTATTTCTTACCCCATTCTTGGGGGGATGATATTAGCCAGTACCATCGGCATTATTCTTGTGCCATTATTTTTTATTACCGTTGCTCGCTTTATGAATGTAAAGGTTGAAGGAGATAACAATGAATAAAGTTTTAACTATCTCATTGCTGTCAGCTTTCTTGTCTGCATGTACTGTAGGTCCTGACTTTGAACAGCCTGTTTTACCTGTTCAAGATAGTTTTCAAGGCATTGAAGGTTATGAAGTTACCGAAAGTGCCGCATTAATTAGTTGGCAACAAGCTTATCAAGACCCTCAATTACAACAGTTGATTGAAAAAGCGCTATTACAAAATTTTGATTTAGCTATCGCTATTTCACGCATCAAAGAAACTCGGGCGTATGCCAATATAGCTGATTCCTCTTTTTACCCAAGTCTTGGCTTAATGGCTGAAAGTGAGAGAGCGTCTGAGGGTAGTGCCACTGATTATGATGATACTCATCAGATAAAAGGACAGCTCGCCTGGGATCTTGATTTGTTTGGTTATAACCGACGTGCAAGTGAGGCCGCATGGGCAGAATTAGAATCACTGGGCCAAGCAAGAAATGTTGTCGAGATGAACTTAGTGGCAGATGTTGCTAGCACCTATTTTGAGTTAAAAGATTTAGAAGAAAAAATAAGGCTAAGTCAACGTACGGTTATCTTACGAGAGCGGGCTTTTTATATTGCTCAGTTAAGAAAAGAAAATGGCATGGTGTCAGGCTTAGATGTTAGGCAAGCAGAAGTTGAATTAGAGTCCGCCAACGTCACAATTCCTAGCCTCAAACTACAGCATTTAGAAACAATAAATCGACTTAAGCTATTATTAGCCAACGAACAAACATACGTTTCACATGGAATTAATTTAACCGAACAAGTACTGCCTGTTTCAATACCTGTGGGCATTCCTTCACAAGTATTGATGCGCCGTCCTGATGTATTGCAAGCGGAAGCACAATTGCATGCAGCAACCGCTGAGATTGGTATGGCAACAGCCAATTTATTTCCCAAAATAACACTGACCAGCGAGTTTGGTTTCGAAAGTGGCCAATTATCAGATCTGCTTTCAGGCGACAGTTCCTACTGGGAAATTGTTGGAGGGATAACGCAGCCTTTGTTTAATGCAGGGAAATTACGAAACGATTTAACCGCCGCAGAAGAAAGGGCTTACCAAGCGAGCTTACAATATAAAAAAATAGTAATGCATGCATTTCTTGAGGTCAGTAATCAATTAATGGCATTTAAGTCGAGCCAAACCATCTACTTAGCACAGCAAAAACTACTTATTGCTGCCAGAGAATATGAAAGGTTAGCACGTATTCGCTATCGAAATGGTGTTGCCAGTGCATTAGATTTTATGGATGCCCAGCGGAAATTATTTGATGCTCAGTTATCTTTTAGTTCAGCAAAAAAAGATCGCCTACTTGCTTTTGTTAATTTGTATCGTGCTCTCGGTGGAGGCTGGGTAGGTAACTAGCTTTATTTTATCTTAACTTGTTTTAAACTCACGATTAAAATACCGGTTAAAATTAATCCGCCAGCAACAACCAAGTCTGTTGTTAAGGATTCATTAATAAAAATAACGCCGCCCACTGCCGCAATTAATGGGACGCATAACTGAGAGATTGCCGCCTGGGTGATGGATAAGTTTCTTAATGCTAGATACCAAATGCTATAACCAATACCTGAGGCAATTGCGCCTGAAGCAACGGCATACCAAGCGCCTTGCCAGTTAAATTCATACCTAAACAAGCTAAATAACAAAAAAATAAGGGCTAATGGAGCGCAGCGAATAAAGTTGTCAGCAGTTAATAAAACAGGTGCTTTAGCGCCTCTACCTAGTAGTGTATAAAGCGCCCAAAAGACACCAGCAATAACCATCAATACAAAGCCAACCAAAGAAGGCTGTGTTGCACTAGGTAGCATCAGTAAGACAAAACCGACAAATGAAATAACGACTCCCAACCACTCCTTAATTCGTAAATTGTCGCCTTTGAAAACACTAACACCAATCATAGTAAACTGAACGGTAGCAAATAAAATTAATGCGCCACTGGCAGTATTTAATTTGACATAAGCAAAAGAAAAAAACACGGCATAACCGAATAACATGGCAGAAGATAGCCAGCCTTTAGTATCAGCAATACTAAAGGCTCGGCGTAAGGAGATATTGTTACTCTGAGGTTTATCAGAGCTCTTGGTGTGATTATTTGCATTTCCCCTAGTAAAAAATATAACAATAAAGGCTAGGGTTATAGCCCCTGATAACATTCGAATACCGGTAAAACCTGCAGGATCAATACTTGAATCGCCCATTGCAAGCCGACACAAAACAGAATTAGCAGCAAAAGCCGTTAATGCTAAGCATGTGGTTATGAACGTTAGCCCGTTTGTAGGTTTTACTGACTTTATTATTGACATGTTTTACTCAAGATTTTCTTATTACGTAAAATTAATAAGTACTAAGGCTTCATTTTCCGATACGGATTGATTATCGCTTTGTTGATCTTATTCAAATTAATCGCCTAATTTATTTTGCCAAAAAAATTACCTTTGTAAAACTATTTACTATCTATTCAATTTAGTAGGAGGAAGAGACAAGTCTTCAATCTCGTATTCATCAAGTGATTGCTTATTTAAGGTAAAGAAAAATTCTTGTTTATGAAAAGTAATTTGCTCTTTTTTAGCCATACTTTTATAAGCTTTTATTTCAAAAATATAGTTTTCATTATTGTATATCTTAAATAAACTCGGTACTTTAAATAAAATGTCTTTCTTTAGTGGGCTATTCACACCGAGAAAAGTAAACCTAAAGTTTTCATCACTTTGCGCATAAAATGTTGTTTCTGACACCCAAACTTCTAAGCTATTCAGCAATTTATCCTGCTGGATGTTAAATGAAAAAATAATGCCTTCAGCATTGTCAACTACGTATTTAATTTCTGTTGTTGATAAGTAATTAGACTGAATAAGCTTGGTAGGAGTAACCAACTCAGTTGAGGTTGATAAAAATGAAAATAGGTAGAATAAAGCGGTAAGCATTTTGATAGGCAAAACAATAAGTCCATTTAATTTACTCAAGATATCATTGCATAAATTAATGGTCATTGACCAGAATAAATTTATCCTATTCATTAATTTGTTACCTTCAATGTTAAAACTTATTTACAGGAAATAACAGTCCTTCACTAATGTTCACTTCATCCCAAACTTTACCTGTTGTATAAGGATCTTGATTGATCCATGCTTCAACTTCAGATCGATTAGTAAATTCAACATGTGCAGACGAACCAATCATTTTTCCTTCATGATTTAAAATTGCACCGCCACTTAAAAATGTCCCTTGCTTAACCATTTCTTCAATGCCAGCTAAATGTGTTTTACGATTAGCTAACCTGCGGTTAATTGCCTCTTCATCGGTAAAATCGTACGCAGTAATGATAAATTGCATTCTTATTCCTTGTTGTTAATAGGGTTAAACATTGCTGTATATTATATCAATAACCTAAGAACTCACCATTACCAACGGTAAAAGAAACCTACTCGTTAACCGAATAAGTACTTTAGTGATAAGTTCATATATTGTTATTCATGTTACTAATTAAAATAAAAAAGGCACATTCAGTTTACCTGAAAGTGCCTTATAAAATTATCATGTTGTGCTGTAACTTAAATGTTACTTCACTAAAGTTAGCCGAGTGACTACTCCGACAAAATTACAAATTCTTAGCAAAGAATTTTTCTAATTTTTCATACATTTCAATTCTATTTTCAACTTTTCTAAAACCATGGCCTTCTTTATCTTTCACTAACCATTCGAAAGGTTTATCTAAATCCTCAAGACGATCTTTAAGCATGTCTGCATGCTCCATCACTACACGAACATCTTTTCGTCCATGGATGATAAAGACTGGCGCTTGAATTTTTTCAACATGATCAATTGGCGACATACTTTTCATCAACTTTTCATCATCAGGATCACCGATTTGAACTTTCAATGCCTCTTTCATTGGCTCCCAAGTTTTTGGCATAGAAGTAAACAATAAAGCTACATCCGTAACACCGACAACATTGACACCGCACTTATATAACTCTGGGGTGAAGGTTAAACCAGCCATTGTTGCATAACCACCATAACTACCACCGTAGATACATACTCGACTAGCATCAGCAACACCAGCTTCGATAAAATGATTAACTGTATCGGTAATATCATTTTGCATTTCATGACCCCACTTGCCGCCATAACCTGCTTGCTCAAATTTTCGCCCATAGCCACCAGAGCCACGAAAGTTAATTTGTACAACAGCATAGCCTCTACTTGCTAAAAACTGTGTATCAGGATTAAAGCCCCAATTATCACGAACGCCGAATGGGCCACCATGAGGATTAATGATTAATGGGATTTTTTTACCGTCAGTATTTTTAGGAACTGTAATGTAACCTCTAAGCGTTAAACCATCTCGACTAGTAAATTCAAATGGCTTCATTGGCGACAAGATGTCTTTATTTATTTTAGCGGCTTTACTGCCAAGCGCAGATAAACGTTTTTCTACCGTATCCCAAAGATAATAGGTTCCCGGGTCAGTATCACTATAAACAAATATAATTCTTAGAGTTTCATCTTTATTGATACTTGACGTAGTAACTTTTTTTCCTTTAAAAGCATTTTTCAATTGTTGATTGAAGTTTTCTTCTGTTTTATCAAAATATACTTGTTCAGGGAAATCATCAACATAACTAACACCTAAGACCTTCTGTTGCTTACGAGAGGTAATTAAATTGGTTACATCAACTTTATCATGACCAAAAAGCATATCTCCTAGGGTATCTGTTTTCGGATTATATTTATAAACTGCAGCGGTATCACGTCCAATGTTGGACGCTACAAACATAGTCTGATTGTCATAATCAAACATCAAAGGTGTTATACCTTCATCGAAAATATTAAACTCTCGTATAACTTTAAAGTCTTCCTTTCCCTTATCTTTATAAAGAAATTTGGATGTTAGCCCTTTTGTTGAGACTGCACCACGAACCTCGCCATCATGATCTACAATCCAGTTTTGTACATCACCAGGGTTTTTAGCAATGAGCTTCATAGAGCCATTTTTTTTACGTTTATTATTCCATCTCGTATCTACTCTCATTTTATACAAATCAGGTTTTTTAACGTAACGTTTATTATATTGTACAATTATGTGATCAGGATCATCAGGTAGTGTATGAACAATGCTGGCCATAACAGGACTGCGGTCAGAAAATGTTGCTTTTACTAATTCAGTAATTTCAGGCTTTTTTTCACGTGTTACGCTATATAAACTTAAAGCCTCTTGTCCATCAGTTTGATCAACCGTGAACACTATACGATCATCACTTGACCAAAAATAACTGCCAACATTGTATTTTTTGAAACCAGTTAAAACCGTCATGTTTTTTTGATTTTTTGTTTCAATAACAACAAGGTTTAAACGATCGTAAATCGGTACTAATGCGGCAAAATATTTACCACTCGGGGATAAGTTCATCGCGGTATAATCTGGCAAACTGAAAAAATCACTTGCTGAAGGTAAATTTTTATCAGACGCCAAAGTGCTAAAGCTGAGTATCAGCATTATGACAAATACCGATAGGTATTTAATACTTTTCATGTGTGCTTCCTTTTATTGTATTTGTTTTTCATGTTCATGTTTTTACTTTACTATTGTACGTTAATTGAAAAATTAGAAAAAATCTAGATTAACAAAATAATAACAAACAAGACTAATTGCTGAAATAGGAGGGTGATTTCACTTTACCAATGTAGCAACTAACAAATAAATAGTCTTCATTTGCGATATTTATTGGTAATGTAAAGCAATAATTCTGTCTTAGTTAATTTAACTAATTATCATTAAAACATCAGACTTTAAAGGTATACATGAGCCTAACAGCCAATGAACAGAAGTGTCTTTTTACATAAGACACTCTCTATTTTTCAGTGTTCTTCTTTGTTACAACAAGAATATATGAAAATGTAAAATTAAATTTACAAAAGTGATAAACGGTTAAATAAAATGATAAACGGTAATCACTAACTTTAACTACCTTGCCAATATCTGACTTTAGATGTTTCCAGAAAGCTACATATTAGCTAATCATGCTTTTCTACATTGTTTGTGTTTCAAGAGAACCATTATATTGAGTTATTTTCACCCATTCATTCCCTTTATTTTCAAGCGCTTTAATTGTTATTCCATTTTCGAAATTTATCTTATTAACAATTGTTCCGATTTTGGTACATTTTAAATCCCACATTAACAACAGAGACATAACGCACTGATATTAAAATACATTATTTAATTGGCACAGTACGTGCTCTATGCTTGTATCTAAAAGATTTCAGGTGGATTAAGCAAAACATGGATATTGAACGTAGTAGCAAGAAGAAACGAATTGACAAAAGTACATTAAGCCTTGCCGCCATTATCAGTGTAATTGCAGTAATGAGTTGGTCGATTCTTGGTAGCAACAATGCTGACTATATTGCCGATAAAGAAACATTATTAACAGCGAAAGTTCAACAAGGAGAACTTTATATATCTGTTCGCGGCACTGGTTTGTTAGTGCCAAAAGACATTCGCTGGATCGCTACCAATGTTTCTGGTCGGGTCGAGCGTATTCTCATTAAAGCGGGTGCACAGGTAAAAACCGGCGATCTGTTGCTTGTACTCAGTAATCCACAATTAGAGCAATCTTTAGAAGAAACTCGCTGGGAACTTGAAGCGCTTGAAGCACAAACAAAAGCTCAGCAAGTCGATTTAGAATCACAATTACTTGATCAAGAAGCTGCTGTCATCAACGAAAAACTTAATTATGAACGTGCGTTACTAACCTTTAACGCTCAGCAGCGCTTGCAAGAACAAGGCTCAACTTCTGTATCGAAGATCAGACATGAAGAAGTAAAAATTGAAGTTGCTCAGAACAAACAGCGTTGGGAACTGGAAATAAAGCGCTTGGCCAAAACTAAAGAAAATCTTATTGCGCAAAACAAAGCCTATCAAGCTCACCTAAACCGTATGCGAAAAATTCTTGCCCGTGCCCAAACCCAAGTAGATAACCTTAATGTGCTGGCTACGATGGACTCAGTAGTCCAAGCCATGCCAATGGAACTCGGTCAGCAAGTTAATATCGGTACAAATTTAGCGCTTCTAGCACGTAACGACGAATATATTGCCGAGCTTCGTGTACCTGAGAAAATGATTCAAAGTGTGCTACTAGGGCAAACCGTTACTATCGATACACGACACAGCAAAATTTCAGGTGTAATAAAACGTATTGATCCTGCAGTAATTAATGGTTCGGTACAAGTTGATGTTGAAATTACTGGCGACTTGCCTGCTGAAGCCAGACCTGATTTAACAGTTGATGGCATTATCGACATCGCACGAATTGCTAATACGCTTTATGTAAAACGTCCAATGTATGCAAAAGCAACGAGTACTTCTACGGTTTACCAGTTAGACCTAGAAAACGATGTCGCTAATCAACGTCAAGTTAAGTACGGGCAAATATCTACCCAATTCATTCAAGTACAGTCAGGTCTTAAAGCTGGCGACACCATTATAGTTTCAGACAGCTCCGATTGGGAGCAACATCAACAAATACAAATAAATTAGGAGAGATTTATGCAACAACAAAACAAGATGAATAAAGTGCTAGTTGAACTAAACAACATCAATAAAATGTTCTTAACAGACGAAGTAGAAACTCATGCACTTAATGGAGTAAATTTAACTATTGATAAAGGCCAATATTTATCAATTACCGGTCCTTCCGGTTGTGGAAAATCTACCCTGTTATCATTGTTAGGTTTACTCGATACTGCCAACAATGGCGAATACAAACTCGCTGGCCATGATATTTCCCATTTAAATCGAGATGAACGAGCAAAGATTAGAAATAAAGAAATTGGTTTTATTTTTCAATCATTTAACTTAATCAGCGACTTAACTGTTGCCGAAAATGTTGAACTTCCGCTCACTTACCGTAGTGATTTAACCAAAGAGCAGCGAACTAAAAATGTGCAAGAGGCCTTAGAAAAAGTTGATATGGCCCATCGCGCTAAGCATTTCCCATCTCAGTTATCAGGGGGACAGCAACAACGTGTTGCTATTGCTCGGGCTATTGCTGGTTCGCCTTCAGTTATTTTAGCTGATGAGCCCACCGGTAATTTAGACTCTAAAAATGCTCAAATTGTCATGTCTATTCTTGATCAACTTCATACCGAAGGCGCAACGATTTGCATGGTCACCCATGATCCTCGTTCTGCCGCCAGATCTCAACGGGTGATAGAAGTATTTGACGGAAAAATTGTTTCTGACCAGTTTAACAGCGACGTTTCGGCAATTGCTGTTTAACCCTCAACTTTTACCTTAATCACCATTAAATAATAAAAGATAAGGAAATACTTATGTCACTAGGTATCGATATAAAGTACGCGGCGCGATTGCTGGTAAAAAAACCAGCTTTCACCGCAACCACTGTATTTATAATAGCTATAGGGCTAGGTTTAACACTCTACGCCTATTCACTGTTGAGTAGTTTAATATTTAAGCCACTTACACTTGGTACTAACCAAGAGCTTGTTGCTATTGAAGGTCCGTACGACTATTCACACGCTTATCGAGAGAGTGTTGACCCGTTTCATTTGAATCAAGCTGTTCAGGAAGTCGATGCTATAGACGACATTACTTTTTATGGCTCAGGAACTGCATTACTTAGCGCTATAGATGCTAAAACAGGTACTAAAAAATTCAATGCCACTTTTGCAAAATGGAATTTTTTTGACGTTGCTGGTAAGCAGCCAATTATGGGACGAAATTTTACCGAAGCAGATAACTTTGAAGGCGCAGAAAAAATCATCATGCTTAGTTATGAAGTATGGCAAAGCTACTTTAAGGGCGATAAGAATATCGTTGATAGCATGGTTAATGTGGACTCAGAGCCTATGCGTGTTATTGGTGTTATGCCTGAGAACTTTGCTTTCCCCAGTCATGCACAAACATGGCTATTAATGCCGCCCAATCAGATAAATCCAACAGAACCAAGCAGGAGTAGCGCCTACGGTATTGCCCGGTTGAAAGAGTCGATTAGTATTGAAAAGCTCAATCAAGAGTTAAGCCACTACAATAAAAAACTGGTCGCTGAGTTACCAGAAGAATTTATTTGGCGCTTACGAAATGGTGATAATCATTTACAAGCCACCGCTTATAAAAAAGCCAACAGTGATGTCCGTGAATATTATTCTATTTTCATCTCTTTAATGGTAGTGGTTTTCCTTATTTTATTACTGGCTTGTATCAATGTCGGTAACCTATTATTAACTCGCGTAAACGAGCGTTATAAAGAAATTGCGATACGTGTTGCCTTAGGCGTTCCTCGTCAACGCCTTATTTTTCAAATGCTTTGGGAGAGTATCTTCTTCTGTGTAATCGGTGCTTTTATCGCCTTTGTTCTAGCATCATGGGGCATTGAACTGACTAACGCAGCCTTTACTCGGATGTTTGCCGTTCAACAAAACCAGCCATTTTGGTGGAAACTGGCCATCGACGGTGATGCTTTATTAGTGCTTTTGGGCGCTATCATTTTCATGATATTAATCACTGGCCTTATTCCAGCTTGGCGCGCATTGTCAGGTGATTTTAATTCGGTATTAAGGGATGGTACGCGTGGCGCTATGGGTAAAAAAGCCAGCCAAACTAATAAAATATTAGTTATTTCAGAAATACTTTTATCCTGTATTGTTTTAGTTATTGCCACTATCTTGCTAACCACCAGCTACTTTGCTGATAAAGCCGATTATGGTGTTGATACCGATAAACGTATTACGGCTAGATTAGAATTACCGTTAGAATATTATAATGTCCGTCGGGATACGGAGTTTGAAGCGGCTGATCACAAAAAACGAAATGACTTTTACTATCAATTAAAAAGCAAGTTAGAAGACTTACCTAACATTGAAGCCGTAGCCTATATGTCGCAATTACCAGGCACAGGAGAAGGCACAAGTCATTTTGAAATTGAAGGAATGGCAGCGGAAGTTTATAACGAAAACCCTTCTAGTAATAACGAAGTGATTGGTCGTGACTCATGGCGCGCTGTTGGTATGCATATCATTCAAGGTCGAGATTTTGATGACCGTGATGCCGTGCCAGATGCCAATAGCATGATAGTAAATGAGTCTATTGCCTTTGACTTATTTCCTGACGGACAAGCCGTTGGTCATAGAGTGCGCAGAGTAAGCTCTAGGGGCGAAGGCGACTGGCAGAATATCGTTGGTGTAGTTTCTGACAGTTATCATGGCTCAGCAATGGATACTTCAAGTGCGCAATATAATTCATATCACTTAATGGATGCAGGTAGTCGCCAGTCGATTAATATCGCTATTCATTTTAAAGGCAATGAATTGCAAGCGAAACAAACATTGTTTGATACTATCAATGCCACAGATGCCAATGTGGCTGCCTATCATATTCAAAGTTATCAGCAACTGATACAACAACCTATGATGCTGGTAACTACCGTAAGTAAGATATTCTTGTTTTGCGGTGTGATGGCTGTATTGTTAGCTGCCAGTGGTATTTACGCGGTGTCTGCTAATAGCATTACTCAAAAAACACAAGAAATAGGCGTTAGGCGAGCACTGGGTGCTACCGATGCCAATATTATGAAGTTGTTTTTGAGTCAGGCGGGTATTCAATTAATCATAGGTTTAGGCATTGGCATCGCGCTATCTTTATGGGTAATTAACATACTAGAGACCACTATGATTATTAATAGTATCAGCTACCTTATTGGTCTCATCGCTATGCCAATGCTTATTATTGCCATGGTACTGCTCGCGACCTTCATTCCTACTAAGAAAGTGGTAGAAATGGAACCAAGCGATGCATTACACCACGATTAGATAACACTCAAGGCATTAGATGTTAATAATTCCAATGCTAATGCCTTTTGTAAGACTAGTGTAATTTCTCTTAGCCTAGTATTATCTAATGATTCATGGCGATATATCTAAACATGTTAGGTATATCACCATGTTTAACGTATTACTTTTGTTTGCGTTTTGTTCAGTTTTATTAATTCGGATGCAGCTGCATATATGAAAGATTCTATAATCATCGCCGATGATGACCCACAAATTATTATCGCATTAAAATTATTACTGCAAGCAGAAGGTTATGCTGTAACAGCAGTAACTAACCCTATGACTTTGCTCGACAAGCTAAAAACTCAAGAATATTCATTAGCGTTAATTGATCTTAATTATAAAGCAGACACTACCTCAGGAGCAGAAGGTTTGCAGCTGATCAGTGATATTAAAAAACTTGATGATATCCTACCGATTGTAGTTATGACAGGCTATAGCAGTGTTGACATCGCCGTAGATGCAATGAAAAAAGGTGCTGCAGACTTTATCACTAAACCTTGGAAAAACGATCGCTTATTAGCAATATTAAATACACAAATTAAGTTACGACACAGTGAATTAAAAGGTCAAAAACTTCACCAACATAATACCTTGCTACGTGAAGAACAACTTGCCTCACATGATCAACTTATTGCCCAATCAGCTAGCATGCAGCAACTACTTAGCCAAGTTCGAAAGCTAGCTAAAAGTGATATGAATATATTATTTACCGGTGAAAATGGTACCGGTAAAAGCTTATTGGCTGATTATCTTCATCAACACTCTGTTCGTCATCAACAACCTTTTATTTCGGTAAATATGGGTGCTATCAGTGAGAGTTTATTCGAAAGTGAAATGTTTGGTCATGTAAAAGGTGCATTTACTGACGCTAAAACTCAACGTATTGGTCGCTTTGAGCTAGCGGATAATGGCACAATATTTTTAGATGAAATTGCTAATATTTCATTAAAACAACAAGCAAAGCTGTTGCGAGTACTCGAAGAAAAACAATTCGAGAAACTCGGTAGTTCGAAAACACAACGAGCAAATGTTCGTGTGGTATCAGCGACCAATTCATCATTGAATGATTTAGTGGACAACAAGCAATTTAGACAGGATTTATTATATCGTCTCAATACCATAGAGATACATATTCCATCATTACGAGACCGAATTGCTGATATTGTGCCATTAGCTGAGAGTTTTTTGATTACCTTCGCAAATAAATATCAACTGTCACAACCGGATTTTACGCCCGAAGCTGTTATTGCTCTGCAAAATTACCAGTGGCCAGGTAATATTAGAGAGCTTAACCATATGATTGAACGTGCAATATTTCTATGTGACGATGGCAAAATCACCGCTAATGATTTGGGCATAAATCAAGAAAGCAGTACTACCTCAAGCAATGGTATTTCAAAGGATAGAGACGACTTTTCAACTGCAACCTTAGATGAAATTGAGTATCAGATAATTAGTGAACGATTGGCCCTTTATCAGCACAAACCTATTGAAACTGCTGAATCTTTGGGATTAAGTCGCAGTGCTTATTACCGCCGAATAGAAAAATATAAGTTGTAGGGTTTAGTAAATATGAAGTTCAAATGGCGAGAGTTATTATTTGAAGATAAATTACTTAGGGTCGCATTAATTATTTCCCTAGTACCTACCCTCGCCTTTTTTACCTTACTCTATTTTGTTGAAATATCAGTGAACTTGAAAATTCTCATCGTATTTTTTACTTTGATTGGTGAAATCTATGGGGCATTTTTTATTCGTAATAAAGTTGTCACACAACTGCAAACTTCAACAAATTTGATGGAGTCAATGATTGCTGGTGATTATTCCATGCGAGCAAGAGCCCATAATATTGATGGTGCCTTAGGAGAGTTTAGTCACTTAATTAATTCTTTAGCGCAAACCTTAAACCAGCACAGATTAATCACCAGAGAACATCAAATTCTGTTAGGAAAAGTTACCGATCAAATTGATGTAGCGATTATTGCCCTTAATAGTGAAGAAAAAATAACTTTGATGAACCCCGCTGCGGAAAAGCTTTTTCAATGTCGGTTTGAACAACGCCAAGGTGCTCCTATTAAAGAACTGGGCTTGCAAGATATTGCCAAAGGCGCATTTCGAAAAGTAGTTGAGTTCGAGTTAAAACCGTATAAGAAAAAAGTCTATTTACATGCCGATGAATACTTTGATCATGGGGTAAAACATCAACTGATTTTTATTACTGATATTCAACATTTACTGCAAGAGGAAGAACGTCAGGCATGGCAGCGATTATTAAGAGTACTAAGCCATGAAATAAACAATTCTCTTGCACCTATTGCCTCAATTAGTGAAACTTTATCAAAACTGGTTGCTCAAAATATCGATCTTAATTCGGCAAACGATAACGAAATAAGTAACAATGACTTAAATGAAAATTTAACCATGGGTTTAGATGTCATTAAGGAGCGTTCACATTCACTCAATGAGTTTATTCAACAATACCAAGAGCTATACAAATTACCTAAACCCAATAAAACACTATTTTCAATCACCATGTTACTGAATAACTGCGCTGGACTTTTTACCAACAACGAAATTCAACTTAAGGGACAAGAGTTAAATGCCTATGCAGATCTCAACCAACTACAACAAGTGATTGTGAATTTGTTAAAAAATGCTCAAGACGCACAGCAAAAGCTTACGAATGAGCCAATCATTATTCAATGGCAACAAATAGATAATCGCCTTTCAATTGAGATTATTGATAATGGTATGGGTATTAACAATATGGACAATATTTTTGTCCCTTTTTATACCACCAAAGAACACGGTAGCGGAATAGGATTAGTATTGAGCAGACAAATAATTACTAATCATGGTGGGGAGTTATTACTTAAGAATCGCAATAGTTCACAAGGTGTTATTGCTACTATTTTACTTCCTCACTCCACCAGTGCAATGAACCATGTCACCTAAAGGTAACTTCTAGCACCTATTAATTTGAACAACCCTATTAAACGACTATTTCATTGCTCATGTGAAAGTTTGTTTACTGCTTACCTCCCCACCAAAAATGCCCTTGTAGCCCATATAAAATGTAAGAAAGTGTAAGTTAGATTGTTGTTATCATCAAAAACTGTCACTATTGTCATTAGACGTTATTATTATATTTTTTACAGGGATTTTTCATGAAAAACGCTACGTTTTTTCATATCGCATTTATTCAGATTTTAGTTTCAATTTTATCTATATCATCTTTTACTCTTCAGGCAAGTGAGCCACAAAAAGTGAGTACCGCTCAAGCGAAAAACTTATTTTTTTATCCTCAAAAAAATGCCACCGCCGTTGCCAAAGCTCTTAACCATACTAATGTACCTTCACAAATAGCGGCACAAGTAAACTCTATTAAAGTACAACGAGGTGACGCGGTTAGTAAGGGACAATTATTGGTTAAGTTAGATTGCCAGAACAATGAGCTTTCACTTGCCCATGCTCGTTCAGTGTGGTCAACCGCTAAAGCACAATTATCTCTGTCGCAACGGAACCTTCAACGAACAATGCGCTTACACAAGAATAAAAATATTGGTGAAGCCGAATTAGATAACAGCCAAGTAGCTGTAGAAGTTAATACCCTAAAAGTGGCTGAGCTTAATGTTAATGTGTTGACTCAAAAACTTGCGGTTAAACGCTGTGATATTTATTCCCCCTTTGACGGCATAATAACCAAGCGCTTAGTCAGTGAAGGTGATTATGTTGCCACTGGACTGACGTTACTGAGTGTAGTGCAGAAAAATAACGTTGAAATTCAAGCGCAAGTTCCTGTTTCTCAGCTTAGCGACTTAGTTAATGGCCAGCAATACCAGTTTATCAACAATGACCTTTCAGTCGACATTACCCTTAACAATATCGTTGAATTTATTGAAAGTAATAGCCAATCACAAATAGTAAGCTTTTCAGTACCCAGTGACTCTATAATGGCAGGTGCCCAAGGAACAATTAATTGGCATTCTAAATACGCATTTCTTCCTGCACATTTATTAACCCAGCGTAAAAACCAATACGGCATATTTATTGTTGATAATAACAAAGCAAAATTTATTGAGGTAAATAGCGCACAAGAAGGTCGTCCTTTTATGCTATCGCTAGATGGTAGTAGCCAAATAATTATTGATGGGCGTCATCGAGTCAGTAATGATGAATTAGTTTCCCCTGTGGCTGAGTGAGAATAGCGATGTTAATTAGCCTCATTAAAAATCATGTTTTTACTAATTTAGTTTTTGTTTTAATCTTGTTTATTGGCTATGTCAGCTACCAAAACCTACCACGTGAACAAGACCCAACTATTAATTTTAACTGGATCCAAGTAACCACGCCTTTCCCTGGTGCTTCAGCTGAAGATGTTGAGCAAAAAGTCACTTTACCGATGGAAGAAGCGATAGAAAAAATACAAGACATGAAGTTTGTCTCTAGTACTTCTCGTGAAGGGATTTCCAGTATTTTGATTCGTTTTCAAGATGTCGGCGATCGGATGTTTGATAAGCGAGTATCTGATTTACGTCGAGAAATTCAAAACGTCGAGGACCGTTTACCTGAAGAAGTAGATCGTCCTATTATTTTTGAACTCACTTCCTCTAACGCATTCCCAAGTGCCACAGTGCTTATTCATGGATTAGCAAACGACGCTAATTTGCGTGAAAAAGCACGTACCGTTGAGCGAGATTTATCACGGATAAAAGGGGTGTCTCGGGTACAACCAACGGCGCTTTATGAAACGGAACTGCAAATACGTTTTGATATTGATAAATTACAAGCCAACGCTATTTCGCCAACCGATATTACTGATACCATTCGTTTGTTTTTCAAAGATATTTCCGCAGGTTCAACCAACATTGCTGCCGATCGATGGTTAGTAAGAGTTGATGGCACCACCATTGATCCTGAGCGCATTGCTCAGTTGCCCATAATCCAACAAGCAGTTAGTCAAGGGTCTACTCACAACATTAGACAAAAAATTAGAATTGGCGATGTTGCCGTTGTCGCTCAAGCTAGGGCAAAAGCGGATACCTTGGTAAGTTATCAAGGCCGTCCTGCGGTGATGATGGCAGTAATGAAACGAGACAAAGCCAATACTTTAGCGTTAGTTGAACGCATTAATGATTATATTAACGAAAAAAATAAAAATTCCGACGGTTTAGAGGTCATCATTACGCTAGCAGACGATCAAACTTTAATTACTAAAAACGCCCTAAATATTATGCAGACCAATGCTATTTTAGGGCTGATTTTTGTCTTGCTCATCACTTGGTTATTTTTAGGCAGTAAAATATCCATATTAATCACGATTGGCATTCCTTTTACTTTGGCCGGGACATTTTTTATTCTTGATAATTTGGGCCAAACCTTAAATACCTCAGTATTTTTAGGCATAGTGATTGCGTTAGGCATGTTAGTTGATGATGCTGTTGTGGTTGTTGAGTCTATCTACAATAAATTAAGACATGGAGTTGAAAACGTTAAAGCCGTTACTGAAGGTTTATTTGAAGTGATTAACCCAGTAACGGCATCAGTACTAACCACCATTGCCGCATTTTTACCCCTAATGTTAATGCCGGGAATTTTAGGTAAGTTTATGATGGTTATTCCATTAGTGGTTACTCTTGCTCTAGTGATCAGCTTAATTGAAGCATTTTGGATGTTGCCCGGCCATATAATGGCGACCAAAATAAACGTTAACAAAGACTCAACAAGCCATAAATTTAGACAAGCGTTTACCCACTGGATTAGGGTTAAATACTGTTTTGCTTTAATCAAAGTTTTGCGTAGACCCATAAGAGCTATTTTCGCGTTATTCTTTTTATTAGCGTTAGCTGTTAGTGCACTCTCTGCTGGTTTTATTAAACTCGACTTTTTTGCTTCAGATAGTTTACGGCTCTTTTATGTTAACGTCACCATGCCAACCAGTACCTCGCTGCAAGGTACTCTTGATAAAGTACTAGAAATTGAAACTCAAGTTAATAAGCACTTAAATGCCGATGAAGTCAGAACAGTGGTCAGTTATGCCGGGCAGCAATATACTGAGACTGAACCGTTTTTAGGTGAACATTATGGCCAAATATTAGTTAGCTTACAGCCTGAAAATGGTGACCTTAACGATGTTAAAACCATTATCGATAAAATGAGAACTGACGTTACTACAATCCCAGGGCCAATTAATATTTCCTTTTTAACCATTGATGGTGGGCCGCCAACTAGCAAAGCCATCAGCGTTAAGGTTAGAGGCAATGATTATGTCGAGCTTAAAGCGGCCACTACAGCAATAGCAAAATTTATGGCTGACAACGGTAATTATACCGATATTAATGATGACGACAGTGAAGGACGCTTTGGTTTAACATTAACCTTAAACAATGACGCAATCTTTCGCAGTGGTATTCGCCCCGATGTGGTGATGAACACCATTAAAACCTTAGTAGATGGTGAAATTGCCGCACAAATTCAACATCAAGGTGATCAAATTGCCATTAGAGTTCAATCAGCAAAAGCGCTCAATGAAGGGTTCGATAACATTGAAGACGTACTCGCCCTACAACTGCCGTTAACCAATGGCAATAAAATTCCATTGCGCGAATTAGTGAATGTTGTCACTTCGAAGGTGAAAGGAAACTTACGCCATTATAACTTTAAGCGAACCATTACCTTAGAGTCTGATATCAACAAAGAACAACTTGATACCGTAGCCGCCAATAAACTAATCCAAGATTTTTGGCCAACCATTATGCATAACTATCCGAATGTTGATTTAGATTTTTCTGGAGAACTAGACGATATTGAAGAAAGTATGGATGCCATCGGAGTATTGTTTCTCTTTGGCTTAGCATTAATGTATTTAATATTAGCGACCCAGTTCAGTAGTTACTTTCAACCCTTTATGATTTTAGCAACAGTACCTATGGCTTTTACTGGGGTTATTTTAGGGCTAATTGTTACTGGTAACCCCCTAAGCCTTTATACCCTTTACGGTATAGTTGCACTGGCAGGTATTGCCGTTAACTCAGCCATTGTTCTAATTTCTAAAGCGAACAGTAATATTGAGCAAGGTATGAGTTTATTACATGCTACTTTTTATGCAGCAAGACGCCGGATGTTACCAATACTCATCACTACCTTTACCACCGTTGCTGGCTTATTCTCACTAGCAACCGGCCTTGGTGGAAAATCATTAATTTGGGCGCCAGTGGCAACATCCATTGTATGGGGTTTGATGTTTTCAGCCGTTTTATCAATGTTTATTGTCCCTGCAATTTATTTACTATCAATGAAACGCTCTTATCAAAAAAGTCAGTTATGAACGATGTTGCATACAAACTGGGGAAAACATCAGTAACATGTCAATAACACGTTTTGGAGTTATACCCCACAGGCGAAATAAATTTATAGATATATGTGTATTAATCAAATTAAAAGCCCGACTTTTGGGGCTTTTTTATTAAAATCAAAAGATCATCAATAGTAAAATAGAAACTATCACGATAAACTTATAATTTAAGACTTTAAATAAATTAATCGTTAGTAGGATTGTAAGAGTGAAATTTACGTTTATAGCTTATACATTACTTTTTTTTAGCTCTGTAACATTTTCACAAAATTCAGTTAATGATGAAAACTCAATCACAGCTTGTGTTGCAGAAGTTAGCCGTACTGCAAAAGATAAAACACCTATTGGTGATATAAAAAAACAGTGCCAAGAAAAAATAAAAAATCCACTGCAAAAACGGATATTGTTAGAAAAACACGCCTCTTCAAACCCCTTTGCGATAATTCCTCACAAACCTAATTATTTACTGCCAATCACGTTTTTTGATGCCAACGAAGTACCTTATCAAGATATTTTACAAGGCTATAACTTAGACAATGTCGAAACTAAATTTCAAGTATCTATGAAGTATGTCATCACCAGAGATATTCTGGTGGAGAACTTAGACATTTATGCTGCATTTACTGCAACAAGCTTTTGGCAATCATACAATTCTGATATATCTTCTGCTTTTAGAGAGACAAATTATGAACCTGAGCTAATATTCTCATATAAATCACCTTGGTCATTCTTTGGCATACCGATTAGCAATACTTCTCTATCCTTTAACCATCAGTCTAATGGACAAGCAAGGGAGTTATCTAGAAGTTGGAACCGAATTATTGCCGGAGTTGTTATTGTTGATGATAACTTAATTTGGAATCTCAGAGCTTGGTATCGAATTCCCGAAGAAGAAAAGTCATCCATTGAAGACACCACTGGCGATGATAACCCCAATATAGAAGACTACATGGGGTATGGAGAGTTAGGTGTTTTATGGAAAGTAACACCCGATCACAATATTGACTTGATGTTTCGCAACAATTTAAAAAGTGAAAACAAAGGTGCCGTTCAAATTGGCTGGTCATTTCCTCTATCCGAACATTTGCGAGGTTATGTTGAGTACTTTAACGGTTATGGAGAAAGTCTCATTTATTATAATGAAAAGGTGTCTCGTATTGGCATTGGCGTAAAACTTACTGATTGGCTGTGACTCAGTGAGAAAAGATGAAATTTAAAAAGTAGATTTGAACAAAACCGAGTAATTTATTCTCATTAGGTTTTAACAATTAACGATAAAATAGTTTTTGTAGTTTGGCCACACTATTGTTCTATTGAATTAAATTGCTTCTTATCATACTTTCCAGCTTTAAAGTCAGCTAACATTTGTTGATATCGACCACTCTTTTTTAACTTCTTCAGTCCTGCATTAAACTTATCAAGATAATATTTATTTCGCTTTTTATTTTTACTAATAATAAAATGAAGAGTATTCACCCCGAACTCTTTAGGACTATGAGTTAAGAGATCGGCTTCATCAGCAGAGAGATAATTCTTTATCTGAGCATGTCCAACAGAAGGATCGTTAAGGAATATTTTAATCCGCCCTGCTAATAGTTTTTTATAATTAAATTCATCTTTTGTAACAAACTCAACATCTAGTGATTCTTCTTCAATAGCATCCATAAACTCTTCGCCATAATTATAATTTGACGTACCTCCTATTTTTATCCCTTTCAAATCTTGTAGAGAGTCCCACTGAAAATTATAGTCTTTAAGGTGAAAAAAAACGAACGAGGTTGTAGTAATAGCATCACTTACTAGGAACTCTTGTTTTACCTCATCTTCTGGCCACCAACAACAAGATGCATCCCAATTTTTACCATCTTTAGCATGTTGGTAAGCTCGTTGCCAAGGGAAGAACCCCCACTCTACAGTGATGCCTTCTAATTTAAATGCTTCAGTAACGATATGAGAGTCAAGGCCATATTGGTAACTGTAATTAGATAGGTAGGGTTCCCATTCACCACTAGTTATCCGAATGGTTTCAGCAAATAAGTTAGTCGTTACTATCATCCATAATATCGAGAAAAATAAAACCCTCATCACTTTCCTTTTGTCTAATTTAATTCACATTGCTAACCTGCATACTAATATAATCGATATTAATTTCATTATCATTTATTAAGTAATAAAATATCGACAACAATAAAATCATAATTTTTATTGTTGCACAGTGAGTTTGTTTATAATATTAATTCTCTAAATTGTTATAATATAGCGGAATAGACGAACAAAAACGCTGAGATAATAAAGTAATTCTCGTCGTTATTTATTAACATTCCTTTTAAATACTTTTCATGTCTAGAAGAAATAAAATATGTTAGAAACTTCCCGAATAAAGTTAAAGCCGTTAACTTATCAACAAATGCTTAAATATATTCAAAATGATAATTCATTAGAGGCTGAATTGAAGTTAAACAAAACCACAATGACAATTTCACCGCTATTAAAGGATGCTTTAGAGCAAAGCATTTTACCCAATGTTGCTGATGAAACGAAAGATTATTTATACTCTACTTTATGGACAGTCATTGATAAGTCAAGAAATATAGCCGTTGCCGATGTCTGTTTTCAAGGTGAGCCAAATCATCAAGGTGAAATTGAAATAGGTTACGGTACTTACGAAACATTTCAGGGTAAGGGTTATATGTGTGAGGCGGTTCAGGCAATGATAAAATGGGCTAAAAATCAAAGTAAAGTAAAAGCTATTATTGCCGCAACCGATAAAACGAATATTGCTTCCTATAAAATCTTAGAAAACAATGATTTTACTAAAGATAGTGAAACAGCTGAACATTTTAATTGGCGGTTAGAGTTTTAATTTATAAACGGTTATCAAATCATATTAATAACAATGTTATTCTTCAAATTGAGAGCGACAATAAGTTTTCGGAAACAAAATGAATCAAGTAAAAAACAGCACCAGTTCCATAGCTCAATTAGGCCATGTTGTATTAAGGCAACGAGCGGTTGAGGTGGACAATATACTTAATGATGAATGCCAGCAATTGATTAACCAAATGATGTTGGCGGTGTTAGAAGCCGGTGGGGTAGGTATTGCTGCGCCACAAATTCACCATAGCGTACGAATATTCATTATGTGTTCTAAACCCAATGAACGCTACCCTGACGCGCCATTAATGGCACCAACAGCGATCATTAATCCTGAGATATTGCATTACTCAAGTGAAAAAGTAAAAGGTTGGGAAGGCTGTTTAAGTGTGCCGAGTATGCGCGGCTTAGTGCCCAGACATTGTGAGATAACGGTAAGTTACTTTGATCAGCAAGGTAATAAACAACAAAAAGAGTTAACGGGGTTTGTTGCTCGTATTTTTCAGCATGAGCTAGATCATTTAAACGGCTTAACGTTTATTGACCAGCTAGAATCGACGAAAGATTTGATCAGTGAAGCTGAATGGTATCAACAGTTTGCTTAGTTTGTTACTACGGCATGTTGTTCTTTACTTGTATTAAACGAACTAAAGAGAGTCACATGAATAATAAATACAGCTTAAAATCAGTTCTTTATAAGTTCGCTTTTTCTACACTGATCTTACTAAGTGGCTCTAGTAATGCGGGTGACTCCAATGTGAAACAACAAAAATCAGCCGAGCCAGCTAAAAAAGAGATTCATTTACAGCAATCAACTATTGATAAATTAATGGCAGAAATGATTTTTGTTGAGGGCGGAACTTTTAAAATGGGCAGTAACTCAACAACAGCCTTTAAAAGGGAAACACCAATGCACGATGTGACTCTTGATAGTTTTTATATTGCTAAAACAGAAGTCACTCAAGCTTTATTTGAGGAAGTTATGGGCTGGAACTATAGCTATTTCCAATGTGATAATTGTGCAATGAATAATATCAGTTGGTTCAATATGCAGTTATTTATCAAACGATTAAATGGCGTTGTCAAAAAGGATTTTAGGCTACCTACCGAAGCTGAATGGGAGTTTGCCGCCAAAGGCGGAATAAAATCTAAAGGTTATATTTATAGCGGTTCAAACAATATTGCCGATGTTGCCTGGTATGCAGGAAACGCAGAAAACAAAAGCCACCCCGTTGCTACCAAAATGGCCAACGAGCTTGGCTTATACGATATGACAGGAAACTTATGGGAGTTCGTTCAAGATACCATGAGTAGAGTCGCCTATACCGTTGAAGCACGTAAAAATCCTATTATTGGTGATGCCAATAACTTTACGAGTAAAGCAATGAAGGTAATACGGGGTAGTGGCTATGAATTTTCAGATAATGAATCTGAAGTGTTTCGCCGTGACGGCGCAACAAATAATGTTAGGATGCCAGATATAGGGTTTAGATTAACATTATCGACAAAGTAACAAAGACTAGACGATTACTTTTAAGTTTCCTTGCATTATTAATGCTTCCCAAGCCATATAACTAATGAATTAAAAGAAAAGTCACATGTTAGGAATTAATCTATATTCAAGATAACTATCTATAGACAAACAGATAGTTATCACCTTAAGATATGAATTAAAGAGTGCTAGAACTCAGATATAACACGCTATTTTCATCGTTCATATGGAATAAATAATAAAGGAATACGCATGAGTCAAAGTTTAGAGGCCCTACAACAACTCAAAAAACAAATTGAACAATCCGTTATTGGGCAATCTCATGTAGTAGACTGTTTATTACTTGCTTTATTAACTAATGGTAACGTACTACTTGAAGGATTACCCGGCACTGCGAAAACTCGCTCGGTAAAAAGCCTCGCTAAGTCCTTAACTGTAGACTTAGGTCGTGTGCAATTTACACCAGACTTGCTACCATCAGATGTAACGGGTACTGAAGTTTATCAAGAAGTCGATGGTAAACCCAAACTCACTTTCCAGCAAGGGCCTGTTTTTAACAATATTTTGCTCGCCGATGAAATAAACCGTTCACCCGCCAAAGTACAAGCTGCATTATTAGAAGCCATGGAAGAAAGGCAAATCACCGTTGCAGGTAAAACCTATGAGCTACCTAAATTATTTATGGTTTTAGCGACACAAAATCCTATAGAACAAGAAGGTACTTACCCCTTGCCAGAGGCACAAATGGATAGGTTTATCATGAAGGTAATGGTTGATTACCCTGATGATGAAGCGGAAGCACAAATTATTAATTTAGTGCGAAGTGAAGAACACAGTGAAATGGTATTTGAGCCGATAGACCCCGAACATATTTTTATGGCTCGTGAAGAAATTCATCAAGTTCATATGAGCGAAGCGATAGTAGATTACATTGTGGCTATTGTGATGGCGACAAGAAAACCTGAACGTTATAAAGATTCACCTTTAATACAATGGATCAGTGTAGGTTCAAGCCCTAGAGCCAGTATATCCCTTGATAAATGTGCACGAGCAGCCGCATGGCTAAAAGGTAAAAGCTTTGTTGACCCAGAGGATGTTAGAAGCATAGTACATGGTGTGCTACGTCATCGCTTAGTACTTACGTATGATGCAATCGCTGATAATATTACCCCTGACCAGGTTATTGATGAACTATTAGCTCAGGTTGCTGTTGCCTAGGAACTCGATCATGACAAATGCTAGCAGCGCAAATCAAGGTGATGGTTTCGTTTATGCCAATTTAAATGAATTAAGGCGTTTACAGTTTAAAACCCGTGGTTTTTCATTTCTTCCTAACCAACCCGCTAACAGTTTGTTATCAGGCAAACATGTGTCAAAGCTACGTGGTCGTGGTCTCAACTTTGAAGAACTACGACATTATCGCCCAGGCGATGATATTCGCGCGATGGATTGGAAAGTAACTCAGCGTACGGGTAAACCACATATAAAAGTCTATACCGAAGAAAAAGAACGTAATGTTTATATCGCAGTAGATCAACGCATGACCATGTTTTTTGGTAGTACCCATAAAATGAAATCAGTCATTGCCTGTGAACTTGCGGCTTTAATGGCTTGGCGAGTAATAGAAACTGGCGATCGTGTCGGTGCGTTAATTTATAACGACACCAACATTAAAGTCATTCCCGCTAAGCGGGGTCGTCAGCACGTTGTTAGTGTTTTGGCTGAACTGATCAAAAAAAATCATGAATTACAGCTCTCAGAAAAAGATGAACAGATAACCAACCAGTCTTTTTCTCAATCGTTCAATAAAATGCTTTCTAAATTAACTAACATTAGTGGCCATAATTCACTCGTTATTTTGATAAGTGATGGCCATGGTTGGGACGATCAAAGTAGCGATTATATTAAAAAAATTAGACAACACAGCGAAGTTATCGCTTGTCATGTTAATGATCCTCTTGAGATGAATTTACCTGAAATGTCACAAATGGTCGTCAGTGATGGCAAATCGCAGATTCAATTTTCGTCGCAAGACAGAGCAACTCAGAATAAATACCAAGCGGAAATAGCTCGCCAATTAAAGACTTATGCTGATACGGCTAAAAGATATCGTATCCCATTGTTGTCGATTAATACGGTAACCCCTGTCGATAAACAAGTACGTAAATTGCTTGGGGGAGGTTGATATGAACACCAATATTACGTCTTCTACCGCAATACCATTTGAAAGGCCTTGGGGTAACTACTTAATTGAAAAAATTGTAGAAACTCAACCACCGGCTCCCATTGATTGGTGGCCACAAACCTTAGCTTGGCAAGGTCTTTTCATCTTATTGATTATTGTACTTATCGGTAAGAGTTATCTTGCCTATAAACGTTATAAAGCAGATAGTTATCGACGTGAAGCGCTAAAGTGGCTACTTCAATTTCAACAAGAAAATGAATTCTGCTTTTATCAACAACTGCCTCAGTTATTAAGGAAAACCGCTTTAGCGGCTTTTAAACGGTCAGTGGTCATTCCATTATCAAACTCAGCTTGGGAACACTGGTTAGATGAACAATGCGAACAAAGTAATTTTGTTACCGCATGCCCTAACCTTCTACATCAATTAGCCTTCGCACCTCAAATTCAACTAACGGATAAACAAAAACACACCTTATTTATTCAAGTGAAAAACTGGATCAAATACCATAGGAAGCATGATGATTGAGTTTGCTCACCCTGAATTATTTCTGTTAATTCCCCTACCGCTACTCATAACGTGGCTTGCTCCAGCCTACAAGGAAAGAAAGGCCTCAGTAAAAGTACCTTATTTTGCTCGCTTAGTTGATGTAACAGGTGAAAAACCACAAAGTGGTGCCGTGCTGCTCAATCGAAAATTTATCCAACGAGTTATTATTGTTTTTGCTTGGCTTTGTATTGTTACTTCCATGGCAAAGCCCGAAATTATAGGACCAGTGATCAGTCAAACCAAAGCAGCACGAGATCTAATGATCGCAGTAGATTTATCAGGTTCAATGTCTGTACAAGATTTTAAATTAGAAAATAATCAAATGGTTGACCGTCTCACCGCAGTTAAACAAGTCTTGACAGGTTTTGCTCAAAATAGAGAACATGACAGACTCGGTTTAATTTTATTTGGCGATGCAGCTTACCTACAAGCCCCATTTACAGCGGACATTTCCACATGGTTAGCCCTACTTGACGAAACTGAAATTGGCATGGCTGGGCAAAGTACCGCTTTTGGCGATGCCATAGGATTAGCCATTAGTGTTTTTGAAAGCTCTGAAACAAAAAAACGTGTGCTCATTGTATTAACCGATGGTAATGATACAGGCTCAAAAGTGCCCCCCGTTGAAGCAGCTAAAGTTGCAGCCGCCTACGACATCAAAATTTATACTATTGCTATTGGTGATCCCACCGCAGTGGGAGAAGAAAAGGTAGATTTAGCAGCATTACAGAAAATGAGTGAGTTCACTGGTGGTAAAAGCTATCAAGCACTCAACACAGAGGAGTTGGAACAAGTTTACGATGAAATAAATAATATGGAGCCTGAACAGTTTGATTCGTTATCTTTTAGACCAAAAACTAGTATACATCACTACCCAATAATATTATTTGCTATGCTGTATTTGGTCTCACTGTCCTTAGTTAATCTACGTTTTTATATCAGGGAGAAAAAAGTAAAAAATAGTAAGGAAGCTGCCAATGATTGATTTAAATTCACTGCAACACTTCCACTTTTTAAGGCCTTATTGGCTTATCGCTTTTGTCTTGTTTGTATTTATCTTACGATTTTTCTCACGACGTGATGATACCTTAGCCGTGTGGCGTAAATTCATGTCGACTAAAATATTAAATCAACTGACGGTTACAGGTAATAATAGCAATTGGTTCTCCCCTCAAAAACTATCACTTTTACTTACCGTTCCGCTTTGCTTGGTTCTAATGGGACCAACATGGCAACAACAATCGTCTCCTTTTAGCGAGAACAATGCCGCTTTGATCATTGCCTTGGATGTTTCTGAGACCATGGAGCAAAATGACGTACAACCCAGTCGTTTATTAAGAGCAAAACAAAAAATATTACAGCTCATTGAATTACGCGGAGACACAAAAACAGCGTTAATTGCCTTTGAGGGTAGTGCTCATATTGTCATCCCCATTACCGATGATCGGGAAATGGTCCGTCATTTCCTTGATGTACTCACACCAAACTTAATGCCAGTTAAGGGAAAACTACCTGAAAGTATCCTCCCTTTAGCCAAAACTCTACTAGCGTCAACCAATGTACCTGGTACTGTATTATTAATAGGTGATGGCGCTACCTCTGAGTCGGTCCATGACTTTACCAACTTTTTTGATAATCAAAATCATCAACTCATTGTTTGGGCAATGGGTAAAGTACCTAACAGTAATCAACCTGACAACAAAAATGCATTGATTCCCATGCAACTTTCGCAGCTAAAAACCTTAGCCGATGCAGGTAATGGCCGACTGGTTACAATGACTCACAATAGTGAAGACATTATCGATGTGAATAAATATATTGAAAATAATTTAGTGATTGTCGATGATGAAAGTCGTCCTTGGTATGACTCAGGTTACCCGTTAGTCTTTGCTATTGCCTTTATTATTCTTTTTTGGTTTAGACGAGGTTGGACATTACAATGGTAACGTATAAACAGCGACTAACTCAATTGAGCAGCCAATGTGGCCAATTTATAACATCATACAAAAATAACAAGTTACGTGTATTAGCTGGGGCTGCTTTACTCATTTCAACGTTTGTCATCATTGCCCCTCAACAGTTTATTGATTTGTGGTTAACACGAGATCAGCAGGGACAAATATTATTTCATCAAGGTAATTACCAACAAGCCAGTAATACCTTTGATGACACACGTTGGCGTGCCTTTAGTAATTATGGTAGTCAAGAATTTAAAAGTTCAGCAACCTTATATAGTCAGTTTTCCAACAAAGAAGATTTATTGGCTCAAGGAAATGCACTCGCTCATGGTCGAGAATATATTAAAGCAAGGAACCTTTATCAATACACTCTAGGTAAGTTTCCCAATTTTCAAAGTGCTCAAACTAACTTAGACATAGTGCAAGCTATTATTGATGAAATAAACAGCTTGTCTGATAGTCAGCGCGATGAAGGTGAATCGTCAGACGACTTAGGTGATGAGCCGCAAACAGGTGATGGTGCACAAAGAGAAGATGGAAAAGAACAAGAAGTAGAACAACTCACCTCAGAGCAACTTTTACTTGATGATAATTTAAATGACATGTGGTTAAGACAAGTACAAAAAAATCCCGCGCGCTTTTTATCTCAAAAATTTCACATGCAATTAAATAGCCGTAATGAAGCAGCTAACAACAATAAACAGCAGGAGGATAAAGATGATTAGGTATTTCATTCATTGCCTACTGATCACCATATTTGTACTCTCCACAATGAGTGATGTCAAAGCTGAAACTATTGATAAATTAATCAGCCAAGGCGAACTAACATTGAGCAGCAAAGTGCTTAACGATGATAATCATATCGTGGGGCAACCTTTTACCATTGCCATAGAAGTTGCCACTAATCGATGGTTTTCTGGAGGAACAAGTATTGAAAATTTTTCCTTAGCTGATACCGTTATTTTACCGAATGAATCAACCATTAATGGCAATAAACGCATTAACGGTGCTACTTGGAGTAGCCAAATCAGAGAGATCATCATCTATCCTATCCACTCAGGTATTCTTCAAATACCTGAAATAAAAGTGAATATCTCGGTCAATACTGAGCAATATGGTGTAATTGAAGGCTTTGCCTACACAGAGAAACAAGCAATTAGCATTACTTTACCTAGCGCTTTAAAAAACATTTCTCACTATGTTGTTTCACCGCAACTAACCCTAGATATTGATGAAAGTTTTGATGAAGAAATACCCTACGCTATAGGGGATGCAATTACTCAAACCATTACGCTTATTGCAAAGGATACACCGGCAATGATGATACCCCCGGTAATATTTCCAAAAATAGAGGGTGTGAATATTTATCAAAAACCCAGCCAAGTTTTTGATAAAAGCAATCGCGGTAATTTAATAGGAACACGTATAGAATCATTCACCTTCATTTTTGAACAGCCAGGTAGCTATCAACTCGAACAACAAACCATTTATTGGTGGGACACTCAAAACAAGCGGTTAAAAGAACTCGTTATACCTGCCAGTCAGTGGAGCGTTTCAGGGAAATCTTCTGTAAAAATTGGTCAGACAAACTGGCTTGTTGCTCTACTCAATAAAAACTTAATTTTTCTCGGTAGTAGTTTACTCATCATAGCCTTTATTATTAGTATTATTTACCGTTATAAATTACAACTAAAGCAGTTTTATCAACGAATAAGCCAACAACAGAAAAGGCATGCCGCTAAAGAATTTGTAGAAGCGGTTAAAAAACAGAACTATCCGTTGGCATGTCAAAAACTGTTTAATTTCTCTATGGTAGTCAATAGCCAACAAGTATTACACCCAGAGACAATAGTAGAATCAGTCGAAGCTAATCAGTTAGTAGAACGATTAAATACATTGGCCTTTGATCGACAAGGTGCTGACACATTACCTAGTATTTCTTCAAACGAGGCAAAAAAACTACTAAGACTGATTAGCTCACCAATAAATAAAAAGAATAAACCCAATAGTATAGGGCTTAAAATTGATCTCAATAGTTAAGGGGAAACTTTAGATAATTGATTACGGCTACTGAAGAAGGATACCTCAGGGTCAGAGTCGTTTTAAACTCTTTAATTTATCACCGTGTTGTTTGATTTGATATAAAAATGAAGTTGATGAGTATATACGCCAAGTGGTTAGTAATTTTCGATGAACTGTAAAAAGTGCAGTTATAAACCTGTTAGAGTATGTTTTTACTTTTACAACAAATAATTAATAAAAAGAATAATTATGTTTAAAAAATCAATCTTGTTATTTTTTGCTTTGATTGCAATATCAATGACCAGTTCATTGGCGGCGAAAACATTTGAATCTGATGTTATGTACCGAGCTCTTATTAAGTCAGTAGATATTAATGACTTCATCCTAATGGCAGCACAGTACCATCGAGATGCTGTTGTTGTATCAAAGAAAAAAACAGAGTTATTACGTCATGCACTCAAGCGTTGGGAAGTTGATGGCGATAAGCTTTATTCCAACGGAGGTAAAGCCTTATTGGAAATGCGATTTAAAAATCGTCTGTTAAATGAAAACACCTCTTTTGAAACCGGTATATATCATTACAAAACTATTGATAAGAATAATAAAATATTTGAAGTGTATATGCACTTTGAAGACTTAAATATCAAAACAAATGGTAGCTGGAAAGTGGTTATGGAACGCAATGTTAAACGCGCAACAAGTGACGAATTTAATGCTTTACCCAATTGGTAATCGCTAAATTAACAAGTGACTATTTATAGGTGATAACTATTGGTGTCGATGATAGTTAACAATGACAGCTATGCTCATCTGTCACCGAGCCATTGCTATTTAAAACGTTAGATTATATCGGGATAATTTTGAAATGATAACATTTATCAAGCCATTCAAACTGGCTTTACTTATAACTATTAGTTTCTTTTGTATTGCATCACAAGCCAGTGAAAATAACACGGAGCATAGGCTATCGCCATTTTCTATTGCCCTGGTAGTAGCCGATGTTAACAACAGTGCCGCTTGGTATGTTAACAATTTAGGATTTAAGGTCTACAAAGAAATCGTAAACGAAAAACATGGTGTAAAGATTAAGTTTTTAAAAATAGAGGGGTTTAGTATAGAAATCATTCAACACCAAGACGCCTACAATGTCGACGAATATATACCCAAAGCTAAGTTATCAACGTTAAAACAAGGCATATTAAAATATGGTTTTTTAGTGAATAACATTGCCACTTTATTAAAAGATTTAAAAAGCAAAAACGTACCCATATACCGTGAATTATATGAAGATAACGAATTTGGTTATAAGTATTTTTTTATCAAGGATTATTCTGGCAATAAAATTCAAATATTTGAAAAACTAGAGGTAATGACTAAAAAATAAAATCTACCCTTTTTTGATCACTACGGCTTTAACAAACATTGAAATGAATAAAAATGTTCACGTATGTTCATCAAGGATGATGAACAAAGCGCTGTTACCTCGAAAACAATTTTATTTATTTCAGATCTTCGTTTGTTAGCTGCGCCATGGGATTCCAATGGGCATTTCGTAGGTATACGTGCGTAGCGTCCCTTCTCTTTTTGGGCCGACTGCATGGATGCAGGAGGTAGGGCAACGCAGGAGCAGTTGCCGAGCCGTCGCCACCGCCACCGCCACCGCGACAATATAATGATGAATTAAAACAAACTCAAAAGTATTTTTCTTTGAAATTAAATGAGAATAGTTATCAAATGTCACCGACCCCTTTAATTCTGCTTTAATTCTAATTCGACCCCGACCCCTTTAATTCGGCATCAACAACTTATCACCTAATGTGAGTTAATCAATAAACAGTTAAGTGATAATTTAAACTGTTTATCCAATACCAATGTGTAACCATGAAAATGAAAGGCAAAAACACATGAATAAAATGAATGACACTACCTACCCCATTGCCCAATTAGGGCATGCAGTTTTAAGACAAAGAGCGGCTGAAGTTGAAAATATACTTGAAGATGAATGCCAGCAATTGATTAGCCAGATGATGTTGGCAGTGTCACAAGCCGGTGGAGTAGGTATAGCCGCACCACAAATTCATCACAGTAAGCGCATTTTTATTATGTGCTCTAAACCTAATGTTCGCTATCCAGATGCGCCATTAATGGCACCGACAGCTATTATAAATCCTGAGATATTGCATTCTTCCGATGAGAAAGTAAAAGATTGGGAAGGATGTTTAAGTGTGCCGAGTATGCGCGGTTATGTACCACGGCATACCCATATTAAAGTACGTTATTCTGACCAGCTAGGTAATGAGCAGCAAAAAGAGTTAACAGGATTTGTTGCGCGTATTTTCCAGCATGAACTAGATCATTTAAACGGCTTAACTTTTATTGACCAACTTGAGTCGACAAAAGATTTAATCAGTGAAGAAGAGTGGTATCTGCAATTCTCTAAATGCTGATAGCTTTAAAAATTAAACTTTATTGACGGCACAATATGTTAGGTAAATAACCAGTACATTCAATATCTACTTCAGCGCGACTGCCTTTTACAACAAGATCGGCGCTGATTTAAGAAGTAGAACATCGGCTTTCGAACTTTGTGATGTTTCGCACATTACATTAAAGAATACATAACTTTCATTGACCGCTAAAAAAATAGTCAAACGTTTTGTTGGCTTTAATTAAGGTTTACCGTCAGCAAATCATTCTGTTGTTATTAATTTATAAAACACTACAAGTCTATTTCCAAGTTATACTGCTCCCCTCAAAGACTCCCAAGGGCCCTGAATAGCCACTGTCATTCCAGGTTTCTTATGGATGTTTGCAAACAATATTTTACCATCAGGGGAAAAACACGCGCCGCTCCATTCAGATTGGGTATTAGACGCAATATGATAAATTTTTCCTTGTGGTGTTAACCCCATTAAGAATTGAGTATCAAAGCTGTTGTCTTCACAAACTATCAAATCCCCCCATTGATTAATCGTAATATTGTCAGGTTTTTCTAAAACAGCATTTTTTGTTGCTTCAAATACCAACTCAATATTGCCCCCGTCGTTATCTCGATTTGGCGTGTATTTAAAGAACTGCCCTACTCCATGTGCGCCACCAGTACTACAAGTAAAGTAAATACCATCCTTATGAGCAACTACGCCTTCACCCCTTACAAATACTGCGGCACCTTTATCCTTAGCTTGCATTCGAACGTTATCTTCTTCAGGGTCTGGCTCATCAACGGTCACCCACTGACAGGGATATTTTGTGTTTAATTTCAGAGCATATTTTGTCGTGTGCTTAATTTCCTCATTAACAAATTTAAGAGCCTGTAAGGTTCCGCCTCTTTCAAATTTTTCTAGCTCATTTGGTATAAAACGATAGAAACACCCTTTGGAATCATCTTCTGTTTGATAAGCTATACCGCTTGACGGATCAACCGCAACCGCTTCATGGTTAAACCTTCCCATAGCGGTTAAAGGTTTAATGAGCTCTAATGGCTTTAATGGGTCGACTTCAAAATTATACCCGTGACGTTTACCCATCATCCAGCCTTCATTACCGGCCTCTTCACTGCTTATCCAAGTACCCCATGGTGTTACCCCACCACTACAGTTTCGGATAGTTCCCGTTAAACTCAAAAAGTGTTTTGTTACTTCTAATTTGTTATTTAGCCATATCGTTGTAGTCCCGCCGCTAGCCTTAGGATCATATGCAAATTCTGGCGCAGGAGATTCTGGGTCAAAGGGGAAGTACAATGGCATCTCATGGTTACGTACAAGAATGAGTTCACCATTTGGCCCTTCAAAGCAGCCCATACCATCATGGTAATCTGGCACAATATGCCCATCAGACATAATATCGCCATGTTTTGAAATTACGCTGTAATTAAATCCTTTGGGTAAATCACATATCCCCAAAGGGTCTTTAACCAGGTTCGCGCTTGGCCTTTTAACTTTGGCAGACGAGCATGCCGATAGATTCAGTAATGTGCTACCTAAAGTAAGGGCAACTCCAGTATTAATTGCCGTAGAGAGAAATTTTCTACGGTTGACTAATTTGCTCATTATATTCCCCTTTCTTTAACTTGATGTTTGTACATTGCAATACTTGGTAAGTAAGTTATACCATGTTACTATGCAATGCAAGGTAACACGATATAACATAGTGAATTATGAAAAAATCAGATGATACAAATGATAAGTGGGATGTTCAGCTTAGAAAGGGAAGTTTAGAACTGGTGATTCTAGCTGCTCTGAAAGAGCGTAAACTTTATGGACTCGAGTTGCTTAAGTTTCTTCATGGTTTTGAGACTATGGTAATTACTGAAGGAACTTTATACCCATTAATGGATCGGTTAAAACGAGATAACCTAATTAGTGCTTCATGGGTTCAAGAGGGTGAGTTTCGCCCACGAAAGTACTATCAACTTACCGATAATGGTGAGAAAAAACTATCGACATTAACTTCCCGATGGCGGAAGTCTGTAGAAGACATAGAGTTTTTATTAAATAACCCCGGCCCATCACTCATTCATAAAAAAGGAAGCTGAAATGCACAACCGTGAACTAATCCATAATTATTTAAAGTCACTTGGTAAGTATCTATCTCGCTTGGATAAAGCTGATGCTGATGACGTAATTCGCGAGATTGAAAGTCACATTCATGATGCGCTAGAGATTCAAGAGCAACAAGATTGCACAGATGGAGTGACCACTATTTTAGAGGGCTTTGGCCAACCAAGAGAACTTGCCGGGCAGTATGTAGAACATATTTTGCAAGGAACTCCTCCCCCAACAGGCTTTAAGGCGATTCAATCAGTTAAAAAAGGAGTTACTTTTAGCTTGTACGTTTCCATGGGCCTTTTTGGCTTTGGCATTACTGCATTTTTAGTGCTGGTTGGATTTTACAAAATACTTGTCCCCAATGGCGTTGGCGTCTGGTCAGTAACGCAAGGTAATAGCATTATTATCACTTTTTCTGAACATACTTACCCAAACTCAACAGAGTTACTTGGTTTGTGGTTGATACCGTTAGCAATAGGGTTTGGCGTAGCCATTGGGCGACTAACATGGAAAGTTTTGGCGATATTAAAAGAAAAGCGGTAAGTAAAACTTGCGAGGTGACCAATACTCTAGGTTGATACCTTGATTAACCAAAAAACAATTATTGTATTTAAAGCAATAACCCTCACATTACTGCGAGGGTTTGCAAGATATAAAGGCTAATACATAAGATTGTTCAATTCACTCATTGCTTAACAGCGGTAAACTGTTCAACACCATTTACGTTGAAGCTTAGTTTCTTAACTTGCCCTTGTTTATTTAATTCAAACGTTAAATGTTCTTTTTTATCCCCGCGGTTAAAGTCAAATTTACTCGGGCTTTTTATTAATAAGTTAGCCATAAATGTTTGATCTTTTTGAGCAAAAGTTCCAGTATCATCGGCAAATACTGTTACTTTACTACCGTCGCTAAGTAAATAGCTGCCTAGGTAACTTTTTAACTGCTTTGTGCTCATTGCATAAGTGTTGCTAGCGTCAACTAAAATTGTGCTTTGTACCCTAGCCAACTGACGTGCTGGCTTTAACCAGTCGGGAAACTTTCCATCGTGAAACCAAGTGAGCAAAGCTACTGTATTTTCATGTTTAACAATTTTTTCCGAGCTCATACCTGCTTTACTTAAAGTTATAACATGCTGAAACCATTCTTTGGTTTTGGCATCAAAGGCTTTAATGTGATTCAAATCGGCAAGCGCCTTATGACCAGGTACCACCAAGGTGTCTTCATTAGCTAGGGATAACACAAGATCAAATATTATACGGTGTCCTTGATAACCCATCACACCGATATTAGGACCCCAACTGGTAGCATGGTTGTCGCCAGTAAAAACGGCATTATTATTTTTCATATGAACGATAACATCGTTCCAAGTATGAGATTTAACATGATACAAGGTGAAAGTTTCACCGTTAGCACTAAAACTCATTTTATCTTTAAATTGAATATCTCTGCTAGCACCTTGGTACCTAGTGTGTTTTAAATAATCAGGGTAGATAATGGTGGCACCCAAGGCGACAAAGTCTTCATTTCCTCCTCTGTGGTCTCGATGATCATGAGTATTAATAACATATTTAATTGGCTTGTCTGAAATCTTGCGAATTTCTTCTATCAATAACTTACCTTTGCCTACATTCATTGAGTCGATTAAGACTATGCCATCTTCACCTATACTCATACCAACATTAGCGCCAAGACCATTGCCTCCATGTAAAACCCAAAAGTTATCATTAACTTTGGTTGTGGTTATTTTAGGCTCTTCTTTGGCCAAGCTAACGGTTGAGCCTAGTATCATCCAGACAAGCAATAGGCTTAGTGATAAAAATTTATACATATTTATTTCCTTAAATAATGTTATTAGCTAGACGGATTGTCTGTTTTTGACCACTGGCCAGTCAGCCTATCTTGGTAATGTGTTTTTTTCGGAAATGACGCTTTGACAGCAGTAATATCCCCAGCCTTATTACGGGAAAAAGAAATAAGCTCACCGTAAAAGGTCATAGACTCAAATTTGTCTTGGCCAATTGGTTTAAGCCAGCTAATGAAACTGTTTTTCTGCTTAGCAACTAAGCGACCAGCAAGAATTTCAACTTGAATATCTTCTTTATTCGCTAGTTGATAGCTGCCAACATAATCTTGCATTTGAGTAGCTGTTAGTTTCATTGAATTATCCATTTCAAAACGAATAAGTCCATCAATACTGTTTTGGTAAAATTTGCTGTGATGTTCTGGGTTGTTGTCTAAATTTAGTTTATTCACGAAACTAAGTGCTAGTTGATCTGTACTCATCTCATTAGCGGTTTTCCCTTCCTGATATAAGTGCTTGATTCGATCAAACCAAGCTTTGTAGGTAGCTCTATACTCCATTAACTCTTGTTTGTTACGCAGTGTTTTACCATGAGCAGGTACAACTATGGTATTGTGATCAAGCTTTGTTAATGCCATTTCTCCCCAAGTATTAAAGCTATCCAAGCCAAACATGCCTAAGTAAGTCAGGTAATTTGGTTTGTAGTTTTCACCAACAAATAACACATTACTGTTTTTGAGATATACGATACCATCGTCAAAGGTGTGTGAAATCATGTGTTCAATTTCAATCACTTCATTGCCTAGGTTCAATTCAAAGCTTTTTTCAAAGCTAATCAAGTTACTTTTAGGGTATTTGCTTTCAAACTCGCCGCTGTATATCACGTTCTTTTGCGTGATTATGGTCGCGCCACGTTCGGCAAAGAAGTTATTACCACCGCTATGGTCGCCATGAGAATGCATATTAATAACATATTTAATCGGTTTATCAGTGATGGATTTAACCGCTGCTAAAATTTTGTTATTTGAGTCTTTATATTCACCATAACCAGACTCAATGAGCACAACATACTCTTTACCAACGACAACCCCCACATTGAGATGCAAGTTATAGACGTTATCTGTCACCTTAGTAATTGATAAAAATTCTGGTTCTTCGGCCTTAGTAAAGTTTGAACTGAAAATTAAAGTTGCGGCAATTAGTATTAAATAGATTTTTTTCATCAGGGTAATTTTTTCCGTTAGTTAGTTAGTTAGTTAGTTAGTTAGTTAGTTAGTTAGTTATTGACCTAATTTTCGTTACTTAGATGAACAACTCAATGTAGGGAGCCTGATAAAAAGCTACAGAAAAGCTGATGGCATAAATATCAATAAGTTAAGTGATGATTTTTCTGACGATTTATTATATAAATTAATATTATTGGTAATCCCATTGAGCTATTCATGAGATTTATAAGCGATTAAAGGTTATAGATAGCGTAATATTTTGGATTGGTATACTGCGCTTTTAAATTAACTAGGACACCCACTCTAATTTGTAGGAATTCACTTGTAATGGGTGTCCTAGCTATTTCTTTGAGGTGCTAATCCCTTTTCAAAAGTGATGTTGATGGCGTTTGAATTATCAACCAAGAACATCGTTCCATTTTGATCCGATATAATTAGGTTGTCCTCTTCCAGTTAACTCGACTAGAGTTCAGGGGAACGTCGATATATGTCCACGTTAACTCCTCCTGGTAACTCCTACTGATAACCCCTCTGAGACCTTGCCCTATCACTGAATTTTTTGATGTATTTCGGCAGGGATCAGCTTTTCATAATAACTGTCTTTTGGCATTTTTGGCGAAATGCCAGTTACTTGTCCATCGGGAGAAAAATGAAACAGCATATGGGAAGAGTCTGTACGCCCTTTTAGTTCAAACTTTTCAGGCGACAGAGGACTAAGGGCAAAATTAAATTTGCCTTCTTGCATTACAAACAAGAGGCCATTGTTCACACTAATCTTGAGAAGGTTTCCATCATTTGCTTGATATTGACCTTCGTAAGCTTGTAAGGCTTTGCTATTAATGGCAAAAACTGGACGAAACTCTAACTCGATCAATTGTATAATATTGTATTTGATCAACTCAGGTTTATCGCGATAGATAGGATATATAGCTACGGCCTTTAACAATTCTTGATCCGCTGTCATGTCAGCAACGGACATGCCTGCGCTATGTTTTTTACCTACTAAGTGGGCAAAGTTGCTTAAGGTTTCGCCTGCCTGTTTCAATTCTTCACGTTGACTAAACAGACGTAAATCTTTGTGTCCTGAAACGATTAACGTTTTATCATTGGCCATATCATAAGCTTGATTAAATCCATCTAGGTGACCCTGTATCCCGTGATAACCTGTGTATACTAATTTGTTGGTACGAAAAGCATCGCCCAATAACATTACATTACTCTTTTCTAAATAAACAATTGTTTGGGCATTATTATGCGCTAGTGTATGACGGGCAGTAAGCACTTCATCACCAAATGACATCGAAAAATAGTCATCAAACAAAATGTCTGTACTTGCTTGGGTGTATTTAAGTGCCTTATGAGCAATTAATTGCGCCCCTCGCTCTTTAAAATATTGATTAGCGTGATAGTGAAAGTAATCTGAAGCTGGGTTGAAAACATGAGTGATAGGTTTATCTGTTAATTCTTTTATTTTTGCTTCCAGACTTGGTGCCACCGGGGCCATCTGCGCGGTAATCAATAGCACGCCTTTATCACCAACAATAATCGCGCTGTTAATAAATGACGTTTTACTCCAGGCCACAGACAGCACATAAACCTGATCAGTGATTTTTTCAGCGGTTATGTCATATTGCTCAATTTTTGTTGGGGTTGCTGCTAGTACTGACAGCGATTGGACTAATATCGCCACCAATAATATGAGATAAACTTTTTTCATCAGAATATTTTTTCCGTTAATTATTTATTCACTCCATTTTCATTATATTAGCTGAGCAACTCAATGTAGGGAGCCTGATAAAAAGCTACAGAAAAGCTGATGGTATAAATATCAATAAGTTAAATAACAATTATTCTGATGATTTATTATATGAACTAATGTTATTGGTAATCCAATTGAGCTAAATATCAGATTTATAAGCGATTGAAGGTTTTAGATAGCGTAAATATTTTGGATAGGTATACTTCGCTTTTAGCTTTTATTAAGTTATCGCTTTTAGGGGAGGTTTAGTGATTGAGTTTTATGTTGGTAATTACCGCATTGATATGGCACGTTCACAAATTGTTGCCCAAGACGATATTCTTGCTATGGAGCCAAAAGTACTGCAGGTTTTGCTTATTCTTGCGGAAAACCAAGGACAAGTCGTTCCCCATGATGTCATATTAAATAAAGTATGGCCTGGTTCTGTCGTTGGCTCTAATGCCATTCAGCGTTGTATCGCTCAGTTACGAAAAGCCTTTAATGACGATGCTAAAACACAAAGAGTAATTTCAACTCATCCTAAAGTGGGTTACAGCTTACTCATTGATGTTAATTGGCAAACCAAACTCGCCAGCATCAAAAAGCAAGAAACAGAGCACTCCTTAGGTAATAGAGTTTTTATTGCTAAGCATTGGATATTACTTTCAGCTGCAATATTCATCATTATTGCATTATTTACTTACCAAGGACTCGTGACAGCAGATAAGCTTAACATTACTAAGCTCACTCCTTTAACAGCAACAGATAACAAAGAGCTACAGCCAAGTTATTCCCCTGATGGACGTTACATTGCCTTTGAGCGTTATGTCGGTAGTTGTGAGAATCAGTTGTGGGCAAAAGATACATTAGATAACAAAGAGTACTTATTAACCGAAGAAGTCGGTATATATGGTACACCCAGTTGGTCACCAGATGGCTCCCAAATTGTATTTTCAAGTGTGACCCATTGTAATAAACATCAGGTACTAGAAGGTTGCGCAGAGTTGAGGGCATTATCTTTTGCTCTGGCTAAATCGTCACCGCAAACAACCAGAGAAATACTAAGCTGTGAAAATAAGGATTATCACTCACCCGTATGGTTAGACAATGAAAGTATTGCATTTTTTAGCACTGAAGATGATCAAGACAAGCTCTTAAGCATGTCACTAACCAACAATAAAATAAGCACACTTTATACCCCTCAAAAAGAGTCTCTTTATTCGTTAGATTATTCAGGCCATTTAAATTTACTGGCTTTGACACAATTTGATGCGGTGCACAATTTTAGTTTAGTGCTTGTTGACCCGCTAACAATTGAGACTACTATTACAGCGTTACAACCAGAAGATAGGCATAAACACAATAAATATTGGCACTTAAGTTGGCACCCTAATCAAGAAAGCTTGCTTACTTCTGCGGGAAAATCTCTTTATACCGTAAATCTCAACGGTCAGTTAACCGAGTACAACTTTCCAGCTATGCAAAATATCTATGGCCCGAGATATCATCCACAAGCCCATAGTATAGTCGCGGCAATGGGGACGTTTGATCCTGATATTGGTCAATTAAGTTGGAACAAAGTTGAAGGTTCACAAAAGCCAGTTAATATCGTTACAAAGCAACAGATGCTTGCACGCAGCACGGTGAATGAACAGAAGCCAAAATATCAGCCTCAAGGCAAGCAAATTGCTTTTATATCAAATCGAGGAGGCAGCAGGCAGGTCTGGTTGTTAAACTCGGCTGAAACAAGTAGTCCCCCAAATCAATTAAGTTATTTCCCTGCAGATAAAGCAGTAAACGCCTTTGTTTGGTCGCCGGATGGTAGCTTAATAATTGTTAACTCAGGCAGGGAATTAAATTTACTCGATCTGAACGGTGAACTTACCCCAATAAAGATGCCTTTTGATGTTGTTGATATTTATCACACCATCGGTGAAAGCCAACTATTACTTAAAGTTATTGAGAATAATCAATATACGATAAAACTGTTCAACTTTGACAGTCACCATATGGAAACCCTCTACGCAGGCGCTAGTCAAAAAGCATTACTTACAGAACAAGGTGATTTATTTATCATTGATGATAAATTAGTATTAAAACAAATAGTTGATGATTCGTTACTACCGGTAGCTGGATTCAATGACAGTAAATCGTTCTCAATATTTCAAGGTAAAAATAACAACATTTTAGTTACCGACAGCCATGGTAAGCTTTGGCAATTCAGTGTGGATTCGTCCTTAAAATCCCTATATTTAGCTCCTGAAGGACGCATGGGAAGGGTTAGTGACATATTACTTAATAAGAAAACACTACTGTTTTCAAAAATGGTATCCATTAAAAAAGAAATTGTGCTGCTTAACTAAATTTTCCCCACTACTAGTTGATCACTAATCTACTCCTTCAAAAAATGTAAGGTGTCGTCATGTATCTTAACTGAACATAATGGCTAAAATAAAAAGCGATAATTCGAGGCTTTATAACTCAAGGGCTTATTGAAATGAGTGAGTTGACCGATAAGCCGCGTTAGTTGAAGTATCTACTGAGAGATTAATCATTATTTTTAAAACAAAAAACCCCGCATTACTGCGAGGGTTTATAAAATAAGTAACTGACCGCCAAGCCGCTTTCGCTCAGGTATTGCGGAGAGAACAATTTTTAACAAAAAAGCCCCTACATTTCTGTAGGGGCTTTTATACGAATAAGTGAGCTGACCGATAAGCCGGGTTTTGTCGTGAACAATCATTCGTCTAGGCTATAAATCGCTCTATAGCTCAAGCAACCTACCCGGTTTCCACGCGAGCCACGCTTATACTAGAAAACTTGCGTTTACATAGTCATGAAACCCTATTTGGTCTTGCTCCGGGTGGAGTTTACCCTGCAATTACTGTTACCAGCAATCCGGTGCGCTCTTACCGCACCCTTTCAGCCTTACCTGTTCCGCAAGCGGTCATCGGCGGTCTTCTCTCTGCTGCACTTGTCGTCGGCTTGCGCCGCCCAGGCGTTACCTGGCACCCTGCTCATTGGAGCCCGGACTTTCCTCCCCTCTATCCGTATACCTTCTGTTTACACATCCGATACAACGATAAAGCAGCGATTGTCTGGTCAACTCGACGCGCATTCTACCTGTAGAGTTTGTTTTGGGCAAGTAGAAGCTTGACTCGTGAGCAATGTTCTTGAAAATAGCATGAATAACAAGAAGAAAAATATTGATTATTTTAATAACTCTGGATAAGGGTTTAAATCTACTCCAATTGCTCGTGCTTTTATAAATGCAGGTCTTGCTTGCAACCGCTTTAAATATTCTTTAACAGCAGGTTTATAACGATCTGATAGACCAATCACTTCACCAAAATGTAAAGCCATTCCTATGGCAATATCTGCAATAGTAAAACGCTCATCACAAAGATAGTTTCGGTGTTCAAGGTGAGTAGTAATGTCCCTTAGTTTTGCATGATAAAAACGACTATAATCTTCCACTAATTGAGGTAAGCGCCGCGGTTCACTTTCGATATGGTTATATCTCAACACTAAGGCTTGTGGGAAAGTAAAAGTGCTATCACTTTGATAAAGAAAATTGAGGAAGTTACCATATTCAGGATGATCTTTAGCAATCATTAATTCATGCTTATGGTACTTTTCTGCTAGGTAATGGCATATGGCGGTTGATTCCGTCATGGTGACTTCATTATCAACAAAATAGGGTATCGTGCCTTGAGGATTTATTTCGAGAAATTCAGGTTGCAAAGTTCTTGGTGGAAACTTTAATGTTTCAACATCATACTCCAGAGCCATTTCTTCCAATGCCCACAATGGACGTAGTGAACGAGTATCATAACAATGCCAAAGTTTCATTATAGTTACTTGCCTTTAGTTTAGTGTTCTTCATAAAGTTATCTTATTTTAAATTTAGACTTTAAACTTTTTGTAACTCTTCTAAATAAGCATCCAAAATAAGGTGACTGCGTGCACCTTTGCTGGTGATTACAGAAAAATTAGTATAAAAACCACGATGCTGAAAATCAACTGTCCGTAGTTTATCTTGTGCCGTCCAACGTTGGGCGAAATGTAATGGTAGAAAACCAATGAAACGTCCTGTTAATATCAAAAAAGCAATACCTTCTCGATCTGTTGAACTGGCTGTTGCCTTTAGTTTTTTCTGCTGCTGTTTTATCTCTGGCGATTGAGGGTAGCTTGGTACAACAGCGTCGTATCGCGCCAAAGCATCATCACTTATGGTGTGAAGGTCTTGTTTAAATAATGGATGTTGCTCGCTGCAATATAATAGGGATTGCTCTTTATAAAGCGGTGAATAAGTTAACCCTGGCAAGGTTCGTAATTCAGGCACAACACCAATATGTAATTGTCCATTTAATACCGCAGTTTCAATGTCATTAGGTGGCATCATTCGAATATTAATGATGACTTCAGGCGCACGATGTTTTAGCGCGCTTAATGCCCGAGTAATACTCATTTGTTCAATAGTAACTAAATTATCAGTGATGCCAATATTAAACTCACCTACCAAATCTGTATTGATGGCATTTATTTCAGCTCTAAAATTCTCAATACTCCCCAATAACTGCATGGCTGACTGATAAACTTCTTCGCCTTGAGGGGTAATTGAAAACCCTGAACGACCGCGATGGCAAAGCTTCATATTCAATAAAGATTCCAGCTCTGAAATCGCTAAACTAATGGCGGGGCGACTAATATTTAATTCCACTTCAGCTGCGGCAAAACCACCGGATTCAATTACCACTTTATAAACACGTAATAACCGAATATGAGCATCACCCAGTTGCCTTGGTAGTAAGTTCTTATTTTTTGCCACGTTAGTCCTCAGATTTTCAAAATCACTTCACTAAAACTTAGTTAACTATTTACTTAACTTAACTTTAAAAACATTAACTTTAATAACCTATTAAATCATTGATAATGAACTCAAGCAATCGCATTTACCAACTGAATTAATGAAATGGGCAATTATAAGTTAGGATAAATTTTTAATAACAAGGCGCTTTCAATCCCAATAACAAGGCGCTTTCAATCCCAATAGCAAGCTATTGGGATTGAAAGCAACGTAGGTATTAATTCTTTAAACCGCTTTAGAATGCTCAGATTTTTATTTCACTTGGTATCTAGCGAGAAAAGCAAATTGAATAAATTGTTGAGGCAACAAAATGACTAACAACAAAACAAACAACCATGGCATTAGCCAAGCACAACTAGATGCCCATTGGATGGCATTTACTGGTAACCGTGAGTTTAAAAAAGATCCACGTATTATCGTCTCCGCTAAAGGTAATTATTATACCGACAGTGATGGTCGACAAATCTTTGATGGCCTTTCAGGTTTATGGACTTGTGGTGCTGGTCATGCACGTCCAGAGATCACCGAAGCGGTAAGTAAACAAGTTGCCACTTTAGATTACTCACCGGCGTTTCAATTTGGTCACCCTAAATCATTTGAACTTGCTCATCGCATAACTGAGTTAATGCCAGAGGGTTTAAATCGAGTATTTTTTACTGGTTCTGGTTCTGAATCGGTAGAGACCGCGTTAAAAATTGCTCGTGGTTACTGGCGTAAAAAAGGTATGGCAAGTAAAACTCGTTTTATCGGCCGAGCAAAAGGTTATCACGGCGTTAACTTTGGTGGCATAAGTGTTGGTGGCATTGGCCCTAACCGCGCTATTTATGGCCAAGGTATAGAGGCAGGTCATTTACCGCATACGATGATCAGTGAAAATAAATTTACTAAAGGCATGCCAACACAAGGGGCAAATTTAGCGGACGAGTTAGAAGAAATGGTTGCCTTGTACGACGCATCTAATATCGCGGCAGTAATTGTTGAACCTTTAGCAGGTTCAGCCGGTGTTATTCCACCTCCGGTAGGTTACTTAAAACGGTTACGTGAGCTTTGTACTAAACATAATATTTTACTCATTTTTGATGAAGTAATCACCGCTTTTGGCCGTATGGGATCAAATACTGGCGCAGAAGAATTTGGTGTTACGCCTGATTTAATGACAGTAGCTAAACAACTTACCAATGGCGTAATACCAATGGGTGCCGTTATTGCCAAACAAGAAATTTACGATACCTTTATGGACACTGCTGGCCCTGAATACATGTTAGAGCTACCACACGGCTATACTTATTCAGCACACCCTGTTGCTTGTGCCGCAGGATTAGCTTCGCTTGATATTTTAGCTAAAGATAATTTACCAGAGCGTGTTAAATCTATTGCGCCATATTTTCAAGAAGCGTTGCATGGATTAAAAGGCTCAAGCCATATTACTGACATTCGAAACTACGGTTTAGCTGGCGCATTAAGTATTGGTGCATTTGGCGCAGACCAAGGTAAGGCAGAACCAAGTAAACGCCCTTATGAAATCGCCATGAAAATGTGGCAAAAAGGTTTTTACGTACGTTATGGCGGCGATACCATTCAACTTGGCTTGCCATTTACTAGTGAGTTATCTGAAATTGATAGTTTGGTTAACGCACTGGGCGAGACTCTGGGCGAAGTGAAATAAAAAAGCGAAGTAAGCATCATCATATAACTACGTCATTCTCGAAGTGTCTAGTCGGGAATCCATAGTGTTTAACAGCTAGGTCCCCGACTAGACACTTCGGGGATGACGGTTTTTAAATAGCTTCTATTAATAACAATCATCCTCGACTAAACCTCGAGAGATAAAATCGATTTTTACAGATTTAAGGAATAACACATGACAACTATTGGCCACCTAATTAACGGTGAAATGATCAATAATGATACCCGTACTCAAGACGTATTTAATCCAGCCACAGGCGAAGCAACTAGAAAAGTAGCCCTTGCAAGCAAGCAAACCGTTGAGCAAGCTATAATTGCTGCCGAAGCTGCTTTTCCAGCATGGCGCAATACACCGCCAATTAAACGTGCCCGTGTTATGTTTCGTTTTAAAGAATTATTAGAAAAAAATGCTGATAAAATTTGCCAGTTAATTGGTCAAGAGCACGGTAAAATTTCTCACGATGCAGCGGGTGAATTACAACGTGGTATTGAAAACGTAGAATATGCCTGCGGAGCACCAGAGTTATTAAAAGGTGAGCACAGTAAAAATGTAGGACCTAATATTGATTCTTGGAGCGAGTTTCAACCACTAGGCGTAGTTGCTGGTATCACACCTTTTAACTTTCCTGCCATGGTGCCAATGTGGATGTTTCCGCTTGCCATAGTTTGCGGTAATACCTTTGTTCTTAAACCATCTGAGCGCGATCCAAGCTCAACTTTATTCATTGCTCAGTTACTTAAAGAAGCCGGTTTACCTGATGGTGTAATGAATGTTGTTAATGGCGATAAAGAAGCGGTTGATACACTGCTTAATGATCAACGCATTAAAGCTGTGAGCTTTGTTGGTTCAACCCCCATTGCAGAATATATTTATGCCACAGCAAATGCTAATGGCAAGCGCTGCCAAGCTTTAGGTGGCGCTAAGAACCACGCAATTATCATGCCTGACGCTGATATGGACAATGCAGTAAATCAATTATTAGGTGCTGCTTTTGGTTCATCAGGTGAACGTTGCATGGCACTTTCTGTAGCTGTTGCCGTTGGTGATGAAGCCGCTGATGCTTTGATTGCTAAAATGACAGAAGGAATGAAGGGTTTAAGTGTTGGCGATTATAGCAATGCTAATAACGACTTTGGCCCAGTGATCACTCAAGCTCATCGCGATAAAGTTAATGGCTTTATTGAAAGTGCACAAGAAGAAGGCGCTACTGTTGTGGTTGATGGCCGTAATCCAGAAGTTGCCGGTTTTGAAAATGGTTTCTTTGTTGGTGCAACGTTAATTGACCACGTTACTCAAGACATGTTCAGTTATCAAGCAGAAATCTTTGGCCCTGTACTGCAAGTGGTTCGTGTTAAAACGATGCAAGAAGCAATGCAGTTAATTAACGATCACGAATACGGTAACGGTACTTGTATTTTTACCCGTGATGGTGAGGCAGCACGTTATTTTTCTGATAATATTCAAGTAGGTATGGTTGGCATCAATGTACCATTACCTGTGCCAGTGGCTTATCATAGTTTTGGTGGCTGGAAACGTTCATTGTTTGGTGATTTACACGCCTACGGCCCAGATGGCGTACGTTTTTATACTAAACGTAAAACCATTACTCAACGCTGGCCTTCAAGTGGTGTACGTGAAGGTGTTAGTTTCGCTTTTCCCAGCTAGCTAATTCGAGTTTCGAGAAAATAGTTATAAAGAACATTTGGTGCACTAAATTTCCACTATGGCGATAGGATATTTAGTGTACTTGCTAAAATCAATAAATGAGTAAGTAATGTCAGATAAAAAAATCATCCGATTAAGCCCTACGCCAAAAAACTTTGGCCAAGTCAGTGACGAGCTAGAACAAGAGGTGTTTGAGTCAGCACTACCGACCCAGCATACTCATAGTTATTATGAAGATGATGAGTTAGGTCTTTATATTGGTGTATGGGATACCACGGATATGGTTGAAAGTGCAGCTCCTTATGCTTGTGATGAGTTTATGGTATTGCTTGAAGGCCAAGCAACCATTAAAAACATTAAAACGGGCGAGCTTGAAACCGTAAGCGCTGGCGAGACTTTTGTTATCCCTAAAGGTTACGACTGCCAATGGCAACAAACGGGTTACTTACGCAAATTTTATGTGATCTCTGAACACCCGGATGAAATTGTACCGGTTGTGCCAACTTTTGAAGGCATCATCAACATTAGTAAAGCTCATCAAAGTGCGTCAACAAACAGTATCGATGTCAAAGTGTCAGGCGGTTCTAGCAATAGCTTTGTGATGAAATCGGGCAAACCAGTAAAAAAAGGCCAACACCTTTATCAGGACCATACCGGCAATTTTTTATCAGGCATTTGGCAGAGCGAGCACTTTGAAACTGAGCAACAGACCTTTCCCCGTAACGAGTTTATTTATATTCAGTCAGGTGAATTGGTGTGTATTGATGAAAAAAATCAAGAACATAAATTCAGTCAAGGTGATGCATTATTTATTCCCCAAGGAACAATTTGTCATTGGCGAGTAAATGAAAATGTAGCCACTTTTTATGCTGTTCTTCAATCAGCTAACTAAACTAATTAAAGCAAATTTAATAAGAGGTCAGACTTATGATTACCGTTAAAGGCCATTACATCAATGGTCAATGGCAAGCGCCAAGTAACAATGAAACTTTTGCCACCATTAATCCGGCAACAGAACAAATTATCACTGACATTCCTGCTGGTAATCAAGATGATGTTAATGCTGCAGTAGCCGCTGCCCGTCGATCATTTGATCTCGGTCCCTGGCCCAAAATGACCGGTAAAGAACGTGGTGGTTATTTACGAAAAATTGCAGAAATTATCACTCGCCGTTTAGATGAATTATCAAAATTAGAAGTATTAGATAATGGCAAGCCTTACCCCGAAGCAAAATGGGATATAGAAGATACCGCAGGAACGTTTGAGTTTTACGCCAAGCTTGCTGAAGAAATGGATGAAACACCAGAGCAAAACATTCAATTACCAGAACCAGACTTTTCTTCAACCGTATCAAAAGAGCCTATTGGTGTAGCGGGCGCTATTATTCCGTGGAATTTTCCGATGCTAATGGCTGCTTGGAAAGTTGCTCCTGCCCTTGCCGCAGGCTGTACCATGGTATTAAAACCTTCTGAAATCACCCCACTTACCGCTCTTGCTTTAGCTGAAATTATTGAAGAAGCAGGATTACCTGCAGGGGTATTTAATCTTGTTAATGGCCTAGGAAAAGATGCCGGACAAGCGCTAGTTGAACATCAAGACATCGACAAACTTGCTTTCACTGGCTCTGTGCCTACTGGTTCAAAAATCATGGCAATGGCAGCTCGTGATATCAAAAATATTAGTTTAGAGCTTGGCGGGAAATCACCCTTTGTTATTTTTGCTGACTCAGATATTGAAAAAGCCGTTGAGTGGATCATGTTTGGCATTTTTTGGAATCAAGGCCAAGTATGTTCAGCGACCTCACGGGTATTGGTAGAAGAGTCACTTTACCCTGCACTTCTTGAACGTTTAGTCAGTGAAGCGAAAAAAATCACTATTGGTGAAGGTAATCAATACGGGACATTATTAGGCCCTTTGGTTAATAAAGACCAATACCAAAAAGTACTTGCTGCAATTGAAAAAGGTGTGGAACAGGGCGCCAACATTGCCACTGGCGGTCAACGTCCTCAAGGCTTTGATAAAGGTTATTACCTTGAACCGACCGTACTCACCGATATGGATGAAGACAGCTGGGTTTGGCAAGAAGAGATATTTGGTCCTGTGGTTTGTATCAAAACCTTTAAAACAGAGCAACAAGCCATTGCCATGGCAAACAACTCAAAATTTGGTTTAGCTGCCGCGGTGATGTCTAAAGATGAAGGCAGATGTGATCGCGTTGCCAAAGCTTTTAGAGCGGGCATTGTTTGGGTTAATTGTTCACAACCTACTTTTGTTGAAGCGCCTTGGGGTGGTTACAAACAATCAGGTATCGGTCGTGAATTAGGTGAATGGGGCTTAAATAATTATCTTGAAACCAAACAGATCACTCGTTTTAACGCTACCGAACCTTGGGGTTGGTATATTAAGTAAATTCGGGAGATTAGTTTCGAGTTTCGAATAATTTGTATCGTCATTCCAGTGAGTTTATGGGCCGGAATCCAGCTCATGCTTTTAAAAACGAGATCCTCGACTAATACACCTCGAGGATGACGTTATCAATAATAGAGTAATTTATGCAACAACATTTAGCCGCCATTAAAGATTCAAAATATTGTCCACTTTGGCATGATCAGCCAGATGTACGTCCAGAAGTACTTCCTGCTTTATCAGAAGATATCAACTGTGAACTATTGATTGTTGGTGGTGGTTTTACGGGTCTTTGGGCTGCTCTTCAAGCTAAAGAACGTCAAACCAATGCCGATATTGTATTAATTGAAAAAACCTTTATTGCTGACGGTGCATCTGGCCGTAATGGTGGTTTTCTAAATTCAAGCTTAGCCCATGGTGAAACAAATACTGACCATCATTTTCCTGGTGAAGCCGACCGTTTGCATGAACTTGGCCAACAAAATATGGCTGAGCTACTGGAAACACTTGGGCGTTACAATATAGATGCTCGCTATGAAAAAGTAGGCGAAACCGAAGTTGCCACTAATCAAGGCTCAGTTGAAGAAATGCGCAAGCACTTTGAAGAAGAAAAAGCAGCTGGTGATGATGTGGTTTGGTTTAATAAAGAAGCCATGCAAGCACAAGTGAATTCGCCAACTTACCTCGCTGGAATTTGGCGACGTGATGGTCAAGATGGCATCATTGATCCCGCTCGCGTTTGTTGGGGACTTAAAAGAGTTCTACTTGAATTAGGTGTTCGGATTTTTGAAAACTCACCAATTGATACTTGCAAACCGTTAGGTAATAAACAAATGCGGTCAACTGCACTTAGTTTTACCATTACTAGCGATAAAGTATTGATGGCAACAAATGCTTATCATAATCCTGTTTCAGCCGTTAGCCGTACCACCATTCCGGTATGGGATTACCAAATGGCCACTGAACCACTAAATGATGAACAGCTTAACGCTATTGGCTGGCACAAAACTCGTCATGCGCTGGGTAATCACGCTAACATGTTTCATTATTACCGCATGACCAAAGACAATCGCATAACCTGGGGCGGCGGTGGAGCCGTTCGCTATTACTTTAATAAAGGTACTGACATCGCTAATTTCGCTGATATTCCCGAGCGTTTTGAGCAATTATCAAAAGAGTTTTTTGAAACTTTCCCACAACTTGCCGGACTAAAGTTCAGCCATAGATGGAGTGGGATTATTGCGACATCAACTCGTTTTTGTATGGTGCCAGGGGCAACATTCAATGGCCGTTTAGCTTGGGCTGTTGGTTATACTGGCTTAGGTGTTGGGGCAACTAGATTTGGTGCAAGAATAGGTATTGAATTATTAGGCTATCAGCCCTCAGATATTTTAACTATGCAATTTGTCACCAAAAAACCTATGCCCTGGGCCCCTGAGCCTTTCCGCTGGTTCGGTGTTAAATTTACTCAAAATGCATTAGTTAAAGCCGACGCTAATAATGGTAAACGTGGTTTATGGTTGAAGTTGCTTGATGCGATGAACCTTGGTTTTACTTGTTAATTAAAAGTTGAGCTTAGTCCTATTTAATAAAAGTGAGAATAAAATGTCATCCCCGAATTATCTGCGTCGGGGATCTCGTTTAACATGCAAGGCAGTGGTTAGTAGTTAAAAATGATATTTAACCAATAAATTGGCATTTTTCTCATCAACACCGTCAATACCAAACTTGTTTTGCCAATAAACATATTCCATGCCTAGATATAATTTTGAGCTTAAATTTAACAATGGTGCTAGGTCATATTTTAATTGAGAGGTGAAATTTATGCTGGTCGCTTTATTATCATTACTGGTGGCATAATCGATAAAACCATCATAATACAAAGGACCTAAAGGCAGCGCCCACACTAACGTAGTTTGATAATTATTATCACCATGTTCATTATTACGATGATAAACATTCACTTTAAAGAAGTTAAAATACGGTATTTTGACATCCATACCTAGGCCAATAAGATAATTAGTCAAATTAGATGTATACCCTGAAGCTCCTGAAAAAACACCCATTTCCATAGTCGTTGCAATATATAGCTTGGTAACTACATCAAAGTCTAGTTCCATCAATTTAAATCTTGGGGAAAATTCACCGTAAATTTCAGCATCACCATTATCAGACTGAAGATTGTCAATAAACATGAAATTATCTCCCCAGCTTGTGCCACTCGCATATTCAAAAGTAACCACTTTGCGGTTTTCATCCCCGACTTCATAATGACCGCCTTGTAGATAACTAACACTGTAGTCAGACCAAACTGTTTCAGCATAAACGCTTTGTGAAAACACCGCTAATAACAAATAATAAACAATTCTCATCTCCCCCCCTAACTAGTTTTAAATTGAGCTACAAGCTGTTCTAATCGTACCTTTTGTTCATCAAGCTCAGAGAGAACTGACTTGGTGTCTTGTGATAAATCAGCCACCTTGGTCGACATATCAGCAATACGAGTGATATTGACATTAAGCTCACCAATAACATTAGATTGTTCATTAGTTGCTGTTGCCACAGAGGTGTTCATATTGGCAATTTCACTGATCTCCACCACAACGTCATTTAACGCACTGGTGGCAACATTGGTTTTTTCTAAACCATCTTTAGCTAGCTGGCCATTTTCAGCCATAGCCAATACAGTTTCTTGAGCTTGTTTTTGAAGCTTTTCAATCACCTCATTAATTTCGCCAGTGGAATTTTTTGTTCTTCCAGCAAGTGAGCGCACTTCATCAGCAACAACAGCAAAGCCACGACCTTGTTCGCCGGCACGTGCAGCTTCTATCGCCGCATTTAAAGCTAATAGGTTAGTTTGTTCAGAGATGCTACTAATAGTTTCAACTACCGAACTTATCATTTGGGTTTGATCGGCTAGCGCTTGTATTTTTTCTTGAGTTGCAGCATTACTGACATCAAGCTGCTGCATAACATTACTGGTCTCTAATACTTGCTGATTAATATCTTCAACTTGCGTTTGGGTCACTTCTGTTTTATTTGCAGTACTGCCAGCTAAGTTACTGACTTCTTGAATACTGTGGTTCATTTCGGTGGTGGCTGTAGCAACTGAGTCTGACTCTAGTTGCTGAGATTTAGCATTTTTATCAACATCATCGGCCATGCTATTGAGTAATTCAAAAGATGAAGCCATTACATTTTCAGTGGCTTTAATATCAATCATAATATTACGCACTTTTTCAATAATGGCATTAAAGCCTTTTGCCAACAAACCTAATTCGTCATTGCGGTTTTCATCTAACTTTTGCGTTAAATCACCGCCATGTTGAGCCATTTCAAGTAGGCGATCTCCTATATCGATAATTGGTCTGGTTATTCGATTCGCCACTGCGATCATTAATAAAATAAAGGCGATAGCAATAACAAGATTGAGTATTGCCGTTTGTGTAAGTGCAGAACGAACAGCCGACATCGGTTCATCTACCGGTAACATGGCAAGTATCTTCCAATTAAACTCTGGTAAACCAATGCTGGCAACATAATAATCAACATTGTTATGGGTGACTAAATCAAAAACATAGCTTGAATTTGAAGTCAGTAATTTACTCGATACGGTTGAAAAACCATTAAACTGGTTAAGTTTTTTACTTTCACTCGAAGATATATTTGGATGAACAATTACATTACCCTCGTTACCTGTAACGAACACATACCCTGTTTCTCCCACTTTATTGCTTAAAATATCTTCACTAACCTGACTGACTCGATAGCCTAGGCCAACAACAGCAAGATCACGACCTTCAAAACTTACTCTATAGTTAACAAATGCGGTAAGACCAGCTTTACCTTCTGCCTCATCAAATGCTATTTCAAAAGGTTTATCACTGGCTAAAAAATTATAAAACCAAGCATCTTTTTGTTCATCTAACGTCTTAATTACACCTTCTTGAGTAATATAATCTTTCGATACATTAGATACCCAATAAACAGTCAAGGCATTATTTTCTTTTTGCATTAAAGTCAAAAAATCAATAATTTGTTGCTGACCTTCAACTGGCTCGCCAGCTAAAGCCCAATCAATTAAGAATTTATTTTGGCTCATGCTTTGAGACAATACTAAAGGGGTACTTAATTGATGCCTCACTTGAGCGGCTACTTTAGCAAGCTGATTCGGCAATAAACCTGACTCAATACTCTGCTCTGACACTTTGGTGAAGGCATTGTTAGATAACAAAGTGCCCGCTATAGAAAGGGTTAATAAAGAAACGGCTATAATTGCAATTAGCGCATGTCTTATTTTTATTTTTTTTAGCCATTCACTCATTTTCAATGCCTCTATGTTAATGTTATTAAAGAGTATAGATGCAAATGAAATATTTATTTTAAATAACTAACTTAAGGCTGACTATTAGGTATACTTTACCCATAAATTTTATGTTTGATTGCTTAGAGCCATCCTTTGAAATATTTTTTTTCCTTACTGTTATATCGCTCTTTATTGTTAGCAATTTTACCGTTTATTCTCATCTTCTTTTTATTGCGTTCTAGAACAAACAAAGCTTTTCGTCATCGATTAACCGAACGTTTTGCCATATTGCCAAAGTCATTAAAAGCTGGAGGAATAGTTGTTCATGCTGCTAGTGTTGGTGAAGTTATAGCACTTAGGCCTTTTATAGAAAAATTATTAATCGCTTATCCTGCTTTACCAATCACCCTAACGACTTTTACCCCTACGGGCTCTGCACAAGTTATCAAATTATTTTCTGATAGAGTTCAGCATTGTTATTTACCATTAGATATTTATCCCTGCACTTGGTTATTTCTGAAAAAACTTAAGCCCAAAGCAATGGTTTTTATGGAAACAGAACTTTGGCCTAATATCATTGCTCAAACCGTTAATAGAGATATTAAGTTATTACTGGTGAATGCTCGTTTATCAACACATTCAATGAAAAGCTACCAAAAATTAAAGTGGCTCATCCAACCCAGCCTAAATCACTTCAATAAAATATTGCCTCAGTCTCAAGAGAATATTCAAAACTTTATGAAACTAGGTGCTGACAAATCCCGTTGCCATTGCCTTGGTAACTTAAAGTTTGATATTAGCAATAATAGTAAAATCGATGAAAAGAAGATTGAATTAGCTGAATTTTTTTCTAAAAAACGAAAACTATGGTTAGTGGCCAGCACCCATCAAGGCGATGAATTACTAGCATTAAAAGTATTCAAAAGATTACAACCTGTGTATCCAGAGTTATTACTTGTACTTGTTCCTAGGCATCCAGAACGTTTTAAAGTCGTTGCCGAGCTATGTTCTACCCAAGAGGTCAGTTTTGTTCAACGCAGCACAAACTCACACGTTATAGACTCGACCCAAGTGTGGCTATTAGATTCATTGGGAGAATTAATGGCAGCCTATGCCTTAGCCGACATTGTCACCATGGGTGGTAGCTTTAGTGAGATAAATGGCCACAATCCGTTAGAGCCAGCACTCTTTAAAAAACCCATTATTGTTGGTCCACACATGGGGAATTTTACCGAGATCAATCAACAACTCAATGAAGTACAAGGCATTGTGCAATTAAAATCAAAAGACATTCAAGAATTAACTCAAGCGGTGAAATCTTTACTTATTGATGAAAACAAACAACACATGCTGGGCAATAACGCTTACCAAGTGATTATTGAAAACCAAGGGGCAAGCCAACGAAGTCTCGAACAGCTGCAATTATTATTGCCAACGGCAGATCGAATGGTAACGATAAAGAACAATCACGAATTTTTCCAATACGATGGCGATTTATTCTCCGAGTTTAGCTCTGGGTTTAACTCTGAAATGTTATCCTCGTCTTATTGGCAGCAACAAGAAGCAATTACCGGTTCAGCACAAGGTAGGGGGACAACTTGGTTTATTCAGCATCAGAAAAAACACTGGGTTTTACGACATTATTATCGTGGTGGATTAATAGGAAAATTTAATAAAGATCACTATATATTTACTTCGCAAGCATCTACCAGAGCAGCAAAAGAGTTTGCCCTACTTAGCTTAATGCAAACCTGGAAATTACCCGCGCCTAAACCCGTAGCTTATAGAGTGATCCGCAACGGCTTATTCTATCAGGCCGACTTGCTAAGCTCTCGAATTGAAAACGCTCAAGATTTAGTGGCAGTATTAACGCAACAAGCACTATCAGATGAACTTTGGTTTAGTATTGGTGAAACCATTAAAAGGTTTCATGAAAAAGGAATTTATCACCATGATCTCAATGCGCATAACATTTTAGTTGATGATAACAACAAAGTTTGGTTAATCGACTTTGACCAAGGTGAACAAAGAAAAATCCAACAAAGTTGGCAGCATAGTAATATGCAAAGGTTACTTCGCTCATTTCGAAAAGAGCACAATAAACTCTCTACATTTTCTTGGTTAGAAGAAAACTGGAACATGTTATTAGAGGGTTATCAACAATAGAGACTATTGTCATTCCGGTTAGCTTTGGCTGCAATCTAGCTCTTTAATCATCAAATTCCCGACAATACACTTCGGGAATGACGAGTAATCTATTTATTAAGCAGAAGTTTGCTCAATTACTTTGTTGATTTTTTTCCGGAAAGTCGCATCAGCAATAGCAGAATTGATTTTATCCATACCCATTTTTTTGATGCTTTCTTGAGTATAATAAAAATCTACTTCGCCCAACGCCTCAAAGCTCACCTCACCTAACGTTGAGATGTCTCTAACATCGCCAAATGCAACTAAATCGCCTAATCGACATGACAGATAGCATATTAAAATATGCCTTAATTGTTCATTTGATAGCTCTTTATCTACAGTACCATTAGTAAGCGGCAATATACTGTAATCTATTCCAGATTCAATCGATTGGGGTAATTGCCATTGCTGAGCTAAATATTTACCGACTACTGCCGCATTAGTGCCAATTGTATTTTGAAAAACCTTAGTGCGTTCATAAAGGGTGTAATCATCAAGATAAAAAACAGCAACCGATGGTTTATAAGAGAGAATAGCTAGGTCACCCAGGTATGAGAGCAGGCAATGGGTTGATAATTCTGCTGCATTATCTTCACCCATTTCTTTAGCAAAGAGTAAACAAAACGCACTTGCTAAATAGCTCGCTTTCCAAAGTTTATTATAAGCATCATTCTGAGCCTTATCTATAAACTCCATATTACTTTGTACTGCAAATTGTAAAGCAATATTTTTAACTTGCGTAATACCTAAGAAAATAATGGCATGATTGATGTTGGTGATAGGTTGGCGCAAGGCAAATAATGGTGAATTAACAGCATTTAAAATTTTTGCTGTCATTTCCGCATCAGTTTTGATCAAATCAAATAACTCATTAGGCTCAAACGAACTTTGCGTTAATGGCAATAATAATGGATGGGGCTTTCGAAAAGATTGACTAATAATAGTCACCGCTTTCTGCTGCTCATCATCAAGTTTTTCTGAAGGGATCAACTTAAAATCTAAAAAATCAGCGGGGACTTTATATTCATGCTTGTCTTGATTGAGCTCATCAGAGTTGTCTAAAGCATTCGTTTGCGAGAATTGATTAATTTTAGGAGCTAGTTTACTAACACTGCCGTTTTGGGTGACATTTCCATTATTTTTTGTAGCATTTTTTGTGCGATTCAATCGCCATACAATATAAATTAAAACCACCAGTACACTAACTGGTACCACAATATCAACCGACATTTAAACATCCTAATTAAATAGTTAGGTAGCTAGCTTACAACATATCGATTGAAGCAACAAATGTATATCTGCTACCCAGTTCTTAAAAGGTAACATGTTGAATTTATGCAGCTTCTAGTGCACTTTCACACCGTTTCATATACATTTCTCGCGCTTTCATAAATTCAGGTAACCCAACATCAGTAGTATAAGGGCGAATGATAACTAAAATCTTTAAGACCCCTTGATAAAAAACAGCATCGTTGATTTCTACGTTATTGTTTTGAGTTTGATAAAAGCTTAACCAGAAAGTATTAACTAAACGCAGCAAGCTAACAATATCGGCTAACTCATCATTCTCAAAGTTAATCACGCCTGCTTCTTTCAAAGAAATCATCATATCACTCACTCTGTCGGTAATAATATGCTGAACTTCAACATATTTATCATGCAAAGAAGGATTTTTGGCTAATAAAACCGGTAGGTTACTGTAGAAAAAACGAAACTTCATCATCGCTTGAAACACAGCATCCATGTATAAAATAATAGCATCAAGGGGTTTTACATCAGGGGTAACTTGTGGAAAAGTATCTAGGACAATATTACGCGCATACTCTTCATAAATAGAAAGAATAATGTCTTCTTTATTACGAAAATGATAATACAAATTACCAGGGCTAATACTAAGGTGGGCAGCGATATGGTTCGTTGTTACATTTCGCTCTCCTTGGTCATTAAATAGTTCAATGCTCGCCTGTATTATTTTATCGCGTGTCTTCATGAATTATCGCTATTCTACTTAAAATTGAATTTTTCCATCATACTATCAAAAAGCCTCTAACGGGAAGTCTTTCGAGTAAATACTTTAATAAAACTTGTTTTGTTTGTTGTCATTTGGTAAAAATGCATTTTACAATAGCCTTATCGGCAGACACATTAACAACGAACTATGACAATAAAAGCAATTTATCCAGGGACTTTTGATCCAGTAACTAATGGCCATACTGATTTAATTGAACGCGCGAGTCGTTTATTTAATCAAGTAATTGTTGGTATCGCTGCGAGCCCAAGCAAAAAACCACTTTTTGATTTAGCCCATCGTGTTGAAATGTTAGAACAAGTTACTCAGCATTTAACCAATGTTACCGTTATTGGCTTTAGCGGTTTGCTGGTAGACTTTGCTGAAGACAATAACGCAAAAGTACTAATACGTGGCTTACGTGCTGTATCTGACTTTGAATATGAATTTCAACTAGCCAATATGAATCGCCGATTATCACCTGACTTAGAAAGTGTATTTTTAACACCTGCCGAAGAGAATTCCTTTATTTCATCAACTTTAGTAAAAGAAGTTGCTCTGCACCGTGGGGATGTTAGTCAATTTGTTCACCCTGTAGTAGAATCGGCCCTATTAAATGTGCTTAAAAAGTAACTCGTTCTAATCTGTTTGGCAGCTCGGACAAAATACAGAGCTGCGATTAGATTGCCTGATTTCTTCTAATATTGCCCGGCAATGTAAACAGTTTTTTCCTGCTCGACCATAAACAAATAACGATTGAGTAAAATAGCCAGGCCGACCATCTGCTTGGGTAAAATCTTTTAACGTCGTACCTCCCTGTTTAATAGCATCACTTAATACTTTTTTGATAATAACCGTGAGTTTATCAAATCTAACTTCACTTATATTACCAGCTAACGTATTGGGTAATATACCCGCTAAAAACAAAGCTTCATTAGCATAAATATTACCGACACCAACAACAATATGGTTATTCATTAAAAAGCTTTTAATGGGTACTTTTCTTTTTTGAGCTTTACTAAATAAATAACCTGCCGAAAATTCATCACTTAATGGCTCTGGTCCCATTTTAATTAACAGCCCTTGTTCATCAATATGTTTATCAAACCACAATACCGCACCAAAACGTCTGGGATCATTAAGCCTTAGGGTTTTATTGTGCTCAAAGGTTAAATCAAAGTGATCGTGTTTAGCAATGGGAGTTGAACTATCAATGATGCGAATAGTCCCTGACATGCCCAAATGCAGCACTAAGGTACCTGTAGAAAACCTTATAAGTAGATATTTTGCTCTACGTTCAACTTGCTCGACTTTATGTCCTGTGAGTAATTTAACCTCTTTAGGTATTGGCCAACGAAGTTGAGCAACACGGACAACAACATCAACAACTTTTTTATCTGTAATATGAGGGCTAATACCTAATCGACAAACTTCTACTTCTGGTAACTCTGGCATTATTAACTTCGCTATTGTTGAATTGGATAAATTTCTATCGGTATTAACTGCCGATAAAGCTGTGCCGGCAATGCAAGCCATCGATTGAGTTGTTTATCATGAATAAGCAACTGGTCAACTAAAGGATACAAGGTTAATGTTTTAGTCGCTGTTGTTCCTGCTATATTGATTAAGACATCAATGCCCGTTTGTCCAGAAACCTCAATACTGTCGGCTTGCAACAAACCTGATCCTTGCTGCCAAGCCAACATCATTTGCTCAATGGTTTGCTGATTTTTTTGAGCGAGCCCTTGCTTGCTTTCAATGCGCCACGACTTTCCGGAACGTTCAATAAGAAATTGATCACGAATCTCTAAAGTTAAAATGACCGCATGAGCCGATAAAATTAACTGCTCACCTTCAGCGCTACTTGCTCCTGTATTCTTATCAGGAAAAAGTCGATGATTCATCAAATTAATTAATAAAATAATTACCATAACGCTAATAATAATAACGTTATTCCAGGCAGTGCGGGATAGTTTCATTTAGGGCATAAGTTAAAGGAGTATAAAGACCATCATACTGAATTTTTGGCAATAAAAAACCCGGTAAAACCGGGTTTTTGAAAATCCTAGAGGCAAAATTACTTAATTTTAGCTTCTTTATAGATTACGTGTTTACGTACTCTTGGATCGAATTTTTTTATTTCCATTTTTTCAGGCATGGTTTTTTTATTTTTATCTGTAGTATAAAAATGACCAGTACCAGCACTAGAAACTAAACGAATTTTATCACGCATGATGATTCCTTAAACTTTTTCGCCACGGGCACGAATATCAGTTAATACTGCATCGATGCCTTTTTTATCGATAATACGCATTCCTTTCGGAGTTAAACGTAATTTAACGAAACAATTTTCACTCTCAACCCAAAAACGGTGAGATTGAAGGTTAGGTAAAAAACGACGACGAGTCGCGTTTCTTGCGTGCGAACGGTTGTTTCCAACCATTGGCTTCTTGCCGGTTACTTGGCAAACTTTAGACATGTGAGTACTCCAAAAATTAATGTCAGCTCGAGCTATTTTTCCCCTAGGCCGTCGCCTAAGGATCGTAAAATTAGGTGGCACATTATAGAGAAAGTAAATGTTGAATGCTAGCTTTTCTGACTTTTAAAGATAAATGTTTATCTTTACCTTGGTTTTACAGGAGATTAGATCAAAAAAACTCACCATTATTGGCAAGTTTTAATGCTATTTTGTCGTTTAATCGTTCTGTTTTTGCTACTTCCTTATTCGGTTTGTTGTTAATTAATCAATCTTTGACTTAAGAAGCCGCCTTAATTTCTCTTGCTGCTCTTCATTACATAAATCATTCACTAAAATTCTAATGATATGAGATTTAGCTAAGTTACTTTCTTTGGATAACAATTCTAACTGGGCAATGGCATCTTCACTTAAAGTGAAAGTGGCATGACGTTTTGCTGGTGTAGATTTTTTCGATTGATGTTTTGGCCAGTTATTTTCTGCCGCTCTTTGCTTAGCAAGAATAACTGCCTGCTCTAAATTCATATTTTCTGAGCTAACAACTTTGGGTTTGCCAACAGCATAATCTTCTGCATCAGAAATAAATTCATCAACAGTAAACTTTTTCTTTTTAGCTTTACTGTCTTTAGATTTTTTTAAATCAATTAAACTCATGCGAGTCATCCGGTTTCATGGCCATAAGCTCTTCGGCAATGGCAATCATTTCATTCGCCGCTTTTCCTTCAGGATCAAGCTCAATTACCGATGAGCCTTGCTCTTCACTGTCATCATATATATTGCGATTATAAGTCACCGCATTAAGCACATTGATACCGTATGAACTACAAACCTCTTTAGCTTCTTCGATACGTTTCGCTTGGCTAGGTAAAGATGGACATTGTGCAATAAGAAATGATGCTAATAACTTAGGGTTCACCATTTTACAGGTACTAAGCATGTCTTCCATATGCGGTACTGTTTTTAAATCACGTCTTTTAGGTCTCAATGGAATAACAACATGGTCAGCCACTGACATAGCCGCTCGAAGTGCTAAATTATCTTGTCCGCCACAATCAATTATCACGTAATCGTAATGTTGATTTAAACTCAGTAAATCATTACGAATCTTACCGTAAAGTTGAATACAATTAATCGCTGGTAATGTTGGGTCAGTATTACGCGCTTGTATCCAATCAGATGTGGTTCGTTGTGGATCACAATCAACCATTAAAACAATAGCTTCTTTATCTCGAGCAAAATACACTGCTAAATTTTGAGCAAGACAGCTTTTTCCACTTCCGCCTTTCTCACCACCCACTAATATCATCATTTGCTATATTCCTTTTGCCCTATTTGATCAACAACATGTTTAATTATAGTTGAAATTATTCATGTGATTAGTTTTTTTAAATTTTATGATTTATGATTTATTCGTAGTTTCCAAAATCAAGCCGACTTCAAACCAACCATTTTTTTGCTTCAGACAACGCAAAACTTTACCTTCAAGCTTTTGACTTTTAGGATCTGAAGCCCTAAAGATAACGGTCACTGTAGTTGTAAGAGGAATAGCTTCGTCACAGTCAAGCTTTAAGCCACCACGAGAAAAATCAAGACAGGCAATTTTTTTCTTCTTATGATTACCATTGTCATCATGCCAAGTAATATCTACGAGTTCTTTTTCCATATCGAGACGAAAGAATTTTCGACGTTCTATCTCACTTTCACTGCTTTCGCTCATAAAATGTTCCTTATTAACTACTCAAAAAATTTTATTAAAATTAACTGGCATTTGACCCTGTTGCAACATTTTATTTTTAAATCTCACCATTTTCGGAAAAAGAATAACAGCGATTACCGGCAACAATAATATGATCTAGAACCCTAACATCAACTAATGCCAATGCTTGTTCAAGTCTAATTGTTATTTGTTTATCCGCAATGCTGGCTTGTGCAACACCAGAAGGATGATTATGACTTAAAATAACGGCAGCAGCTTGATGCTTTAAGGCTTGCTCGACAACAACTCGGGGATAAACAGCTGCAGCGTCTATTGTACCATAAAACAAAGGTTCAAATTTTAAAATCTGATGTTGGTTATCTAAAAACATTACTGCAAAAACTTCGCGAGTTTGATGGCGTAACTCTGTAATTAAATAATCGCGAGTTGCTTGGGACGATGTCAATGCCCTACCTTGTTTGAGCTCTTCGGCTAAATAGCGCTTAGACATTTCTAAGCACGCTTGCAACTGAACATACTTTGCTGCACCTAAACCGTTTTGTGTACAAAATTCTTGTTGGTTTGCTCGATAAATACCAGCAATACTACCAAAATTCGATAATAACTTTCGGGCAAGATCTACGACATGGCAGCCCTTTACTCCCGTTCTTAAAAATATCGCTAAAAGTTCTGCATCACTTAAACTGTTTGCCCCTTGGTTTAATAGTTTTTCTCTTGGACGTTCATTATCAGGCCAATCTTTTATCATTTTTGCATCCTTGCACTTGTTTATACGAATTTAGGATTATCTAACCATCTCAATTTCAACTATTAGCAATAAATGCTATCTTAGCGTCAAGCATTTATAATATTAAGATTAGCAGGTTATGCAAATACTTCAGGGTAAAAATATTGTTCTTGGTATCACAGGCGGTATTGCTGCCTATAAAACTCCCGAGTTGGTTCGCCGTTTAAAAGATCATGGCGCAAACATTCGTGTGGTGATGACTCAAGGCGCTAAAGCTTTTATCACCCCCCTTACTTTGCAAGCAGTTTCTGGACATGCCGTTGCTGACAGTTTACTTGATACTCAAGCAGAGCTAGCTATGGGGCATATTGAATTAGCAAAATGGGCTGACTTAATATTAATTGCCCCTACAACTGCTGATGTTATTGCTAAAATAAGCTGTGGCTTGGCAAACGACTTACTATCAACTCTTTGCTTAGCAACAGCTGCACCTATTGCTATCGCTCCAGCAATGAATCAGCAAATGTGGCATGCCGCTCCAACACAAGACAATATTAGAACCTTAGCCAATCGAGGTGTGACCATTTTGGGGCCCGGCGCAGGTGAACAAGCGTGCGGAGATATTGGTTTAGGACGAATGTTAGACGTAGATGATTTAGTTGAGCTAACTTGCAACTTTTTTTCAACGTCACAAATGAAAAATATAAAAGGGCAACATTGGGTGATAACGGCAGGCCCTACAAGGGAAGCGATAGATCCCGTTCGTTATATATCCAATCATAGTTCAGGAAAAATGGGTTATGCCATTGCCAATGCTGCACAAAGCGCTGGAGCAAAAGTAACGATAATATCAGGTCCAGTCACTATAGAGGCCCCTTATAATTGTAAGGTAATTAAGGTGAATAGCGCTTTGGAAATGCATCAACAAGCATTAAAGCAAGCAGAGTGTGCCGATGTGTTTATTGCTTGCGCCGCTGTCGCTGATTATCGCATTAGCGAGATTAGTGAACAAAAAATTAAAAAGTCTGCCGAGTCCCTACAACTCAATTTAGTTAAAAATCCAGATATTATTGCCGACGTTGCCAGCATGATCAATAAGCCTTTTACTGTAGGTTTTGCCGCTGAAACTCAAGATATCAGTCAATATGCCCTCGGAAAACTTCAAAAGAAGAACCTTGATATGATTGCCGCCAATGATGTGGCTAAAATAGGACAAGGGTTTAATAGTGACAACAATGCGTTAACTATTTTTAGTCAACAGGATGGTCAAGTGAATAAAATTGAAATAACATTAGCGAGTAAGCAAGTAGTTGCTAACCAGTTAGTTAGTGTAATAGCGGACAACCTTTAGAATAATATAACAACAAAAATCAGATTTAATAGCCAAAGAGAAGAAGAGAATATGACGGCCAACGCAAAACCCAACCGCAAACAACAAATTTTAGAATGTTTAGCTTTAATGTTACAAACTGGTCAAGGCCAGCGTATTACCACTGCAAAATTAGCTGCCGAAGTGGGCGTTTCAGAAGCTGCTTTATATCGTCACTTTCCATCAAAAGCAAGAATGTTTGAAGGCTTAATCGAGTTTATTGAAGAGTCGGTTTTTTCTCGAATTAATTTAATTCTATCGGATCATAAAGAAGCTTTAGTTCGCAGCCACCATATATTGCATGTGCTACTTATTTTTTCCGAGCGAAATCCTGGCATGTGTAGAATTCTTTCCGGCGATGCACTTATGGGTGAAAACGAACGTTTACGTGCCCGTGTTCATTTGTTTTTTGAAAAGTTAGAATCACAATTCAAGCAAGTTTTACGAGAAAGAAAATTACGAGAAGGTAAAGGCTTCACGATTAATGAACAAGCTTTAGCTAACTTATTGGTTGCTTATGCTGAAGGGAAAATTGGTCAATATGTTCGTTCTGACTTCACTAAAAAACCAAGTGATAACTTTAACGAACAATGGCAGTTTTTTATGGCGAGTGCTTAACGTCGAAGCTCAAGCAAAGCGAATAAACACACCATATACGTAGCGTGTTTACTCAAATTGCATTACACGCCAATACAAATTAGTAGTTTATAGCTATCTTCTTCATAAACAGAACATATAAATAAGGAAAATCAATGAGTGCACTTTCACACCTTAAACCCGCTTCTTTATGGCAGTTATTTGAAAAAATTTGTAGTATTCCTCACCCTTCTAAGCACGAACAAAAAATATCTCTATGGATTCAAGAATGGGCTAAAGAACTTGGGTTAGCGATTAAAGAAGATGCTGTCGGCAACTTATTCATAAAAAAACCAGCAACTTCCGGTATGGAAAACCATAAAGGCGTTATTCTACAAGCCCACATGGATATGGTTCCACAAAAAAATAACGATACCGTTCATGACTTTTTAACTGACCCCATTCTCCCATATATTATCACCGAAAGTGATGGTGACTGGGTCACTGCACAGGGAACAACTTTAGGTGCAGACAACGGTGTAGGTTTAGCTTCTGCTTTAGCAGTTTTAGCTAGCAATGATATTGCTCATGGCCCGCTTGAAGTATTAGTTACTATTGACGAAGAAGCAGGCATGACCGGTGCTTTTGGTTTAGAAGCCGGCTGGTTAGAGGGCGAGATTTTAATTAATACCGACTCTGAACAAGAAGGTGAAGTATACATGGGTTGTGCCGGCGGTATTGACGGCTCGGCAAGTTTTGATTTGAGCTTTGAAGCAGTCCCCAATAATAGCCAAGCCTTTAACCTGTCAATCTCTGGACTAAAAGGCGGCCACTCAGGCGTTGATATTCACACAGGACGAGCAAACGCCAACAAATTATTAGTTCGCTTTCTATTAACCGCAAGTGAGCAGTTTGGCCTTCAATTAACAGAGCTTAACGGTGGAAGTCTACGCAATGCTATCCCTCGCGAAGCAAATGCTAGTTTTGTAGTTGCTCAAGAGAAAATTCCTGCATTAAAACAAGCTCTAGCTGATTATTTATCAACTATCCGTCACAATTTAGGTTCAATAGAAACTGATATTGATATGTTATTAATATCACCTGAAGATTTTGACCTGTGCTGGACAGCGAGTACACAACAACAAATATTACGAGCATTAAACGCTTGTCCAAATGGTGTTATCCGAATGAGCGATGATATTGAAGGCATAGTAGAAAGCTCCTTAAACCTTGGGGTAATGCGTTGTAAAGGCCCTAAGTTTGTTGCCATGACACTTATTCGTAGTTTGCATGATGACGGCCGTTTAGAAACACAACAAATGGTGCAATCTGTCTTTGAGCTTGCCGGTGCTAATATCAACTTTAGTGGAGCATATCCTGGTTGGAAGCCTGATACCAGTTCAGCAATCATGAAAACAGTTCGTGATACTTATCAAGAATTGTTTGGAAAGATTCCAGAAGTGATGGTCATTCATGCAGGTCTTGAATGTGGATTATTTAAAACGGCTTACCCTGATTGGGATATGGTTTCTTTTGGCCCAACGATTAAATTTCCACACTCACCAGATGAAAAGATTGAAATATCCACCGTTGAACAATATTGGCAATTGTTAGTTGCCACTTTAAAAGCAATCCCTGTTAAGTAGTTATACCAAACGGACTAATTAAGTGGTCACTTAATTAGTCCGTTTGGTAGTTATAATTGTTAACGCTATTTACAGTCACATAGGTTAGGATAGCGTTAGCTCTTTATTTAAATTAAAGTCAGCCAAAAAACAGGAAAATATATGATTCAGCCAGAAAAAATAATAATAGCTGATGATCATCCGTTGTTTAGACAAGCATTGTTAGGCACACTAAAAACAAAATTTGTGACAACCCAATGGTTAGAAGCACAAACAATTGAAGAGTTAGAACACTTATTAAGCCAAAATTGTGATAGCGATTTAGTGTTACTTGATCTCAATATCCCTGGGGCTCATGGTTTTAATACCTTAATACACGTTCGAAATCATTTCCCTCAAATTCCTATCGTTATTGTTTCGGCTTATGAAGATCACGATACCATCAGTAAAGCAATGGAATATGGCGCTTCGGGCTTTGTGCCAAAATCAACACCTGTTGATGAAATATTCAATGCCATCCAACAAGTTCTTATTGGTGAGATATGGTTACCTGCTAAATTTAAAGCATCTGAGCAATCAGCCGATAACAGCAATATAGCCGAGCGAGTAGCCAGTTTAACTCAGCAGCAGTATCGAATTTTGATGATGTTCGCTCAGGGGATGCTTAACAAACAGATCGCCTATGACTTAAATGTATCAGAGGCGACAATTAAGGCCCATGCTACTGCAATATTTCGTAAGCTTGATGTTCGTAATAGAACCCAAGCCGTTATTGCTATTGGCCAGTTAGATTTAACCGATACTAGGTTCTCAGAGTAAGGGATTACTTTATCACCTAACCACACTTACATTGCTACTCTAAATAATTCGCCGATAATTTCTGTGCAAGTTTGGCACTCATCATTGCCCTTAGTGCTGCAGGTTTCACTAATTTTTTCATAAAACCTACTTCTGCATTCATTGCTTTTTCTTCGATGCCTTCATCTGTTGTCGCGGTAATTAAAATTGCGGGAATATCTTGATGATGCTTAGACCTAAGATTACGTATCAATGTTAAACCATTTTCATTTCGGCTTGATTGGCTATGACTTAATTGATAATCCACTAACATAATTTCTATTTCATCACGGTGTTCACTAAACGCCAACTCAGCAGAAATAACAGAATCAGCAATTATTACCTGACATTGCCAAGCAGTTAATAGCTCTTTCATACCATGTAAAATATCCAAATCATTATCAATACATAATACACAAACACCTTTTAAGCCAAGGTGTACTTTCGGGGATGAAATGGGTGCAACTAACTGCTCTGCCACTTTGGGTAGACTCACCTTAAAATTACAGCCTTGTTCGGGAATCGATTTTAGCTTTAATGGGTGGTTAAGTAATTGACAGAAACTTTGAGAAATACTGAGCCCTAGCCCTAAGCCCTTCATTGATTGTTTGTTATTCATTGGAGTATCTAGTTGTGTAAACTGTTCAAAAACCATCTTTTGTTTGTCGTAAGGAATTCCTGGTCCATCATCAAGCACTTGAATACTTACAGTGTTATTTTCACACCTTGCACCTAATAATACCTTTCCGGGGCTCGCATAACGAAAGGCATTACCAATGAGGTTTTGCAAAATCCGATGTAATAAATTCTTATCTGACCGGATCCAAAACTTTGTTTTAATTACCTTAAAAGTCACACTGTATTCTTCAGCTTTAGCTGAAAATTCTAACGCTAAGCTGTCAAAGATCTCTGCCAAGGCAAAATTTTGTAAATAAGGTTTGATATTACCACTTTCAATACGTGAAATTTCTCCCAAATCTGCTAATAAGTCATTGGCTACTTTTAAGGAGTGATCAATATTTTCAACTTGCCTTAATTGCTGTTGGCTCAAATTATTCTGCTCACCAAGGGCTGCAGTAAATAACCTTGCCGCCTCAAGTGGTTGCATAAGATCATGACTACAGGCTTTTAGATATTGACTTTTTTTAATATGTGCCTGCTCTGCTTTTTCACGGGCTATGGCTAATGCTTCATTAGTTTGTGCTAACTTTTGAGTACGTTCAACCACTCGTGTCTCTAAGTCTTGATTGGCCTCTTTTAAAACATTCTCTGCTTGTCTGTAGGCGGTGATATCAGAAAAGATCATCACAAAACCGCCCCCCGGCAAAGGGTTACCTTCAATGCGAATTACTTGACCATCATGGTGTTGCCGTTCTGATCTATGTTCTGAACTGGTTCGTAAGTGTTCTAAACGTTTAATAACCATCTGATTAATATCACCAGCACCACACAGACCTCGTTTAACATTAAAACGAATAAGATCTTCTATTGGGCTACCAACAAAAACCAGCTCTTTAGGGTAATCAAATAGGTCGAGGTACTTTTTATTCCACGCTACCAGTTTTAAATCATTATCAACAATCGAAATCCCTTCACTGGCATTTTCAATAGCACTTTGCAGTAAGTTCTGACTAAACTCTTGTTGCTGATTTGAGGCGTCCTCTACCATAGCAGCAACTTCATCAAGAGCAATATCACGACCATCTAATGCTGATGACAATACCAAACGTGCACTTGACGCTCCCATTACACTCGCTAAGGTATTTTCGGTATGCAGCAGCAATAACTGATTATAAGAGCTATTGCCATCTTGCTTATTAAAGTGCTGCAATTGAAACTGACTAAAGCTGACCTTAGCTTTAGCTACTCCAACAAAGCGAGAAACTAGCAACTCCAATTCACGATAATCAAGCAAACGGTTTTTTTGAAAACTTGATAATTTAGGTGGCTGCCATTCTAAGAATAATGATGCTTGAACACGCTCTTGAACACTTTGTCGACTTATTTGAGAAAGCGCCCACATAACAATAAAGTTGGCCGCTAAGCTTATTAATGTCGCGGTGGTATTGGCAGGAAGGAAACCTTCTGCAAAAGGTTGTTGGTATAAGCCAAATTGAGGTAAAAAATTAAGAATCAGCCATGCCATAAAGCCAACTAAAATACCGCCATAAACCCCTGTTAAGCTTGCTCTTCGCCAATAAAATGCAGCCACTAATGCCGGTGCTAATTGTGCAAAAGCACCAAAGGCTATTTCACCTAATGAAGACAATGTGTCGGGGGACGCCATTAAAAACACACCGTAACCGAGTAAAATCACGATTAATACCAATAGCTTTCTGATATTTAATAAACGAATTCTAAATTGATCAAACTCTCGGTTTTCTGATTTTGATGAACGAAATAACATTGGGAAGACAATTTCATTACTGAGCATAGTACTTAGCGCTATCGCAGAAATTATCACCATAGAGCTGGCAGCTGAGATCGCTCCCAAAAAGGCAAGCAAAGTTAACCATGATTGCTGATCCGACCAAGGTAAGAATAAGACAAAGGCATCAGCAGGCACACTATCACCCAACAACAGCTGTCCAGCTAAACCAAGAGGAATTGGAAATAATGCAAAAACTAATAAATATAAAGGGAAAATTCGGCGACTTAACCACGTGTCTTTTTCATCTTTTAACTCCACCACCATCACTTGAAATTGTCTTGGCAGTGAAATAAATGCCGCCATTGTGATCACTGTCATTGCTAACATAGCGCCAAGATTTGGCATTTCAAGTTGCTGTTCTAGTAACTCATTGGCGCCTGCTTGACGCCAAATATCCATAGGTGAGTCAAACAAAACAAAACAAACAAATAAGCCCACCGCAATAAAGGCGATAAGTTTAATTAATGACTCAAAAGCAATAGCTAACATTACGCCTGGATGACGTTCAGTGACATCAAGATTTCTAATGCCAAAGACCACAGTAAAACCTGCAAGGGCTAGACTAGCGATTAAACCAAAACGCCAAGATATTATATTTTGTTCACTTTGTAGTTGGCTAAAGGAGTAAACAATGGCTTTAAGCTGCAGGGCGATATATGGCATGGTGCCAACTAAAGCAACAACAGTGACCATAATGGCTAAGTTATGTGACTTACCAAACCGTGCTGCAAGTAAATCAGCAATTGAGGTTAAATTAAGTTTTAAGCTAACGCGAATAATGCGCTGAATAAAAGGCCAAGCAAAAACAAATAATAAAATCGGGGCAAGATAAATAGGTAAATGAGAAAGGAAGTTTGTCGATGCTTGGCCAGTAGTGCCAAGAAAACTCCAAGAAGTACAGTAAACACCAAGGGTAAGTGCGTAAATTATTGGTTGAGATTTTTTAACCAGACTATGACGAAACCTATCCCCTAAATAGGCGATTAAGAACAGTAATCCAATATAAGTTAAACTTAAGGTAACGAGTTGCCAGTTAGGAAACATATATACTCATCTTCAATAATCAATACACAAAATATTAATTTAATAATGTTGTATCATTTATTGGCCACATCTTCCGCTATTATTTCGTGGTTTGTGTATAAAACTCAGAAATATAGCGACCACCTTTAATATTGGCAATCAAACGCATTTTGTGACTTTGCCCTTTCTCGCCCACTAATGATCTAAGCTTAGTTTTAGTATGCCAATAATAAGGACTTTCAATCATTCCTAATTGGTATTGGGTAGGGTTATTATCTTTATCCACTAAAAAGAGTGTTGCACTATCAAGAGGAAAAGTAGAATTTACCGTGGTCATGCCTTTTTTATCAAAAACATTCACCTCAAACTCACCCGCTTTTAAAATACACATTTCATTAATAACATCACAGTGACCATAAGGCACAAGTTGAATGATTTTTTCATCACTGGCTTGATTTTCTTTATAATAATCAGCACCAATATAACCTAACACCGCAAGAATCGGTGCAACCATAAAGGCAACTTTTGTATGTCTATTCATTAATCTGTCATCTTAATTAAAAATATAAAAATAAATAAAACTTTGAGAAGCGGATAAAAGTTTTCACTTAAACCCTCAACTCAAAGTTTGGTGCTTCTACCTAGTGAGCATGTACTGTAGCAGTACCACCCGGTGAACGCATATTCTCAACCATTGCCTGAACATTAGCTGGTGCTGGACCTGTCACTTTAAGTACTGCAAATGCTACAGCAAAGTTAACAATAGCGCCAACAACACCAAAAGCATTAGGTGAAATTCCTAAGAACCAGTTTGGTTCCATACCACCAAGGAATGATGTACCTTCAATGAATAGTATGCCTTTGTGTTGGAATACATATAGCATAGTAATACCTATACCAGAACACATACCCGCTATTGCAGCCGTACCACTCATGGTTTTAGAAAAAATACCCATCATTAGTGCAGGGAAAATTGATGATGCAGCTAAACCAAAGGCTAGTGCCACCGTCCCTGCGGCAAATCCCGGCGGATGCAGCCCCAAATAGCCCGACACGAGTATCGCTAAGGTCATCACGATTCGACCCGCTAATAACTCATTCTTTTCAGAAAGATCAGGTGTTAACACCCCTTTCATTAAATCATGGGAGATGGAGGAGGATATCGCTAATAATAAACCTGCAGCTGTTGATAATGCAGCAGCTAAGCCACCAGCAGCAACTAAGGCAATAACCCAATTAGGTAAGTTCGCAATAGCTGGGTTAGCAAGAACCATAATGTCACGGTCAACTTTCACCATTTCATTAGTCGCTTTGTCAGCTGTATATTGAATTTTACCATCGTTATTTTTGTCTTCGAACTTCAATAAACCAGTTTTTTCCCAGTCTTTGAACCACTGTGGACGTTCAGCATATTCCATATTTTGACCTGCTGCTGGCTCAATGGTATTCATTAAGTTTAAGCGTGCCATTGCACCTACTGCCGGAGCAACAGTATATAGTAACGCGATGAAAACTAAGGCGTAGCCTGCAGAAGAACGTGCCGCTTGTGCAGAAGGCACCGTAAAGAAGCGCATAATTACATGAGGAAGACCTGCAGTACCAATCATTAATGACATAGTATAAGCGAACATGTTTAGTGTGCCACCCATGTTATCAGTGGTGTACTCTTTAAAGCCTAAGTCGGTAACAACCAAGTCTAATTTATCAAGTAAATAAACACCACTACCATCAGCAAGCGTACTACCTAAACCAAGTTGTGGAATTGGATTACCTGTTAATTGTAAAGAGATGAAAATTGCTGGAATTGTATAAGCAAAGATTAATACACAGTATTGTGCGATTTGAGTATAAGTAATGCCTTTCATACCACCAAGCACCGCATAAACCCAAACAACAAACATGCCTATGCCTAAACCTAAACCGTAATCAACTTCTAAGAAGCGAGAGAATGCAACACCCACACCTTTCATTTGACCTATGATGTAAGTTAATGACGCGATAATTAAACAAACAACAGCTACGATACGTGCCGCTTTTGAATAATAACGATCAGAGATAAACTCAGGCACCGTAAACTTACCATGTTTACGCATGTATGGTGCAAGCAGCATCGCAAGCAATACATAACCACCTGTCCACCCCATTAAAAATACTGAGCCACCGTAGCCTAAAAAGGCAATCATACCAGCCATTGAAATGAATGACGCTGCACTCATCCAATCAGCACCAATTGCCATACCATTTTGCATTGGGCTTATCCCACCGCCAGCAACATAAAATTCACTTGTTGAACCTGCACGAGCCCACCAAGCAATAGCAAAGTACAATGCAAACGAGCCAAAAACGGCAATATAAGTATAAAGTTTTAACTCATCCATTATGACTCCTCCACATGATGTTTTTTATCCAATGCATTCATTTTTTTGGAATACCAAAAAATCAAACCAACAAAGGTATAAATTGAACCTTGTTGAGCAAACCAGAAACCTAGTTTGTAACCACCAAGACGAAACGCATTAAGCGGTTCTACCAATAACAAGCCAAAACCAAATGAAACAACAAACCAAATGGCGAGACATATCATTATTAAGCGCAGATTTTCCTGCCAATATGTTTTCTCTTCCACAATCATTCTCCTAAACCGCCAGCGTTTTTAATTTTTTTATACGCTTGAGCTTTGTAATTAACGTTGTAATAAAAGTTGTAATACTCTGTAATAATTTAAGAAAAAGCTAATTATAGATTTATTTTTAAATACCCTAACAAGATTACAAGTAATATTGAGAATTGCTTAAAATAAATCCATATTCAACTTATCCTAGTGAACACACTAGCAAGCTTACTTTTTTACGGGTATTAAACTTTAGTCTAGATCTTCATTTTTCTGTTGACTTGAATTAACCAAAAACTCTACATTAACGCTCATACAATGAATGTAATAGGCAATAAAAATGGACGCAGATTTATCAGAAGTAACTGCATTTGTGCAAAATATTCCTCCTTTTGATTTATTATCTCAAGGGGTTATAGATAAGCTCGTTCGCGAAATAAGTATCTGTTACCTCAGGGCCGGTGAAAAGCTACCGCCTAAGGGAACAACTGACGCTAAATTATATATATTGCGCAAAGGCGCCCTTGCTTATTTAGCAGAAGATAAAGAATTAATAGCTAAATACGGTGAAGGAGATATATGCACAGTTTTTTGTCAAGATGAACAAAAATACCAAACGGCAGTTGAACAGAGCACTCCAACAATTAGTGTGATTATCGAAGAAGATGCACTACTTTATATTATTGATTATCAAATACTAAAACACTTAGTCAACGATACCCCTGAAGTGAGTGCTTTTTTTGAGCATACCGCTGCTGAGCGCCTTAATAAAAAAATGCTACAACTTAATGAAGAGGCGATATTAGCTTCATCTTTAAGCAATACGTCAGTTAAAGATTTTTACCACAGCCCTATTGCCACTATTTCCGAAAATTCAAGCATTCAAAGTGCCGCAATAAAAATGACTGAGCTTGGCTTTTCTTGTTTAGTTGTTGTTAATGAGAGTTTGGATGATGAAAATAGTACTGATAATAGGTCGGGTTACACCCCTGTAGGAATTATTACAGATAAAGACATTCGACGTCGCTGTGTCGCATTAGGTTTGCCTATCATTAATAAGGTCAGTGAAATCATGACCACGGATATAGCAACCATTGACATTAAAAGTAATGCTTTTGATGCTTTAATTACCATGACCAGTAAACATATCCATCACTTACCAATTACACGCCAAGGTAAACTGGCCGGCATGGTCACAGTTACCGATTTAATTAATAATGAAGGCCATAACGCCATAAACCTCACCAGTATTATTCATAAAGCCAAGAGCGTTAATGAATTAATTGAAATCAGCCAATTAATACCAAAGCTTCAAATTAAGCTGACTAAACTAGGCACAAGTGCTGATCATATAGGTAAAAGCATTAGCGCAATTACCATGGCTTTTACCATTAGATTAATTGAGATGGCTGAAAAACTTTATGGTGAACCACCTGTACCTTATGCTTGGTTAGCGGCAGGCTCTCAAGCCAGGCAAGAACAACTGGCCCATTCAGATCAAGATAACGCATTAATTATCAGTGACAGCATGAAGCCTGAAGATGATAATTGGTTTAAAAGCCTGGCAACCTTTGTTAGCGACGGCTTAGCATCTTGTGGTTTTATCTACTGCCCTGGCGACATTATGGCCACCAATGATAAATGGCGACAACCTATAAGTAAGTGGCAGCAATATTTTGACCAATGGATCGATACCCCTAACCCTTCAGCATTGTTACTAAGCAGTGTGTTTTTTGATTTAACAACCGTTTATGGTGATCCTCAGTTACTCGAGCAAGTACGTGAAAAAATGTTAAACCAAACGAAACGTAATACGTTATTTATTGCGCATTTATCTTCTAATGCCCTAGGCTTTAGGCCGCCTCTTGGTTTTTTCAGAGACTTTGTCCTCATACAGAATGGTAAACACAAGGCTACACTTGATCTTAAACATTATGGCATTGCCCCGATTGTCGATTTAGCAAGAATTTATGCTCTATCTGAAGGTATTGCTGCAGTTAATACCATTGAACGTATTTTGCAAGCAGCCGGAAGCTCCTCATTAAGTCGTGCCTCAGCAGCAAATCTTATCGATGCTTACGAATTTCTTACCATGGTTCGCTTAGAGCACAGAGCTAAGCAACTACAAAATAATACTCCGCCAGATAATTATGTATCACCAAAAGAAATATCAAAACTTGAACGAGAACATTTAAAAGATGCATTTAAAGTGATTAAAACATTGCAAGATCACCGTCAATCTGCGGTTAGGTAAGGGTGATTTTATGTTAGTTAACTGGTTACTAGGTGCTGAAGCAAAACGAAAACGACTATTAAAAAAAGTGCCTGATGGCGCCTTAAAAAATTTTTTATCTGTACCTTTTCCTGATCAAGGCACTTTAATCAATGAACTTCCTATCTTGTCGGTAGATTTTGAAACCACTGGATTAAATGCTGTTAATGATAAATTGCTGAGTGTCGGCTTTGTTGAAATTATTAATCAACAAATAAAGCTTGGCAGCAGTTATCACCAAATAATTAATACCAAAGAACAACTTAGTGCTGACAATGTCATTATTCATCAAATTACTGATGAGCAAAAATCACAAGGAAAGCCTTTAAAAGCTGTAGTAGAAAAATTATTAGATGCTCTGGCAGGTAAAGTGATGCTGGTTCACTTTGCCCGTATCGAAAAGCAGTTCTTGAAACAAGCCTGCCTCGAACTCTATGGCTTTTCTCCCCCCTTGCTCATTATTGATACTTTAGCTTTAGCCAAACGCAAATTAGACCAACGCGATGTCGCCTACGATCCTTCAGAGTTAAGATTATCGTCTTTACGCCAAAAACAGGGGTTACCTAATCATTTCGCTCACAATGCATTAAATGATGCTATTGCCACTGCTGAACTGTTTCTTGCTCAAAATAGAAATAAAGAATCAACACTTAAAATATTACTTTAGTGGATTAAAGACAACCAAAGATCATAACTAGAAATATGACCTTGGGTTGTGATAGCCGTTAAACAGCCACTTTATGTTTTTTTATCATAGCAAATAGCCCATCTTTAAGACGAAGTCTTTTTACCTTTAATTGTTCAAGATAGTCATCCGCCGTATTTTCTACTCCTTGCTCAATACGATGTACTTCATGATCGACTTCATGATAATCCTTAAATAATCGAGCAAAGTGAGCATCATTAATTTTCAAATCATGTATCTCGTCAGAAAATTCTGGAAATTCATGGTGTAGATCGTGTTTTTCAATTGACATAGCTTGTCCTTATTTTTCTTATTAAATTGGTATTAATGGTTTTTATTGATCAATATTTCACTGTCGTTATTGGGCGCATGAAATACAAGTATTTGCATAGGGTAGCGCTTTTAAACGCTCAGTTGCGATAGCTTCAGTGCATTTAATACAAACACCGTACTCATCATTTTCAATTCGTGCTAGCGCAGCATTTATCTGGCGTAACTCTGATTTAGCTTCATGATGAATTTCATCGAGTACCTCATCATTTTCACTTTCAGTGGTTTGCTCTGCAAAGTCAGCAGAGCGACCTTTTTTAAAATCACTTTCAATAGCGTCAATGCGAACCATTAACTGTGACTGCTTGTTTTTCAAAGCATTTTTAATATCGTTTATCGACATATTGCTCTCCTTATTACTGCTATAAGTAAGTCTCTCTATATCTTTAACTTACTCTGTTAACAGAATTAATCTTTGATCTAAAACATGATTTATTTGACAACTAAGTTTAGCCAAAAATAGCTAATACCCTACTACTCGACCAAAGTCGTAGTTGTTGATTTTATCTCCAAAGACCAATAAAAATGCAGGTAAGAAAAATTTCTAATAGCTCTTAGACTTAGGTCTAATTACATCTTGTAATTTATTTATCTATGTTAGTAACCAAGTTGTACAAAAATAATAAAACACTGCCAAAAAAGTCAGCCGTATAAGACTTTGGCCTTTTTTAATCATGGGGAAAACAAAATGTTTAACAAAACTAAATTACTTTTAGCCACTGGTTTATTAACCATGGCTGGTACTGCCAATGCAGGTTATGAAATAAAAATATCAGATGAAGACACGATAACTTTTGGTGGCTACGTTAAGGTCGATACTCGATATGTCAGTGGCAATATTCAAGCCACTGATTACTGGTATGGTGGCGGAAAAGTACTTGCTGAAGATGCTTCCAATTTTGGTATCGCCGTTAACGAATCAAGATTAACAACAAAATACGTTCATGGAGATGTTACCGCCTATATTGGCATGGATTTTTATGGTGGCGCTGTTAATGGTGGTGGTAATGAAGTCATCTCAAATTCATCTAACTTACGTTTACGCCAAGCCTTTATCAAATATAAAGATGTTTTAGTCGGCCAAGCTTGGACAACGTTTCAAAACACCAGTGCGTTAGCAGAAGCTGCGGATTTTGGTGGGCCTTTAGTTGCTTCAGCTTTTATCAGGCAGGGACAAATTCGCTACACAATGGGCGGATTACAAGTTTCTATTGAAAACCCTGAAACTTATGGCGGGAATAGACCATCAGCAGGTGTACGTGATGATAATGTACCTGACTTCATTGCTAAATATACTTTTAAAGGCGACTGGGGCAATGTTTCTGTTTCTGGTTTAGCACGTCAATTACAATCATTAGAAGGTAATGCGGAATCCGCATTTGGTTATGGTATTGCTGGCCGCATCAAAACGTTTGGAAAAGATGATTTTCGTTTCCAATTACACGGTGGTAACGTTGGTCGTTATGTTGGTGTAACCGCATCTACAGACATGGTGGGTGAAGAAGTTGAAGACACGACTTCTATCATGTTCGCATACCGCCACTTTTGGACTAAAGATCTGCGTAGCTCGGTATTTTATGGCAATACAACCACTGATTTAACAGATAGAGATCGTACACATTGGGGCGTAAATTTATTCAAGAACATCACCAAACATTTATCCTATGGTATTGAAGTAGGCCAATTTGAAATGGCCAATGCTGATGACCTAAATGGCGGTACAGGTGCAGATTCTTTTTATGGTCAATTTTCCGTAAAGTACGGAATATAATTTAAAAGCTTGCGTTAGTGACCTCTATTGAGGTTTTTATGGGGAAGCTTATGCTTCCCCTTTTTTTGTAAAAACATTAGAACAATCAATAATTTTTACTACTAGGGAATGGTATTTGATAAGGGCGAAAAATGAATAAATTAATATTTGCAGTTACATGCTCGCTAGCCACTTTATTTACCTTTATGGTGTACTTTGGGCAATTACTTTTCGGCTCTAATCCAATATTTTTTTTACTCTTTCTACTGCTTATCACAATAATATTTTTTATCACGATAAAACGCTTAATTACTACATCAGTTAAAAATTCAAAGATCGAAGAGGATAAAAATTCAACTGCTGATAAGTTAACCGTTACAGGCGATCATCTTGGTCGTAAAGCCAGTGAATTAGCAATAAACTCTGCCGAAGTTAGTTTTTTTTTAGAGCAACTTAGTCATGCTATTGATAATTCGAGTGCCGATGTTGACCGTTTAGCCACTGCGGCAGAACAAATGTCGGTTAATAGTAAGCAAATAAATGACAATGCTGTATTAGCTGCAAAACAAACCAATCAGGCAATGCAAGAAAGTAGCTCTAATTCAAATCAACTAAGTGACAATATCAATATTGTTAATCAACTCAATGTCGCGGTAAATAATGCCTCTACTAAAATACAATCTTTAGAGCACAAGGCTTTAGAAATTCAAAGTATTACTGATGTTATTGACGGTATTTCAGGCCAAACAAATTTATTAGCCCTCAATGCAGCCATTGAAGCAGCAAGAGCTGGAGAGCAAGGAAGAGGCTTTGCGGTAGTCGCTGATGAAGTGAGAGCCTTAGCAGCTAAAACTGCTGATGCTACTTATCAAATTGGCGAAATGCTTAAACAAATTAGTGATGAAACCACTGAAACAACGGCTGTTATGGCTCAAATTGTCGAACAAACGAATAGCGTTGTTACTACAATGACGGATTTATCCGCAGGGTTTGGGAAAATGGATCAAATGATGACAGACTCATCATCGGCAAGTGCTCAAATAAGCCAAGCGTTAAATGAACAAGACTTTGCCGCCAGTGAGATTTCAACTTCTGTCGTTAATTTGCATGATTTTTTAGTTGATAAAAGCTCGGAAACACTCTCTGCTTCAAAACAAGCAGAAACTTTATCAACCAGTACAGAAGATATTTTTGTTTACTTATCAGAGTTTGAAAGTAACTCGATAATCACCACTATGTGTTTACAAGCACAACTTGCTGCAACTGCAGTGGGTGAATTATTTGAACATAGTATTAAAGAGAATAAAATATCATCTCAGCACTTATTTGATTTTAATTATCAAGCACTAGGCAACTCAGAGCCAAAAAAATTCACCACTAATTTTGATAAGTTTACTGACCAAAATTTACCACAAATTCAAGAGCCTTTATTAGCTGAATTCGAAGACATGATTTATGCAGGCGCGGTAGATATTAATGGTTACTTTCCCACTCACAATAAATGTTTTTCTAAGCCATTAACAGGTAACGCTGAAATTGATGTGGTAAATAATCGCACCAAACGACTATTTGATGATCCTACCGGTATTCGTTGTGGCAAGCATACTGATAAATTTCTTTTACAAACTTATAAACGAGATACTGGAGAGATCATGCACGATGTATCAGCTCCTATCTATGTGCAAGGAAAACATTGGGGGGGCTTTAGAATAGGTTTTAAAGCAAAAAGCTAACCTGCAAGCTTGTTGCAAGATAGCTTCATCATTTATGTCAAAGTAAAAATTATTTTTTCATCTTCGCAAAAGCATCTGCAAACGCATTGCCCATAGCAGCATTACCGGCATCTTTTGGTTTATTGGTTTTACGAGGACGTTCTTGTTGAGAGCGATTTGATGTTTGTTTATGATGATTCGCTTTTGGTGTTTGTTGATTGCTACCCTTTGGTTTATTATTATCTTGAATTGCAGGCGCGGCGTCATCTAAGCGCATGGTTAAACTTATACGTTTACGAGCAGCATCAACCTCTACTACTTTCACCTTAACAACGTCACCAGCTTTTACAATTTCTCGCGGATCACTAACAAATTTATTTGTTAGTGATGATATATGCACCAAACCATCTTGATGAACTCCGATATCAACAAAGGCACCAAAGTTAGCAACATTAGAAATAACACCTTCTAAAATCATCCCGACCGTTAAATCGGCAACGGTATTAACCCCCTCTTTAAATACAGCCGTTTTAAATTCAGGGCGAGGATCGCGACTAGGTTTTTCTAATTCTCTAATTATATCTTTAACGGTCAATTCACCAAAATGCGTATTGTTAAGCTGATTAACAATTTCACTGCTATCTACTTTATTGAGCTGTTCACTATTACCAAGTACCGATTGCGTATCAATATTTAATTTAACAATAATAGCTTCAACAACAGGATAAGTTTCAGGATGTACCCCCGATCGGTCTAAAGGGTTTTTACCATCAATAATTCGTAAAAAACCTGCCGATTGCTCAAAAGCTTTTGGTCCTAATCGTGCGACTTTTTTTAATTCTTTTCGATCATTAAATCGCCCATTTTCATCTCGATAATTAACCACATTTTGCGCCATGGTTTTATTTAATCCAGATACACGCGTTAACAGTGCTGCAGACGCACTATTTAAATCAACACCCACCGCATTTACACAATCTTCAATAACATTATCTAATGACTGGCTAAGCTGACTTTGGCTAACATCATGCTGATATTGACCTACACCTATGGCTTTGGGATCAATTTTTACTAACTCTGCTAATGGGTCTTGCAATCGACGAGCAATCGACACCGCGCCTCGAATAGATACATCCAAATCAGGAAATTCATTGGCAGCAAACTCTGAGGCTGAATACACCGATGCGCCAGCTTCACTGACAATAACTTTTGCCAGCTTTATCGCAACTTTGTCTGAAGATTGTTCTGCACGCTTTTCTTCGAGATTACTGATAACCTCAGCAATAAGTTTATCGCTTTCTCTTGAGGCTGTGCCGTTGCCTATCGCAACTAATTCAACTTTATGTTGCTGGCATAAAGTTACTATAGTGCGAATAGATTTATCCCAATGATTTTGAGGTGCGTGAGGAAAAATAGTGGTGGTATGTAGTAACTTACCTGTGGCATCAACAATGGCTAACTTGCAACCGGTACGCAAACCAGGATCTAAACCTAAGGTGGTTTTAGCGCCAGCTGGTGCTGCCATCAGCAGATCGCTTAAATTGGTTGCAAAAACTTTAATCGCTTCACATTCGGCCTGCTCTCTTAAGTTTCCTAATAAATCAGTTTCTAAAGATTGAGACAATTTCGTTTTCCAAGCACTACGAACGACTTTAGTTAAAAATTTTGCCCCTGCTTGTGAGCTTAATCGTAAGTTATAATGTTCAGTAATTATCTGCTCGGCACTAGAATAACCATTAACTTCTTGCCCAGGATCAACATCAATAATTAACTTTAAAAAACCTTCGTTACGACCACGGAGCATTGCTAACATACGATGAGAAGGCACCGTTCTTAATTTTTCTGAGTGCTCAAAATAATCTTTAAATTTCGCTCCCTCTTGCTTCTTACCTTTCACCATTTTACTGGTGAGGTGGGCTTGTTTTAATAAATGTTTACGCAGTTTTTGCAATAAATTAGCATCTTCAGCAAAACGCTCAATTAAAATTGCCAGTACACCTTCAAGTACTGATTTTTCATCCTCAAAGCCCAACGATTTATCAATATAACTTTGTGCTTCATCTTCTGGTACTAATAGCCAGTTTTGATAAAGTTTATTCGCTAATGGCTCTAAGCCTACTTCAATAGCAATTTGGCCTTTAGTTCTTCTTTTAGGACGGTAAGGTAGATATAAATCTTCTAAACGTGTTTTGTTATTAGCTTGTTCAATCTCCTTTTTTAAAGCCGGAGACAATTTACCTTGTTGCTCAATGTTAGTTAAAATCAGTTGTCGACGTTCGTTTAGTTCTCGTAAATAAGCCAAACGCTGAAATAAATGGCGTAAGTGATTATCATCTAAGCCATTTGTCGCTTCTTTTCGGTAACGCGCGATAAAAGGCACGGTGGCACCATCATCTAATAAAGTGATCGCCGAAGTTATCTGTGAAGTTTGTACATTAAGTTCTTGAGCAATTTGCTCAGCGATTGAGATCATTGAGTCGAAAATCCGTCGTTATTCATCTTGATATTAAGCGCATTCTACCAGTAATTATCATCTAATGTAGTGATAAAAATTATAGGTAGAATGCGCACTACAAAAAATAACAATTTCACCACAAGCTAAAACAGTATTCTTGAGCGAATTGTATAAAATTACATCAAGTTTAATTGAAAATGTGGTGACCCATGCAAAACTCTATAACTCAAACAACTCAACCTACATCAGTAATTAAAGATCGACGAACAACTATGCCGCCAAGTCTAGACACTATGTGGGACGAGTTAACTTTAGCTCAACAATTTTCTATCTCTAGTTTAGGGCAATTTGGCTATACGCTGAACTTTATTCGTCATGTTAATTTAAAAACTTTAGCTATTTTGCATCTAAATGAGAAAACAGCGACCATAAATGAAGACGGCGTGATAAACATTACTGCTGGTATAGATCTTCGGCATTAGGTCATTAACCAATAAAGAAACTTAATAGTCTAGATATATTGATTTTGTATCTCAGTAAATTTCCACATACAATGTGAGTTAACAAAGTTAAGTGCTAATTCACATAAACAATGAAAAAATCTAATTACATTACTCGCGCAGGTTGGGATCGACTTGACCAAGAATTAAAGTTTCTTTGGAAAGATGAACGACCAAGAATTACCCGCTCAGTTTCTGAAGCTGCTGCACAAGGTGATCGTAGTGAAAATGCAGAATATATTTACGGTAAAAAGCGTTTACGTGAAATAGACAGACGAGTGCGTTTCCTAATGAAACGTTTGGACGACTTAACTATTGTTTACCCCGAAAAACAACAGGAAGGCAAAGTGTTTTTTGGTGCTTGGGTAACGTTAATCAATGAAGATGATCAAACTAAAGTTTATCGGCTGGTTGGTCCTGATGAATGGGATGTCAAGCAAGGAGATATTAGTATTGATTCTCCTATGGCCAGAGCGCTTTTAGGCAAACGAGTAGATGACGAAGTAGTAGTACAAACTCCCGAAGGTGAACGCGTTTTTGATGTGATAGCGATTAACTATAACTAAAATTTACTTTAATAATCAAACTGTACCCCAATCCTAATATTCGCCCCGCGCATCATCTCATTGCCATCGAGAGTCACCGTGTCTAAGATGGTTGCAAGGTCAATGTTTATAATTTTCATTACAGTAACGCCTGCGTTTAAATAACCAAGTTCTGTTCCCGCTAAATTTCGACTCATACCAATTCTGGCACTTGGCAACCACCAGCTGTCAGCTGCATAACCAGCAGTAATGGTGAACCACTGATATCTATCTCGCATAGGGTCTTCTACTGGATTTGCATCTAGCTCTGCATGTAAGCTCCAATTTCTGTGCTTGGTAAATATTCCTGCTTCTAATTTTACCTGCCGCTGCATGCTAAACTCTTTGTGGAAATTTATTTTCCCTAACACCTCGACCGAACGAAAATCGCTTTGATCAAGCTCCGGAAATTTATAGGTACTCTCTATTAAATTTGTGACTGAGACTCCTAGTTGGTAATTTTGAGCAGCCCAAACCAATCCTAAATCAACATCAAAACCATTTTTATAGATGTAATCAGCATTTTTAATATCTTCAAATAAAGCTTCAGAATCGGTAACTTCTCCTAACCGAGTGCTCACATTGGTTAAGCCCACACGATATAGCGAAGGCTTAACCCCCCAATACAAAGTACCTTCACCATTTTCCATAGCTTTTTTGCTAAAAGATAATGAAAATTGGCTAACCCTAGTCGATTTAACTAACAATAAGCTGTCGTTATCAATAGTAAATTTGATATGTTTATTCGCAGGATTGTAAAATAAGGTAATACCACCAGATAAATCCAGCTCTTGCATTGGATCGTCTTCAGTAAAATCAGGAATTGTCTGCAAAGCCGTTTTAGCTTGCTCTGAATTAAATTCAATACTTTCAAAAATCCCAACCGTTTTAGCATTTCCTTTATAAGCTAGCCCCATTAATAAAGTACCGCCATAAAGATCTTCATTTAAGACAAAGCTAGCATTACTAGTCGCTTCGGCTTTGGCATAACCTTCAGCAGCAATAAGTGCAATAAGGGCTGCAGCACTAACCGCTTTATCTTTAATGATATCAATTCTGTCTTCTAATTCTGGGTATTCATTAAATAGATCTTCCCAAGTGTAATCTCTAATTGGATTTTCTGGCGATGGCGGCAATTCAGGATCATCGGGGTCACTAGGGGGGCGGTAATCATTGCCTAATTCATCTATTTTTTCAAATAACTCATCAAAATCCCCAAACTCAAGACCTGCACCGACTTCAATAGCCCCTCCCGTCATAACATGTGGATCATTACGTTCGACAATTAATGCTGCAGCGGCTGGATTTCCAGCATTTGATAGTGATCTTTGGGAATAATTTAAGCTGGCATTACGTGGTTGGATATCCGCTACAGCAATCGTTAATGGCAGAATAAAAGCCATTGCCGCAATAAATAGTTTGGGACAGCGAGGTAAGAACATTCTATTTACTTTGTTTGCCATTGCAGTTTTTCAAGATTTTAGAGGATAATTTAACCTATTATCTTGAAAAACTGACCGTGAAACAAGACAAAGCAACCGATAGTTACAAATCAGTAACTTCAATGCTTAAACTTTAATTATTTATTAACCATTCGGCTACGTACTGAAATTTGGCAAACATCTAACACTGGTGGCGGTTTGTTATAGAAAAATTCATTTTCTCTATTGCGTGTCTTAGTTAATCGCTTGGCAAAATTTTCATTCGAAGTATCTTCTACTTCAATAATAATTTGCTGCTCTTTTGGCACTTCAGACATTAACCGCATGCTAATAATTTTTGTATGATCTCGACTATCTACGGCAAATTCACCTTCAATGGTTGAGGTACGCTGTACTGATTGAATATGCTCCATACCATAAACAACTCTACCAAATACCGTCATTAACCGATCTAAATAACGGGGCGCTTGGCCAATAACAAAATAAAAATGGCTAGTTGCTGTATCTGGTCCACTTTCGCGAGCCATAGCTAATGTCCCGGGGCAATGTGTTAACCATGCTTTTTGTTCTTTAGGGGAGTGCGCAATGGCAAAGCCATCACTAAACCCAGTTTGTTGGGCATATAAATCATTGCTTTGCACTTTAGTAAATAAAAAATCTTTATTCGTTATCCAATGATCTTCCACTTTCAAAAGTGGAACTGATTTATCTTTTTCACTACCATCCTTAGGTCCAGCTTGAGCAACAAAACCATCAATTACACGGTAAAAGGTTGTCTCATCATAAAAGTGTTCATTTGCCAGCTTTTCAAATTGTGCAACATGCTTAGGTGAAAACTGCTGTGCTAATTCAATAACCACTTTACCTTGAGGTAATGTCATTAAAATCGTATGTTTTGGGTCTAATTTTCGCCAACTAATATCTGTGGTATTGGCAATACCACAAGCATTAACCATTAGTAAGCTTAACATCAATATTATTTTTTTCATCGTCACAACAACACCTTGCATATGTTTTATAAAGACAATTATTGCTGAATTAGTGATGAAAGTTCAACAAATTTTCCCGTTATATTAGTAAAGCTTGGAATAAACTAGCTTGCCTTTAGTCAATATTGCTATTATATGGCAAAAATATTGTTCGTTATAATGGGATTTACTGTGAATAAAAGCATTATCACCAATTTACTCGCGTTAATTTGTACGTTAGTTGGCTACTTTTTAAATCAGCACTTAGTTTTCACTATTGGTTTATTTGCACTTTCAGGTGCAATTACTAACTGGCTTGCCGTACACATGTTATTTGAAAAAGTTCCAGGTTTATATGGCTCAGGGGTTATTCCAGCTCGTTTTGAAGATTTCAAAGCGGGTATTCGCTCCTTAATGATGGAACAGTTTTTTACTAAAGAGAACATTGATCGTTTTCTGTCTGACAGCTCAGGTAGTGCAACGACAATAGATTTATCCCCTATTATTGCCAAAGTAAATTTAGCGCCTGCTTTTGACAGCTTGGTTGATGTTATTGAAAACTCTTCTTTCGGCGGCATGTTAGCCATGGTTGGCGGTAGCGAAGCATTAGTCCCATTAAAAGAACCTTTTATTGAAAAAATGAAAGTAACGGTTGCTGACATTACCCAAAGTGAAGAATTTACCGCAATGCTTCGTGATGAACTTGAACAGCCAAATGTTATTGAAGGCATGCAAGAAAAGGTTAGCGATATTATTGAAAAGCGCCTCAACGAATTAACCCCAGAACTTGTTAAAGAAATTATTCAAACAATGATCAGAAAACATCTTGGCTGGTTGGTTGTTTGGGGTGGTGTTTTTGGCGGTGCAATTGGTTTTATTGCAGCTATAACTAATAACTTCTAAAGCAACTCTTTGATTAATAAAGCATGTGGTAACTAATTTATAGTTTAACGTTACCACATACATTTTTTGAAATTGTCTCGCGATCATTGAGACAACTATTGTAAATATTCCCTTTTTTATTTCACCATGTGGCATCAATACACCAAGCCGTTATTTAATAGTGCCAAACGGCATAAAGGACTGTGTTTTTTTTCACACAAAATGCTTTAGTTTACCCCTGCTTTTAGGCTATGCTTGCCCTTTAAATATAGGGTTGTCTATTAAAATAATTACGATGGCGTAATTATCGATGAGCTTCCCGTCAAAAATAAGGTAAATGGAGTCATGTTTGCTCGTTTAAAAGCTTTGCCTGCCGATCCTATTTTAGGATTGTTGGCTAAATATAGAGAAGATGTTAACCCACAAAAAATCGATTTGGGTGTAGGTGTTTACAAAAATGAAGCTGGCCACACCGCAGTTTTAGATTGTGTAAAAAAAGCAGAACAACACCG